>ERZ1645192.3304-NODE-3304-length-13193-cov-9.800807_pt1 | contig 13193 bp, 13 predicted proteins | sample MGYA00575354_ERZ1645192 | MGnify/ENA primary metagenome ERZ1645192 (study PRJEB40844, sample SAMN11349763) | freshwater sediment metagenome | isolation source: river sediment | host: Sediment | place: India: Faizupur Khadar , New Delhi | collected 2017-02-21 ... | reverse complement strand
TGCATCCCAGCCTGTCCGGGCTGTGGAGTTACACCACGCGATGGGACACGATCCTTGGGGAATTGATACTGGTCTTCTCTCGGGCGGATCAATAGCGCCGTCGCGGCGGCTTCGCGCCATGCGCCGCGTCGCCGGCATCCAGCAGCTTTTGGTAGTCGCGCCGGAAGATCAGGCCGGCGTAGTAGACGTGTTCGCGCATCAGTTCTTCTGCCCGTACGGTGTCACGCTTGAGCACCGCCTCGATGATGCGGTGGTGGTCGCCGTGAGAGCGCAAGATGATGGGGTGGTCGTCCCATAGGATGATTCGGTCGGACGCGAAAGGGATATTCTGCGCCTGCTGCGCGAAGCGTGTAATCCACGGATTGCCCGAAGCTTCCAGTAGCGTGTCGTGGATTTCCACGTTCATCTGCTGGTAAGGCTCATGGTCCTCTGGTTCCAGGCGCCCCTTTGCAAGGATGCGGTCGCCGATGGCAAGGCGCGATTGTAGGAACGCGGTCTGCTGCTCGTTCAGCCCCCGCGCCGCCGCATTGCGGCAGGCCAGCCCCTCCAGGACAGAGCGCACGTCGTAGGCCGCCGCGATAGCCTCCAGGTCGAATTCGCGCACGAGGTAGCCGCGCTTGGGCTGGTGATCAATGAGCCCCTCGTTGGCCAGTGTTGCCAGGGCCGTGCGCACCGGCGTGCGAGACACCTTCAGTTCTTCCGCAAGCGGTAGTTCCTCCAGCCGGGCCTGCGGCCGTAGGCGGCCGTGCAGGATCCAGTCACGCAGCGTCTCGGTAACGTCCTGAGCCAGAGTTCTCATCATGCCAACCATTTGAACACTCGCCGACAAGTATACATGAAAGCACAAACTTGCCCTGAAATTAGGGTAAATACTATGATTGTTAGCGGCACATGTATTCATAATGAGGATTCTTGGATTGTTTGATACGCAGAAATCGTGACGAGCGTAGGAATGAGTACGAGTGTCCCGCAGGGACATCAGGACTGGCTGAACTTGGCGGGCCGCGCCTGTGTTGTGACCGGTGCTGGCGGCGGTATTGGCGCTGAGGTCGCCCGCCAGCTTCTGGCGGCCGGCGCGCGGGTGGCGCTGCTGGATCTGGACGCCCAGCGCGCCGCGGGGGTCGTGACCGGATGCGAGGGTCGTGTGCTGCCACTGGCCTGCGACGTCACCGACGCCGCCAGCGTCCAGAAGGCGGCCGATGCGGTGCGCAGCGCCTGGGGTCCGGCCGCGGTGCTGGTCAATAACGCCGCGTCTCTGTACGCTGACGCGCTGATGGACATCACCGTGGATAAGTGGAACCAGCTGCTGTCGGTCAACCTCACAGGCTATTTGCTGTGCGCGCAGGCCTTCGGCCGACAGATGCGCGATTGCGGCGGCGGCGCGATGGTCCACATCGCCTCCATTTCGGGCGCCATCCCGCAGCCCTACAGCGGCGCCTACAGTGTCAGCAAAGCGGGCGTGAAGATGCTGTCGCAGTTGCTTGCAGTGGAACTGGGCGAGCACGGCATCCGCAGCAACGTGGTGAGCCCCGCGATGATCCGAACGCCCATGAGCGAGGGCATCTACATGCAGGATGCCGTGCGCCGTAAGCGCGAGCACTTGGTGCCGCTGGGCCGCATCAGCACGCCGGCCGACATCGCAAGCGCCGTGCTCTTCCTGGCCAGCGAGCGCGCCAGCTACATCAGCGGTCAGGACATCCTGGTGGACGGCGCGCTCACGCAGAACTGGCTCGGCCTAATCCCCCGCCCCGGCTTCCAGAAGGAAGACGCCGCCGTCGCCCCGTCGGTCGCCTCCGACGACCCGTGAGCCTGACGACCCCCAACGATTCGACCTCGACCAAAGGAGACTCACCTTGAAAACCTTCATCAAGACCACCCTCGGCGCCGTGGCGGTAGCCACCACCTTGGCGGCCGCCGCTCAGAGCGAACCTGGGCTGACCGACAAGAGCATCAAGATTGGTATGTTTAGTCCGATGTCGGGCAATTCGATGGCCTACGGGTTCGATGTCATCAACGCGGCGAAGATGTACTACGACAAGGTCAATAAGGAAGGCGGCATTCACGGCCGCAAGATCGACATCGTCCTGGAGGACGACCGCTGCAACGCCAACGATCTGTTGGCCGCGGTGAAGAAGCTCACCGAGCAGGACAAGGTCTTCCTTCTCAACGGTGGCTCGTGCTCGGGCCCGGTGGTGGGCGCGCGCGAGTATGTCGAGCGCGAGAAAATCCCGCTGGTGATGCTCAACGCTTCGGGCGATGGCGCGCTGTATCCGCCCTCCAAGTATATCTACGGTGCCTTCTCAATCTCGCAGCGCGCAGTTGGTGGCTCGATGGTTCAGTTCGCCGCCGAGCACCTGAAGGCCAAGAAGATCGGCTACATCAACCACGACGACGCCTACGGCGGTTGGAACTTGGAGGCGGCCGAGTTTCAGGCCAAGAAGGTCGGCGCGACACTGCAGGTGCAGTCGATCAATCCGAACATCACCGACGTCACGGCGCCGATGCTCAAGATCCGCGCCGCCAACCCCGACGCGCTGCTGATCACCACCTACGCCCGCCCTGTGAGTTTGCTGGTCAAGAAGGCGCACGAGCAGGGCTGGAACAAGCCGATCATCATTGCCGTCAATGGCACCGCCGACCTGAAGCAACTGGTCGAGAACGTCGGCAACAAGGAGGCGTTCAAGAATGTCTACCTGCAGGAGGTCATGCTCGACGTGCCTGGCGGCGAGCAGCTGAAGTGGGTTTACGACATGTACAAGCAGTACTACCCGGACTTGGCCGCCAAGCCGGGTTACCCGCAGACCTATATGCCCTACGGCATCCCCTCAGCGATGGCGGTGATTAACGCACTGAAAGTCGCCGGCCCGCAACTCACGCGCGAGAAATTTCTTGACGCGATGTCGAAGCTCAACTTCGACTCCAAGGTGATGGCCGGCCCGATCGTCTTTACGCCCACCGACCACGCGGCGCAGAAAGCGGCCATCTACCTGAGGTTCGACGGCGAGAACAAGAGCCGCGTGCCGGGCAGCTATGCCAGCGCCTGGACCTACCAGCCTAAGTGAGCTCATGAGTCTCGACGAGATCTGGCTGTTCCTGCAGCAAGGGCTGCTGTCGGGGTTGGTGACGGGCAGCGTGTACGCGCTGCTCGCGATAGCCATCGTGGCGGTGTTCAAGACTACCGACGTGCCCAATTTCGCGCAGGGCGAGATGCTGATGATGGCTGGCTACGTGGCGTTGAGCCTGCTGCTGCTGGCGCATCTGCCCTACGTGGCGGTGATCCCGCTCACGGTGGCGGTCATGGCCGCCGGCGGTGCTTTGTTCCAGCGTGTCGTGATGGAGCGCGTGACCGGCTCGCGCGGCGTCGGGGTGCAGTTGGTGATCGCTACGCTGGGTCTGGCCTATGTGCTCAAGGGCCTGGTGCGGCAGACTGGCCTGGGCGACACGCCGCGCTCTCTGCCTTCGCTGTTCTCCAGCGATACGGTGATGATCGGCGACGCAGCCCTGACGCAACTGGACATCGCGATCTTCGCCGTCGCCGTGGTTGTCATGGTGCTCATCTACCTCATGTTCACCTACACCCGTATTGGCAAGGCTATGCGCGCCGTCGGAATGAACCCGCGCGCGGCGCAGATCGTTGGCGTCCGCCTGTCGCGCATCCGCATGATGGTGTGGGCGCTCGCCGGGTTGATCTCGGCCATCGCGGCGTTGCTCATCACGCCCAAGGTGCTGGTCACGCCCGACATCGCGCACATTGCCATCCTAGCCTACGCGGCGGCCATCGTGGGCGGCTTCACCAGCTTGCCCGGTGCGGTGGTCGGCGGCCTGCTGATCGGCGTGGTCGAGAACATGGTGGGTTTGTTCATCTCCACCAATGCAATCGTGGTGGCGCCCTTCCTGGCGATCCTGGTGACGCTGATCGTGCGGCCGCAAGGTCTGCTCGGCGGCAAGGTGCAGGTAAAGAAGGTATGAAGAAGCGTTTTTCTCCGGACCAACTGGCGCTGCTGGTTCTGCTGACCGTGCTGTGTGTGCTCCCGTTCACCGTGACGGGCTACGTGCTGTACGTGGTCAACCTGCTGATGGTCTTCGTCGTGCTCGCGCTGGGCATGCACGTGGTCATCGGCGAGGCCGGCCAGTTCGCTTTGTCGCACACCGCCTTCTACGGCATCGGCATCTACACGGCTGGGCTTATCAACACGTCGTGGCACCCGCCCTTCGTCGTCTCGATACTAGCCGGTGGCCTGCTTTCGGCGGTGCTCGGCTATGTGATTGGTTTCCTGGCCCTGCGCATGCGCGACATCTATCTCGCGCTGGCTACCTTCGCCTTCGGCGAGGCGATGCAGTGGGTATTCCTGAACTGGGAGTCCGCCACCAACGGCTCCAACGGCATGCGGATGCAGCCGGCGCAGTTGTTTGGACTGACGCTCACCAACGACTTGCAGGCCTACCCCTTTGTCGTCGCCATCGCGGCATTGATGCTGTGGGTGACAGTGTGGCTGTCCCGCTCGCAGTTCGGCTCGGCGCTGCGTGCGGTGCGCGAGAGCGACGTCGCCGCCATGGCGATGGGCATCAACGCGCGCGCCATGAAGCAGGCGGCCTTCGTCATCTCGGCGGCCTTCGCCGGCATCGCGGGCGGCATGTACACCCTGTTCATCTCCTTCATCCACCCGGAGAGCCTGGGCTTCCAGACCACCATCTTGATTCTGACGATGGTGGTGGTCGGCGGCATCGGCTCGGTGCGCGGCGCGGTGGCCGGCGCCATCGCCTTCGGCATCATCTCCGAGCTGCTGCGCCAGGCGCTGTCGATCCAGGAGATCCTGTACGGCGCGATCCTGCTGGGCTTCATGATGTTCAAGCCGCGCGGGCTGTTCGCCGGATCGAAGAAGCGGGCGGCGAAGGCGCCGGCCGCCCACGCGCAGCAAGGAGGTACCGCATGAGCGCGGCGCCCTTCCTCGACGTGCGCGGCATCACGGTGCGCTTCGGCGGGCTGACGGCCGTGAACAACCTGTCGTTCCATGTGCAGCGCGGCACCATCCACGCGCTGATCGGGCCCAACGGCGCCGGCAAGTCCACCACCTTCAACTGCATCTCGCGCTACTACCAGCCCACCGCGGGCAGCATCGTGCTAGACGGCGTGGACGTGAGCCACGCCCGGCCGAACCGGATGGCCGGCTTCGGCGTGGCCCGCACGTTCCAGAACCTAGAGCTGTTCGGCGAGCTGAGCGTGTACGAGAACGTGCTGCTCGGCTGCTACTCGCACAGCGCGAACCCGCTGGGCCGCCTGCTGCGGCGGCCCGACGCGGCCACGCGCGACCTGGTGGACAGCCTGATCGAGCGCGTGGGCCTCACGCACGACCGCGACACCACCGCCCGCGAACTGGACTTCGGCCACCAGAAGCTGCTGGAGCTGGCCCGCGCGCTGGCGCTCAAGCCGCGCCTGCTGCTGCTGGACGAGCCGGCCGCCGGCCTGCGCAACCGCGACATCGAGAGCCTGGACCGCCTCCTGACCGAGCTGGCCCGCAACGACGGCATCACCGTCCTGCTGGTCGAGCACGTGATGCAGCTGGTGATGGCGATCTCGGACCGCGTTACCGTCATGTCCTTCGGCGAGAAGATCGCCGAGGGCACGCCCGCCGAGGTGAGCCGGGACGCCCGCGTGATCGAGGCCTACCTCGGCAAGGGAGCCGCCGATGAGTGAACTCATGCTGGAACTGCGCGGCGTCAGCGCCTCGTACGGCGCCATCCAGGCGCTGCAGGACGTGTCGCTGAAGGTCGAGCGCGGCGCCATCGTCGCCCTGCTGGGCGGCAACGGCGCGGGCAAGAGCACCACGCTCAACGCCGTGTCGCACCTGATCGAACCCTCGGCTGGAGAGATTTTTTTTGACGGCGAGCCGATCCGCCGCTGCCCCTCGGACGAAATCGTCCGGCGCGGGTTGGTGCAGGTGCCCGAGGGTCGCGAGGTCTTCAAGGACATGAGCGTGCGCGAGAACTTGGAGCTGGGTGCCTTCCTGCGTCGCTCGCGCAGTGAGATCGCGCAGGACTTTGAGCGCGTGTTCGATACCTTCCCGCGGCTCAAGGAGCGCAGTGAGCAGAAGGCCTCGACCCTCTCGGGCGGCGAACAGCAGATGCTGGCCATTGGTCGCGCCCTGATGGCGCGCCCGCGCATGATCCTGCTAGACGAGCCGTCGATGGGCTTGTCGCCGCTGCTTGTCGATCAGATCTTCAAAACCATCCAGCGCCTGAACCGCGAACAAGGCTTGACCATCCTGCTGGTCGAGCAGGACGTGCGCCTGGCGCTGCGGATGGCCCGCTACGCCTATATCCTCGAGAACGGCGAGATGAGCCTGGAAGGCCCGTCGGGCCAGCTGATGAACGACCCCGCGGTGCGGCGCGCCTACTTGGGCGTGTGAGCACTGCGGTGGCATGAAGGAACGTTTCCCATGGATCTTCTGAAAGACAAGCTCGCCCTCATCACGGGCGGCGGCGGCGGCTTGGGCTCGGCCATGGCGCGCGGCTTCGCCCGCCAGGGCGCGCGCGTGATCGTGGCCGACATCGACCCGGCCCGCGCGCAGGCCATCGCCGACGAGGTGCGCGGCGCCGGCGGCACCGCCTGGGCCGAGTCGATCGACGTGACCGATCGCGCCGCCGTGGCCGACCTGGCCGATTCGCTCACCCAGCGGCTCGGCCCGATCGACGTGCTGGTGAACAACGCTGGCATCTCGGCGCGCGCGCGCATCGACGACCCGCACGCGGCCGAGACCTGGGACCGGCTGATCCAGGTCAACCTGCAGGGCCTGTTCAACGTCACGCACGCCTTCGTGCCGGCGCTCAAGCAGTCGCGCGGCTGCATCGTCAACCTGTCGTCGATCGTCGCCTTCGTCAGCGGCATCTCGTCGGCCGGCTACATCGCGTCGAAGGGCGCGGTGCGCTCCTTCACGCAGGCGCTGGCGCGCGACCTGGCGCCGCACGGCGTGCGCGCCAACGCGGTGGCGCCGGGGCTGATGCTCACCGAGATGGTGACGCCGCAACTGCAGGTGCCCGGCGGCACCGACTGGTACATGAGCCGCGTGCCGATGAAGCGCGGCGGCGAGCCCGACGAGATCGTCGGGCCCGTGGTGTTCCTCGCCTCCTCCCTGGCCAGCTACGTCAACGGCGTGGTGCTGCCGGTGGACGGCGGCTTTCTCTCCGCATAGATGGGACCGGACATGAGCAGCAGCAACGGCAAACCCGTCGCCCTGGTGACGGGCGGCGCCAGCGGCATGGGGCTGGCTACGGTGGAGAAGCTGGCTCGCGACGGCTTCTCGGTGGTGATGGTGGACCGCGCGGCCGAGCAAGCCGCGCGCGAGGAAGCCCGCCTGCGCGCGGCCGGCCTCGACGTGCAGGCCCGGGTGCTGGACCTCACCGACGAGGCCGCCGTGCGCGCGCTGGTGCAGGCGCTGCCCCCGATCAGCGCGCTGGTGAACAACGCCGGCGTCTTCGACGAGCGCCGCTTCATGGAAGTGACGAGCGATGACTTCCGCCGCGCCTACGAGGTCAACCTGATCGCCGCGGCGACGCTCACCCAGGAGGTGGTGCGCCGCATGCCCGACGGCGGCCGCATCGTGAACATCGCCTCGCGCGCCTACCTGGGTGCGCGCAACCACCCGCACTACGTTGCCTCCAAGGCCGCGATCGTCGGCTACACGCGCGCCAGCGCGATGGAGCTGGCGCCGCGCGGCATCCTGGTCAACGCGATCGCGCCGGGGCTGATCGACACGCCCATCCTGCGCGCGCTGACGCCCGAGCGGCTGGCCGCGCAGCTCGCGCTGCAGCCCACGGGCCAGGCCGGCCGACCGGAGGACATCGCGCAGGCCGTGGCCTTCCTCGTGTCGCCGCAGATGGGCTTCATCACCGGGCAGGTGATCTTCGTCGACGGCGGCAAGTCGCTGGGGGGATCGGGCGCATGAGCGGCGTCGTGTGGGACCGTGAAGTCGACGTGCTGGTGGTCGGTGCCGGCGCCGGCGGCATGGCGGCGGCGCTGAGCGCGCACCTGGGCGGCTGCTCGGTGCTGCTGGTGGAGAAGACCGACCGCGTCGGCGGCTCCACGGCCGTGTCCGGCGGTGCCGTCTGGGCGCCGATGAACGGCCAGAGCGAACGCGCCGGTCACCCCGACAGCTTCGACAGGGTGTGGACCTACATGCGCAACACGGTGGGCGACGCGGCGCCGGCCGAGATGCAGCGCGCCTTCCTCGAAGCCTGCGGGCCCGCCATCGACGCGCTGGAGCAGTACACGCAGGTGAAGCTGGCCGCGCGCACCTACTCGCCCGACTACTACCCCGACCGCGAGGGCGCCGCGCTCGGCGGCCGCTCGCTGGACCCGCTGGCCTTCGACGGCCGGCTGCTCGGCCGGCACTTCCGCGAGCTGCGCGACCCGCTGCCCGAGTTCGTGGTGCTCGGCGGCATGATGATCACGCTGACCGACGCCAAGCACCTGCTGTCGGTGACGAAGTCCTTCGCCTCCTGGAAGGAGGGCATGAAGCTGGTGCTGCGCTACTTCGCCGACCGGCTGCGCGGCTACCACCGCGGCACGCGGCTGGTGCTGGGCAATGCGCTGGCCGGGCGGCTGTTCATGTCGGTGCTGGAGCGCGGCATCGACTACTGGCTGAACGCGCCCCTGAAAACGCTGCAGGTCGAGGACGGCCGCGTCACCGGCGCCTGCATCGAGCACGAGGGCCGTCCGACCTGGGTGCGCGCACGCCAGGCCGTGGTGGTCGCCACCGGCGGCTTTCCGTGGAACGCGGCGCTGCGCGAGCAGCTCTACCCGCATCCGACCGGCCCCTGGTCCATGTCCCCCGCCGGCAACGCCGGTGAAGGCATCGGCATCGCGCAGGCCGCCGGCGCAGCCCTGGGCAGCGATTACTTCGGCCCCGCCTTCTGGGCGCCGGTGTCGCTGCTGCAGCGGCCCGACGGCACGCAGGTGTGCTACCCGCACCTGGTGTGGGACCGCGCCAAGCCGGGCCTGATGGCAGTGAACGCCGCGGGCCGCCGCTTCGTGAACGAGGCCACCTCGTACCACGAGTTCGTGCTGGCCATGTACCGCTCGAACGAGACGGTGCCGACCATCCCGGCCTGCCTGGTGTGCGACAGCGACTTCATGGAACGCTGGGGCCTGGGCCTGGCGCTGCCGGGCGGCCGGCCGCGCGAACACCTGGTGCGCGCCGGCTACCTGCACCGCGCCGACTCGCTGGAGGCGCTGGCCGCGCAACTGCAGATCGACGCCGTGGGGCTGCGCGAATCCGCGGCCCGCTTCGACGGCTACGGCGCCACGGGAGAGGACCCGGAGTTCGGCAAGGGCAGCACCGAATACAACCGCTACCTGGGCGATGCGGACCACCGCCCCAACCCCTGCCTCGGTCCGCTGCGCAAGGCGCCGTTCTACGCCGTCAAGGTCTATGCGGGCGACATCGGCACGGCCTGCGGCATCCGCTGCAACGCGCAGGCGCAGGCGATCGATGCCGAAGGCCGGCCCATCCCCGGCCTGTACGCGACCGGCAACGACATGCAGTCGGTGATGGGCGGCCAGTACCCGGCGCCCGGCATCACGCTCGGGCCCGCGCTCACCTTCGGCTGGGTGGCCGGCCAGCACATCGCACGCGAACGTTCCAACACTCCCTCTTCCACACAGGCGGCAGCGTCATGAAGATCCTCTTTTCCCCCTTCTCCCCCTACGTCCGCAAGTGCCTGGTGACGGCGCACGAACTGGGCCTCGGCGACCGGGTGCAGTTGCTGCCCTCCAACGCCCACCCGGTGCAGCGCGACCGCGAGATCATCGTCAACAACCCGCTGGGCAAGGTGCCGACCTTCTTCACCGACGACGGCCAGGTGCTCTACGACAGCCGCGTGATCTGCGAGTACCTGAACCACCTCGCCGGCGGCACGCTGATCCCTGCGGCGGGGCCGGAACGCTGGCAGACGCTGACGCTGGAGTCGCTCGGCGACGGCATGCTGGACGCCTCGCTGCTCGCCCGCTACGAGGACGTGGCGCGGCCCGACGAGCGCAAGTGGCCCGAATGGCGCGCCGCGCAGCTCGACAAGGTCGAGACCTCGCTGGCCTACCTCGACCAGCGGCCCGACCTGCTGGCCGGCCGCGTGGACCTGGGCGCGCTGGCCATCGGCTGCGCGCTCTGGTATCTGGACTTGCGCTTCCCTGACGTCGACTGGCGCGCGCGCCACGCCGATACCGCGCGCTGGTACGCCGCCTTCTCCCAGCGGCCGAGCATGGCGGCGAGCTGGTCGCTCTGATGGCCAGATCATGGCTTGACCGCAGTCGCGTCAGTGAATGACTCGGGTCGCCGAGTATGGAGGTCGCAGTTCGCGGTGTGCACTGGGGTTTCACGAAGACCAGCGCGGTGGCCGTGCGTTTTGTTTTCAGAAACGGGTTCAATTACTCGAGCGCTTGCCGAACTGCACGGATCGGTGTGGATGCGTCAACGGTGGTCAGACTCCGCCTCGCTGATCGGGGACGAGGGTACGCGCGAAAATCCGTGCTTCTGCAGACAGGATCTGCCCTGATGGCTATCAGATGAGTGGCAATCGGGATGTGGCGGACGCGTCTATCGGGAACACAAAAAAGCCGCGCCCGGGGGCGCGGCTGCGGATGGCGCGGGGCCGGCTTACTTCTTCTCGCCGCCCGGCACCTTGCCTTCCACGCCCTTGACGTAGAAGTTGATGCCGGTGAGGAACTTGTCGTCCGCCACCTGGTCGGCCGCCAGCACCTGCTTGCCGGTGTTGTCGCTGATCGGGCCTTTCCAGATGTGGAAGGTGCCGGCCTTCAGCCCGGCCTTGACCTCTTCGACCTTGGCCTTGGCGTCGGCCGGCACGTCCTCGGCCAGCGACACCAGGTCGATCGCGCCTTCCTTCACGCCCCACCAGGCCTGGCCGGTGCTCCACTTGCCGTCCAGCGCCTCGCCCACGGCCTTGATGTAGTAGGGCGCCCAGTTGATGATGGCCGAGCCCAGGTGCGCCTTGGGACCGTAGGCGGTCATGTCGCTGTCCCAGCCGAAGGCGCGCTTGCCCTTTTCCTGCGCGGTCTTGAGCACGGCCGGCGAATCGGTGTTCTGGAACAGCACGTCGGCGCCGGCGTTCAGCAAGGCGGTGGCGGCTTCGGTTTCCTTGGGCGGGTTGAACCAGTCGTTGACCCACACCACCTTGGTGGTGATCTTCGGGTTGGTGCTTTGCGCGCCCAGGGTGAAGCTGTTGAGGTTGCGCAGCACCTCGGGGATCGGCACCGAGGCGACCACGCCCAGCACGTTGGACTGCGTCATCCTGCCGGCAATCACGCCGGCCATGTAGGCGCCCTCGTAGGTGCGGCTGTCATAGGTGCGCAGGTTGGGCGCGGTCTTGTAGCCGGTGGCGTGCTCGAACTTCACCTCCGGGTGGTCGGCGGCGATCTTGACCATCGACTCCATGTAGCCGAAGGTGGTGCCGAAGATCAGCTTGTTGCCCTGGCCCACCATGTCGCGGATCACGCGCTCGGCGTCGGCGCTCTCGGGCACGCTCTCGACGTAGCTGGTGACCACGCGGTCGCCGAACTCCTTCTCGACCGCCTTGCGCGCGTTGTCGTGCGCGAAGGTCCAGCCGCCGTCGCCCACCGGGCCGATGTAGGCAAACGACACCTTCAGGGGGTCGGGCTTGGCGGGCGCCGGGGCGGCCGCCGGTGCGGCCGGCGCAGCGGCCGTGGGCGCGGGCTCCTCCTTCTTGCTGCACGCCACCAGCGCGCTGGCGGCGGCGGCCAGGGCGGCCAGTTTCAGCAGGGAGCGTTTGTTCGGATCGAGCACGGGGGAACCTCCTGAGGGTGGATGAAAAAAAGAACAAGTGGTCGATTATGCGGGACGCGCCGCCCCGCCGGCCGCCCGGCTGCGGCCCACGATCATGGGCAAAAAACACCTCTGGCGCGCGTCAGACAAGCGCCGGCAGCTATGAGTTTGATAGTTTGCGGATGGAACGCGCGGGCGGCGCCACCGGTTCCGGGTGTCGGCGCCGCCGCCGCCTGTGGCCATCACGCCCCCGGGTGGAAGGGTTTGCCCAGCGAGGCCGGCATGTTGACGCGGATCCAGGTCGGGTTGCGCGAGATCAGCGCCAGCACCACGATGGTCGCCAGGTAGGGCAGCATGGTCAGGAACTGGCTGGGCAACTGCACGCCCTGACCCTGCAGATGGAACTGCAACATGGTCACGCCGCCGAACAGGTAGGCGCCCAGCAGCACCCGCGCCGGCCGCCAGGTGGCGAAGGTGGTCAGCGCCAGCGCGATCCAGCCCTTGCCGGCCACCATGCCTTCCACCCACAGCGGGGTGTAGATCACCGACAGGTAGGCGCCGGCCAGCCCGCACAGCGCGCCGCCGGCCACCACCGCCAGCAGGCGGATGCGCCGCACCGGATAGCCCAGCGCGTGCGCCGCCTGCGGCGACTCGCCGACCGAGCGCAGCACCAGCCCGCCGCGCGTGCGGTAGAGAAACCAGATCAGCCCCAGCGCCAGGGCCATGGCGCCATACACCAGCGGGTGATGCCGGAACAGCGCCGGCCCGATGAGCGGCAGATCGCCCAGGCCCAGGCCGTTGAAGCGCGGCCGCTCCGGCAGCCGCGCCTGCACGTAGCCGATGCCGACGAAGGCCGAGAAGCCGACCCCAAACAGCGACAGCGCCAGCCCGGTGGCGTACTGGTTGGTGCCCAGCCAGATCACCAGCCAGCCGAATTTGGCCGCCAGCAGCGCCCCGGCGGCCATGCCGGCGGCAAAGCCGAGCCCGTCGCTGCCGCTGTGCACCACGGCGGCAAAGCCGGCCACGGCGGCGCACAGCATGATGCCTTCGGCGCCCAGGTTGACGATGCCGGCCTTTTCGTTGATCAGCAGCCCCAGCGCGGCGATGGCCAGCACGGTGCCGGCGTTCAGCGTCGCCGCCAGCAGCAGCGCGTAGGCTTCCATCAGTGGCTCCCCCCGCGGCGGCGCAGGCGGTGGTTGACCAGCACGTCGCAGGCCAGCAGGGCGAACAGCAGCAGGCCCTGGAACACGCCGGTGAGCGACTTGGGCAGCCCCAGGCGCGACTGCGCCAGCTCGCCACCGATGTAGAACATGCTCATCAGGATCGCCGCCAGCACCATGCCGAACGGGTGCAGCCGGCCGACGAAGGCGACGATGATGGCGGCAAAGCCGTAGCCCGCCG
>ERZ1645192.3303-NODE-3303-length-13196-cov-4.559014_pt1 | contig 13196 bp, 7 predicted proteins | sample MGYA00575354_ERZ1645192 | MGnify/ENA primary metagenome ERZ1645192 (study PRJEB40844, sample SAMN11349763) | freshwater sediment metagenome | isolation source: river sediment | host: Sediment | place: India: Faizupur Khadar , New Delhi | collected 2017-02-21 ... | reverse complement strand
AACCGATAAATATATTATTATCCCCAGTCAGAGGATTGTTATATTCTCCATTACCGGCATTCTCTCCGATGCAGATATTGGAGTTGCCTGTATTGAATCTGCCTGCATACCTGCCCATATAAATATTGTAAGAACCGGGACTGCCAAGTTTATAATTATCTCCTGCAGATTCCCCTATGATTACATTATAATCTCCACTTACTCTTTTCCCTGCAAAAGCACCAACAAACACATTTCCGTATGAGATTTGGGTTTCTTCCGGAACGGCTCCGGCTTTATAACCCACCATAACATTCGAATGACCCGCACGCAGACTGTCTGCCGCGCTGTCACCTATAAAAACGTTCCCAAAAGATCCGTCATATAATTTGCCGGCGTTTAAACCAATCATAACGTTATTATTACCGCCTTGATTGCTCATACCTGCAGAATTACCCATGAATGTATTACCTGTACCTGAAGTTATTGCTGTTCCCGAATTCATTCCGATGCAAATATTCTCCGGACTGAAATCTGTGTATCTCTCTGAATAATGACCCATTGTAGTAGCCCCTGTTCCTATTTTCGTCGAGTCAGTACTGATATCAAGAGAATAATCACCGCTACCTTTTGAACTGGAAGTCGTAACGCTGAACGATCTTGACAATCCCTTGCCTCCGCTTGCAATATAAGCCTTTATAGCTTTAGAACTTATCGTCATAAGAGTATCGCCCAAAGCTTTTCCGGTATCCGTAGTCTGGTCATATATTCTCATTCCGTCAGATGTAACGTTCATTACGTCTGCGGCTGATCCTTTCGAGCTCGAAGTTGTGACGCTGAAAGTTCTCGACAATCCCTTTGCGGCATCCTGCTGAATGAAGGCTTTTATACCTTCTGTGCTGATTACCATAAGAGTATCGGCACCGTTAAGTATCCTCAAACCGTCCGAAGAAACTACAAGTACCGGGTTGCCGACCTCGTCCTTGATCTCGAAAAGATTAACAGCTGAAGCCGCGGCTGTAATTACCAGCATTGCAATTAAACTGTAAAAATGCATCATTTTGAACATAACTCCCTCCCTGAATTAAAAAAAGGGCGATCAGATCGCCCTTCATTATGTATTTATTTACTCATGAATAAATTATTGATCATTATTTTTTTTGCAGGCACGATTTTCGTGTCATTCACCGCTGTAACATAGTAGAAATATCTATTTCCTGTCAGCGTACCTGTCCATTGCGAACCGTTGAATGAACCTGTTTCGTCAAGTACAAAAGATCCATACGGGTTTGTTGACGAATAAACAAGATATCCTGCCGCATTCGTTACGGGGTCCCAAGTTATAATTACATCTGTACCGCTGACTACAAGAGCAAGATTTGTAGGGGCTTCGACGGCAAGTCTGTATTCCCAGTTCAAATACGGGTATCCGCTGTTCAGACTTGTATGAATATTCCAGTAATCGTTATTCGAGATGTCATTGTTCGGATTTCCTACGAAATCCCATGGATTTGTTAACCCAAGTGAACCTACAAGAGTATATGTTGCAACATTTCTCATCTCTGCAGTCGTCTTAGCTGTTCCTACGCCTGATGTACTTGTCTGGCCTGATACCTGCGAGTCAAAGAAGTTATCAGCCATCTCGTAATTAGTTGTGGCTGAAATACCTCCTGCAATACCTTTCGTTGTAGGATTCGTAGTATCAATGTAAATTATCGGCGAAGCAGAATAACATTTGAGGATCTTTGAATCGTTATTATATCCCGATATTCCTCCTAAATATGCTCCTGTATAACCGGAGAGCCTTGAAATGTTACCCAAAGAATAACAGTTCACTGCCTGAGAAGCAGAGCCGAGGCGGCCTGCTATACCGGCAACATAATTCTGGCCTGTAACATCAGCATCAGCAAATGAATTCTCGATTACTGAAGATGTCAGAAGGTATCCTGCGATCCCCGCAACATATTGGACAGTGGCATTGACTGTTCCTTTTACTGAGCAACCAGTTATATATGCCGAATTTGTCATATATCCCGCGATTCCGCCGACATAAGTTGATCCGGTTATATTTGCATTTAAAAGATGCAGATTTGATACCACACCTCCGCTCATATAGCCGAATAATGACTGATAGTTTGCGGCGCGGTTAATGAACAACCCCGAAATATCGTAATGGGCACCGTCATAATTTCCTGTAAAAAAGGGACTTACGGCTCCAATAGGATTCCATCCGGCTCCCGCATTCCATCCTGAAGTAGGTGAAGCGTCGATATCGGCAGTTTGTAAGAATTTATAGCTTAAAAAACCCCTGACACTGTCAAGCTGTGTAAGGTTTGACACGAGGAACGGTTCGTCCGTTGTCCCGATACCTCCGGCAAACGGTGACGGTCTGTGCGTAAATCCTTCCCAGCTAAGGAATGGATATCCGCTGTTGAGTACCGCATTTATTCCCCAGATGTCTGAAGTGCCGTTGACCGATTCACCCATGAAATCCCAGCTTGCGTTTGTAAATGTTAATAGTGTTCTCATCTGAGTTTTGGTAAGTCCTGTAGCTGTACCGCTTGTTGAAGTCTGACCGGTTGTTTCAGTATTCCAAAAGTTACCAGACATAGTAATTGAAGCGCCAACTGAACCGACAAATCCTTTGTTTGTCGGATTAGTGGTTCCCTGATATACAACAGCTCCGGTAGTATAGCACTTTGTAATAGTGCCGATATATAATCTGCCGCAAAATGAGCCTATATTTGTATCTGTTGACCCTGAAAGTCTTGTGACTTGAGCGTTAGAGTAACAGTTATTTATGCTGCTGCCTGTAGTTGAGTAACCTAAAAAACCACCTGCGATCATGTAAGCCACAGATACTGCACCTTTTGCATAACAATTCTGGATGGATCCTCTGCTGTATCCGGCAAAACCGCCCACATAGTAATATCCTGTTATATTCACATTTTCCACACCCAGATCCCATATACTGCTTCCGGCACTTGTTATCCCGAATAAACCGACATAATTCTCACTGGGTCTATTTACAAACAAATTGGATACTTTATGTCCGTCACCGTTATATTTTCCTGAAAAAGAATCTATAGGATCCCATCCTGCCCCGCTGTTCCAGCCTGTAGTCGCCGCTGCGTCTATGTCCGCAATCTGGATAAAGCAGGCTGTAGGATAGTTTCTTACAGCATTGAGCTGATCAAGAGTTTGAACTTGGTATGGGTTAGCTTCTGTGCCGGCTCCGTCAGCGAACACATTTGTGGCTGAGCATACCGTATATGAAGTCGCACCGTTTATTGTGTAGGTCGCCGTTCTTGGTGAAGCGGCTGTATTGAATGTAGCTCCGTCAACTTCAACCCAGTATAAAGTTTTACTGTCCTCTTCCGTAGGTTCGAAATCCATCGCATCTAAAGCCTGTTCTCTAAGCTCAGAATTATCTGATCCTTCGATCCCTTTTGATTTTGCTGCGATCACATCGTTTTTCTTTAATATCAGTTTTCTTAAATCGCTGATTTCGTTATCTCCGTCTGAGTTTTTGACCGGTTCATATTTCCATACTTTTAAGGCTGTCAGATTATTGCCGTTATCCTCATTTGATAGCCAGCTTGATGTTACTGTCCTTGTTCCGGAGAACGCATTAGAAGTCTGCACGGTCCATTTTCTCCATATCCCTTCAGTACCATATATCGAAACTTCGCTTCCGTCACCTGTATAACGGTAAACCGTTACTGTTCCGAGATCCCCTGTTCCGCTTCCTAGCGAATATCCAATTCCGCCGAAAGTATTAGCACCGGTTCCGACCGCTCTGGCGGCTTTGACAGTTCCCGATATATATTTTGTAGCTGTTTCTCCTGTCACTGTAGCAGATGTTCCAAGCTCAAATGTGTTCGTTCCCGTCAGTATATTTCCCTGTGTAAATGTTACATCGCCCGTCAGAAGAAAATTATTCGTACTGTTGTTAAGTCTTAAATTTCCTGCCGGCTTGTTTATTATCAGGTTCGGAAATGTGTAAACATTCGTTAGCGTATCCAAAGAGGATCCGACAAAACTTAGTTTGGATGTTGACAAATAGGTTATTGTACCCTGATTTTTCAGACTTCCATACACTCCGACATTGGCATTGCCGAAATTCACTTTACTTCCGGTACCGAAAGTAATTCCGGCCTGCAGAAAGCTAATGATCAGCAACAAAGCTATCAATGCTCTTTTCATATTGTCCTCCATATATCTCGAAAATTTTTCATTTTCTGCCTTTTAACTAATTTACACAGAAAATAGGCAATTTCAAAACCTTTTTCTGTGACGGACTTCACAAAACTCAATTTATTTCAATAATATCTCTAATGATTCTTCAAGCCTTGCGATCTTTTCTTTCTGCTTTTCCAGTTCACTGATCAAATATTTATTTTCTTCTTTCAGTTTATCTATCTCCTCACTTCCGGGATATTCTCCTTTCCCCGGGACACAAAGCTTGCCTAAAGTGTCAACCTGAACATAAACTTTGCTGTTAGTGGAAGTAGTCGAAGGCAGCTCGGGAATAAATACTCTTCCGTTTTTCTGTACTTCAAACGCATTTGATCTGTCTGTAGTGCTCGATCCGTTTCCTATGACAAATAAGGGTTCGAGAGTGTTCCAAGAAGTTGCACTTCCTTCAATAATGTTATATCTTCCTATTACGAATGAATTGTAAGCCTGAGCAGTAGTAAGCCTTCCCATTGCTGTAGCATAGTTTCCTGTCGCAAGTGTTCCTGCGCCGATCGATGCGGAATAATCACCTGAGGCTTGAGCAGTTGATCCGATAGCTGTAGCTCCCTGACCTGATGAAAGAGTCATACCGGTTCCGAATGCGATTGAATAGTTGTTCGTAGCTTTTGCAAAGCCGCCAATTGCGCAAGAATTAACTCCGGAAGCTTCGGTATTGTTCCCAGCCGCGAAAGCACTGCTTGCAGTTGCTTCAACATCGTTGCCTATTGCACAGGAGCTCAATCCTGAAGCTATAGCTCCATCACCCGAAGCAAAAGAGTTACTATTTGTTGCCTGAGAGTAGTAGCCTAATGCGGTTGAGTATTTTCCAGAGGCTGTACATCTATATCCTGAGGCAAATGATCCCTGTCCGACATTAGTACCTCCGGTAGCTATGTAAACATGTCCTACTCTAAAAGCGTTCTTTTCTTTATACCATAGCATAGTAGAATCGCTTATTGCGTCAGCCGTTGCTTTCGAAGACACTTTCATCAGATTACTGTTAGCCTTAGATATAACATCGTCGTTCACGAGAAATTCTCTTCCCAGAGACTGGTTTACATTCGCAGTTATACTGCTCTTATTGATACTGAAGATTTTATCAGCACTGTTACTCGGATTATAAAAAGTAGAGCCCGCTTCAGTTGCTACTTCAAAAACCTTATTCTGAGATTTCGGGTCACCATCTTTCGAAGCTGATGTCGTGACGCTGAAAGACCTGGATAAACCTTTCGTGTCTTTTTGTATATATGCTCTGATACCGTCAGTGCTGATCACCATTAATGTATCTGTTCCATTCAGAACTCTTAACCCGTCTGTGGAAACATCAAGCACTTTATTATTTGAGGCGTCTTTGACCTCGAACAGAGTCTCTCCATTCAGGAAAGCTGTAAATATTACTAGGCAAATCGAAAACAGCTTATTCATGCCGTCCTCCTTAATTTTTATTTAAAATTCTTTTAATTTCTACAAGTTCTTTTCTTAAATCTGATAATTCATTTCGAAGATGTTCATTTTCATTTTGTAATTTTTCATATTTCTCATTATCTTCATCACCTTTCGCAGCCACGCACAATTTTCCTTGGGAGTCAATATAAAGATCTTTTTTTGTATATATACTTGTTGTACTATACACACTCGGTGCATAAACCGTTCCTGATGACACTCTAAGGCCTCCAGAATTAACGATGAAATTTCCCTGCGGTATTGTAACCGTCCCATAATCATCCCACTTCAATGAGACTGATCCGTTAATTGTCCCTAAAGCGCCTCCTTCATATCCGAATAGGGCAGGTCCATTAATATAATTTGAATTCCAGTTTTCCATATACTTGAGACCATGGTTCACATCGTTCGGTCCTCGAAGATATAGAGCATTATCATTTATCCTGATATCGCCTGCTACATCAAGCCTGCTGTTTGGTACGATATTTCCAATCGACATGTACCCGTTTTTTAATACCGTGACTGCGTTTTTCTTATCATATAAACCTGGGCCGAGAATTAATCCGTTCCCAACAACAAAAAGCGGATCGGTATCGAACCATACATTTGGAGATCCCCAGTCGTAATTAAGATTCCCGGCAACGAATTCATTTAAGGATTGAGCCGTTGTTAGCCAACCTGTTGCTGTGGAATTATTTCCTGAAGCTGTTGTCTGTGATCCCATAGCTGTAGAGCTTATAGCCATAGCTTTGGTTAATGTACCCATAGAGGTTGATCCATAATCTATTGATTGAGTTTGGATACCCATAGCTGTCGCGCAGGGACCAGTTGCTATGTTTTTATATCCTGAAGCAAATGACAAACGACCCATTGCTATACTTTTGTATCCTGAAGCGAAAGACGCCTGTCCGACAGAATCAGGATCAGATATTGATACATATCCTATTCTAAATGCGTTTTTGGGTCTATACCAGAGCATTGTTGAATCATTTACAGTTTCAAAAACATCCTCATTTGATACTTTCATCAAATTACCGCTTCCGGCTTTTCCCGCAGACACCTTATCATTTACAACAAAATCCCTGTCAAGGGTCGGGTTTACATTTGCCACAATACTATTTTTATTTACCGAAAGTATTGTATCGGTGTTATTTGTCGGATTATAAAAAGTGGAACCTTCTTCAGTTGCTACTTCGAATACTTTATTCTGAGACTTAGTGTCACCACCTTTCGAAGCTGATGTCGAAACACTAAAGGATCTAGATAACCCTTTTGCATCATTTTGTATATACGCCCTGATTCCGTCAGCGCTGATCACCATTAATGTATCTGTTCCATTCAAAACTCTTAACCCGTCTGTGGAAACATCAAGCACTTTATTATTTGAGGCGTCTTTGACCTCGAAAAGAGTTTCAGAATTAGCGACCAGTACTATCAGCATTAGAAGGTAAAAGTATTTATTCATTATCCAGCCTCCGTGTCAGTGAAAATATTTAGTTTATTTTTTACCTTTATCAGTATTCTTATCTTCAGCGGTTTTCACGATTTCCTGAACAATCGGGTTTTTTAGGGCATAGCTATCTTTTCTAATGCCTGTAACCTGCCACGATATTTCCGCATTCGGTTCCCCACCTGCTATCTCAAAACCATTGTTGCTGATCTTTTTTGAAACGTACAGATTAGGGCACGGTTTCCCGATCGCAGTCATCTGATACCTGAATTCAGTATTTAGAGCTTCAAACCATTCCGGCAATCGTACCGTAGCTTTCCCATTAGCGTCAAGGTCCACAACGCCGTCGTAAATATTCTTCATTTCATTACTGCTTACTCCGGAATGAACCAGATATTTATTCTCCGGATCCAGAGGATGATCTATCTTGACTTCATCTTTAGATTTTGTAATATTTGTTGCATATATATTTCCGTTGAAATAGCCTGCCCAGTTCGTTATCCAGCCGCTTGCTGATCCGAAAACTCCAATTTTTGTTCCTCCTGTTCCCGAACCTATTCCTTCAACACCGTGAATTTCACCTGTTGTTGCGCTGGCTAAACCTTGAACACCTTTATACCCGCCTTCTCCCTTCACGCCAATTCCGTAATAATCCGTTACCGCATGCTTACCGTAAACCGCCGGATTGTCGCTGTTTGTAGTTATATCCTCTGAGTGGATCTTATATATCGGTTTTACACCTGCACCTATTTTACCAAAAAATGTAGAATTTCCCGATACGCTCATTTTTCCATTTATTCTCAAAGAATCATTATCAAATTCACCATAAATAAGAGGAGTTGATGTACCTGAATTGTCAATAAATAGTCTATTTGATGCCGTTTCATAGTCTCCTGCCTGACTTCCTATTGAGACATTATTACTTCCTGTCGCATACGATCCTGCAAGCCAACCGATATAAGTATTGTTACTGCCTGATCCTCCAAAATAAGAATCGCTCCCTACGCATGTATTTCCATTGCCGGTTGTATTGTCGCGGCCGGTCTCGGTACCTATATAAATATTATGACTTCCTGTCAAGTTTTCCCTGCCCGCCTCATCTCCAATAAATATATTACAACCTCCACTAGTATTCCTATAACCTGACCTGTATCCCATAAAAATGTTATAATCTCCGTTCAGCCATGTTCCGTTGCCGTAATTAAAATAGCCCGATTCTGCGCCAATAAAAATATTGTTGTCGCCTTCATAGTTTGTGAAACCTGCGTTGTTCCCTAAAAACACATTGTCTATTGCCGTTGCAGCTGTTGTCTTTCCGGAATTTAAACCGATGAAAATATTTGCAGGGCTGAAGTTGGTGTATCTTCCTATTTCGCTGCCCATAGTTGTATATCCAGTTCCTACTTCAAGTGCATTTATCAACCCTTTGCCTTTTGACGAAGATGTGGTTACGCTGAAGGTTCTTGAAAGGCCTTTTGCATCATTAATATTGGCTCTTATTGCACTTGTGCTGATGACCATCAGAGTATCGCCCAAATTCATGACTCTGATCCCGTCCGTTGACACATCGAGCACTTTATTATTCGATGCGTCCTTAACCTCAAATAGTGTTTCTCCGCAGAGTAAGGCTGTAAAAACTATCACACAAAAAGATAATGTTTTTTTCATGTTATCCTCCTTGATCACCTATTTAAAATTCTTTTAATTTCTTCAAGTTCTTCTTTTATATCCGACAATTGCTTTTGAAGATTTATATTTTCATTTTGTAATTTTTCATATTTCTGATTATCTTCATCACCCTTCGCAGCCACACATAATTTTCCAAGAGAGTCAACATAAACAGCTTTTTTTGTTCCTACTCCGATCGTTTCGGTATATAATCCGGGTATTTTCATATCACCGGAAGAAACAGTAATATTTCCAGTTGATACTGTTAAGCTTCCTGCCGGAATATAAATATTCTTTAGATAATCCCAACGCAAACAAATGCTATTATCGTTTGTTGTACCTAAAGCACCTCCATTCTGCCCGAATATGAGTGGTCCCTGTATCGTTGTTCCCGCCCATGTTTCGGCATACTGCACTCCGTTTAGCGTACCGGACCTTAAATAAAGAGCATTATCATTAATTCTAAAATCACCAGCTACATCAATTCTGCAGCTGGGAACTATATTGCCGATTGAAGTATATCAGTTCTTCAGTACAGTTACAGAATTTCTATAAATGGCCTTGTCTCCTTTTGTCAAAATTCCGTTCCCGACTACGAAAAGAGGATCTGTCTCGTTCCATAAACTAGCCGAACCCCAGTCAACATTCAGACTTCCTGTTGCGAATTCATTTAAGGATTGAGATGTCGTCAGCCATCCTGAAGCTGTTGAATTATAGCCCGAAGCTACCGTACTAGAACCCATCGCAGTAGAACTTATAGCCTGAGCTTTAGTTAATGTACCCATAGATGTAGATCCATAACCCGTGGATTCGGTTCTTATACCAAAAGCTGATGCGCACGGACCTGAAGCTTTACTCTGATAGCCGGTTGCAAATGATGCCTGTCCAACTTCGTTGTCATTGTCAATTTTAACATAACCTACTCTGAAAGCATTTTTCTTTTTATAAAAAAGCATGGTCGAGTCGTTAATAGCCTCGAAAACATCTTTATCGGATATCTTCATTAAATTGTCCCCCAGCTTTCCAGCAACGGTTCCATTAATTACGAAATCCCTATCCAGACCGTTGTCAACATTTGCTATAATACTCGTTTTATTTATACTGAATATTTTATCGGCATTATTGAGAGGATTGTAAAAAGTAGAACCTGCGTCAGTAGCTACTTCAAACACCTTGTTCTGAGACTTAGTGTCTCCGTCTTTTGAAGCGGAAGTGGTAACGCTGAAAGATCTCGATAATCCTTTTACAGTGTCTTTTTGAATGTAAGCCCTTATGCCGTCCGTGCTGATTACCATTAATGTATCAGTACCGTTTAAAACTCTCAACCCATCAGTAGAAACATCGAGCACTTTATTATTAGACGCGTCCTTAACCTCGAAAAGTGTTTCCGCATTACAAGCTACAACTATCGCGATCGCCAGCCATATATATCTTCTCATATCCCCCACCTCCCTAGCGAAAAGCTATTTTTCCATTTTTACAAACTGCTTTATTTTTTCTATTTCAGCTTTCAGATTTTCAATCTCGCTGGTTTTAACATCGAGTTCTTTCACAGCTTCAATAAGAACAGCGCTCATTTTTGCGTAGTCAACACCTTTATCTCCATTTGAATCTGTATATACAAGTTCGGGCAGAACTTTTTCGACTTCCTGAGCTATAACTCCTATCTGTTTTCTATCGCTGAACCCTTTGTCCGGGAAATCGTTTTTCCGCCAATCATAATTAACGCCTCTTATCGACTTAATTTTATCCAATGATCCTGCAAGCGATGAGATATTAGTTTTCCACTTCAGGTCAGACCCGCTTACAAAACTTCCCGTGGTGTACGCACCTTTGGAAAAATATGCAGAATAATTTGGCGATATTCCACCTTCGACATAAAGCCCGTATTCTTGAGAATTATTTCCTTTAATACCCACACCGGCATTAAATCTCAAATTGTTATTCGCAAAATCACCCCATATAAGGGCTTCATACATATCATTTCCGTCAACATAACCGCTTTCAATAATTAAAGTATTATTTCTATTACCCGACTGGCCATGACCGGACTTATAACCGAGAAAAACATTTCCGCTGCTTCCGGCACCTAAGTTATAGCCTGATGACGAACCCAGTAAGACATTATTACTACCGATTGAGTAGAGTGGTGAAACATTCTGTCCTAAAAGCACATTATCACAACCTGTGGACATATGAACACCAGATCCATAACCTAAAATACAATTCCCAGAACCTGATGAGCAGTTATTGCCTGTATTGCTTCCCACGAAAGTATTATAACTTGATGTACAAGACATACCCGATTGAAATCCGATAAATGTGTTCGCATTACCTGTACTATTCAAAAATCCAGCCTGATACCCTATAAAATGATTAAAATTTCCAATCTGATTATTCACACCGGACTGCATTCCAAGGAACAGGTTATTAATTCCTGTACTGTTTAATTTTCCGCTTTTATTTCCGATAAAAAGATTCCTTATGCCTGTAGTATTGTTTACTCCAGTGCTGTCTCCTATGAAAATATTATTGTAACCTGAAAAATTGTTTGTGCCGGAATTATTGCCGATAAAAATGTTGTCTACGCCATCTGAAGTATTGATACCTGCCTTTAGACCTATAAAAATATTTTCCGGTGTTAAATCAGAATATTTACTCGCACCCAAACCCATTTGGGTCTCATTAGTCCCCACAGTGGTTATAGCTGAAGTGACTTCAAAAGACTTTCCATAACTTTTATCTTTCGAACTTGAAGTTGTTACACTGAAAGTTCTTGAAAGTCCTTTATTCGGATCTCCAAGGTCAGCTCTTATCCCTTGAGTGCTTATAACCATAAGAGTATCACCCAGATTAAGCACTCTGAGTCCGTCTGTCGATATATCGAGGACCTTGTTGTTCGAAGCGTCCTTGACTTCAAACAAAGTTTCTGCTTGCAGTATCAAAAATACCGTCATAATTATTATTATATTTCTCCTCATGATTCCTCCTCCCTTTTCAGATCTTTATTCCCAGGCGTACCAGTCTATCTTAAGGTTCTGCCCCCAGCTGCTGCCGGGGGAATCCAGCCTATAGATCATTACGACACAATTGGTTGTTGTAATATTCCGCACATTAGCTACAAACACATCTGTTGTTATTCCGTCAGCACATCTTGGCGTAACAGTTACTTTTGGTATGGCAGAAAAAGACGAAGGAAATGTAAGAGTTACGGCGTTGATGCCGGATCCGCCCGTACCGACAGTCAGTTCTCCAGCCTGAACCTTCCCGAATGATGTTCCGCTTTTGAACTGAGTATTACCATTAAGAGCCGTATTTCCGGTCACAGTCAGAGTTCCGTTAACTGTAAGTGCGTTAGTTGCAAAATCTCCATAAATTAGTGGAGTTGTTGTACTTGAATTATCAATATAAAGCTTGTTCGAGTAACTGCCTGAGCTCATACCTGCCTGATAACCGATCTGAACATTCCCTGAACCTGTATGTGATGCACTGTAAACTGATCTAAGACCAGCCTGATAACCTATAGCGACATTGTTACTGCCTGAGAAAATACTATTCCCTGCCGCAGTACCTTGAGCTCCAGCCTCGTATCCTATGAAAACATTGTTGTCTCCGCTTCCGCTTCCGTTCCAGAGCCCTGTTCTGTTCCCCATCATTACATTATATCCGCCTATAAACTTATAAGCAGAGCTGTTTCCGAAATACGAATTTGCGTGCCCGATTGTATTATAAGCTCCGGAATATGCACCGAAGAAGGTATTTGACGAACCGCTTGTGTTGTCGTTTCCTGACTCGAATCCAACAAAAGTGTTTGCACTTGTTTGAGTATTAAATCCTGCATCCGTACCAAGAAATGTATTTGCGTTCTCATTTGTAGCTGTATAACCAGTATTATTGCCAATATAAATATTCCCGCTGCCGTCAGTATTATTAAATCCGCTCTTGTAACCGATAAAAATATTAAATGAAGCATCGGTAGCAAACCTGGTTCCGGCAGTGTTAAAGCCTGATTTGTAACCGATCATTGTGTTATATCTATTCCCATAAGCATTATATGGATCAAGCTTGATGCCTGCTCCCTGACCTATAAGTGAATTATACTGATCCAAACTTGTAAAACTTGTATCAGCCGTCGCTTTTGTAGTTAAGAGGCTTTTAGATGCTACTTTAAACCCGGTCCCGGTATCATTCACCCAGAACCTTGTACTGTCTGCAGTAACTTTCATTATATCAGATCCTGATCCTTTTGAAGCTGATGTCGATACGCTGAAAGATCTCGAAAGACCTTTAGAATCATCGAGATTAGCCTGAATGGCGGTAGAACTGATAACCATAATAGTATCGCCCAGATTCATAACTCGAAGACCGTCAGTTGACACATCAAGAACTTTATTGTTCGAGGCATCTTTAACCTCGA
>ERZ1645192.3302-NODE-3302-length-13196-cov-5.548893_pt1 | contig 13196 bp, 8 predicted proteins | sample MGYA00575354_ERZ1645192 | MGnify/ENA primary metagenome ERZ1645192 (study PRJEB40844, sample SAMN11349763) | freshwater sediment metagenome | isolation source: river sediment | host: Sediment | place: India: Faizupur Khadar , New Delhi | collected 2017-02-21 ... | reverse complement strand
CCCTGGGGGAGTTCGACCTCCATGGGCAGAAAATCCTCCTGCTCCGCCAGGAGGGTGGTCTCGATCAGCATGCCACTGAGGCTGATCTTCTGGACCTCGAACCGGATTTCGCTCAGGATCATCACCCGGGTTTCCGGACCCGGGGTGAATCGCCCGAAGACGCGCCGGTTGACGTCCAGAGTGGCGGATTCGCCGATGAGATGCAGCAGGGAATGGGCGTGGTCCGAGAGCACGTCCACGAAGCTGACCCCCGCTTGGTAGACCGGCGCCGCCGAGGCTTCCGCCTTGCGGCGGGTGCGGCTCAGCTTGCACCACACCACCGTTCCCGTCAGGTGTACGCGGCCGATCTCGTCGCTGTGCCGAATGGAAAAATCATACGACCGGCCCACGTTCAGCGGCCGCGACGTTTCGATGGCCATCCCGGCGACGCTGAGGTTCATAACCTCGGCCTGCAGAGTGTAGAGTACCTGGCCTTCGACGTCCTGGACTTCGAATCGGGGGAACCGCCGGCCTTTCAACGGATGCTGGGACATGACAGCCATCCTGGAAGTAAATATTTTCCTAAACTATAGCGCCACTTTGACGAAAGGTAAAGCGCTATCTAAAACAGAAACGCCTCGACTCCGCGGTCCCGCGTCCTGGAGATTGACAATGGCTCCAGGAGTTGCAGCATAAACTGGTCGAGACCATCCAGGAAGCCCGGTCCCGGGGCGTGCCGGACAATGTGTTTTACGATGTCCGGAGCAAATTCCTCAAGAGGCTGCGGGCGGCCCGTTATGAAGCAGAGAAGATGGCGAAGCCCTATTCCAGATGGTGAGACCGGCATCCTGGCCGGGTTGGGCCGGCCTCACCCCGGCCGGCTCAGGGACCGGCCAGCCTCGGCAGCAGCAGGGCGTTGAACAGCAGCTTGTAGGTGGCCGGGGTGGACGCCCGGAAGAGCGGGTTGAAGGCGTAGAAGACGAACTGGCCTTTCCCGTGCCGCGACCAGACCATGGCCGCCTTCCGGCCAAGCAGTTCCTCCTTTTCGGCCCAACCGCTGAGTAGAAGATGCTCCTCGGGAAAACTGGCGATGACCCGGCGGTCGGTGTCCAACTGGGGAACGCTGGTTTTGAAGGCCGGCCGGCCGCGCGAGAAGACCCCGATCCGGGAGGGCAATCCCCGGGTTAACGGGTGGTCCTGGCAAAGCATCACTTCCAACAGAGAGCCGGGCACGTCCAGGCCCGCCTTCGCGAGATCTTCACCGACATCGCGCAGGGGCAGCCTCAGTTTCAGCGAATCCGGCTCGCCCGGTTTGAACTCCAGCGGTTCGAGAAACAGGTTGACCGCGTCGCCCCAGGCGATGATGATTCCTCCCTTGGCCACCAATTCCAGCAACCGGGCCATTCCCTTCTGACCGATCCCCTTCGTGTATTCCGGCGGCAGGGCGGGCGCCCAGTATTGCCCGCCGCGAGACTTGTACTGGCCGCTCAGCAGCAAATCCTTCTGGGAACCCGGGAACAGCACGAGGTCGAAATCCTTGGCGAAATCGGTCTTCTCGAAGTCGCCCGGCCTCACCACGGTGTAGGGGATGGCGTACTGGTCGAACAAGTATCGGGTCCAACCGGCCTCCATGTGGTGGAAGTAACTCTCCACGAGCGCCAGCCGGAACGGCTTCAGCGGCTCGGTGACGGCCTCCGGGGCCATGGCCAGGCCGACCGGCGGGGTGGTGGCGGCGTCGGCCACGGCGGCCAGCTTCTCCCGCGGCGCGCCCGCGGCGGGGATCAGAAACGTGCCGGGCGGGAGGACCCCGCCCGGAATCTTGGCCGGAGACTGCAGCCGCTGGACCGCCAGGCCCAGTTGCAGCGCCTTGAACACCGGCCGGTAATGGTCGTTCTCGGCCGGAGTGAAGGCGAATCCCCAGAGCGGATCCGGCCACGGCGAAGGCGGATCGAGCACGAAAGGTTCGTCAACCGGGTCCAGTTGATCCGGCGGCGGAAGTGCCGGAATCTCCAGGGTCACGGCCTCCAGGTCCCGCTGCAGCGGCAGCGACCAGGACGTGATGTCGTAAGGCTCGATCACCTCTCCGCCGGGCGTGTAATGGCGCTCCGGGTAGCGTTGCCGCTCCATGACTTCCTTGATGAAGGCCCGGTAGGGCTGGGCTAACGGAATGATCAGGTCTCCGGCGGCAAAAGTCTGCCGGCCCACCCGGAGCTCGGCGCGGAGCCGGTAGACCCGCACGCCATGCTCCGTCAGCAGGTTGACCAGGGCGGCCAGTTCGCCCCGGTCACGCTGCCGGGCAGGCAGGATGAAGGCGTACGGCGCTTGCGTCCGGCCCTTTTCGACTTCGCGGCGGCAGAGCTCGTTCCGGAATCGCAGCAGATCCTCGCGATTCATGGCGGCCTGGTGGAGCAGCGAACGGAGCGAGACCTGCTCGTACGCCACCATATCCGACAGCCGCCACCATCCGCCGGGCCAGGGGTCGGGCATGTTGACGCCCTTCTTGTACTCGGACAAGCCCTTGCCGTGCACCTCCAGTTCGGTCGGCTCGATCCAGAGAGGCGTCGCGACGGCGCAACTGGCGTTCTCGGTCAGCAAGGAAATGACGTTTTTCCAGATGGAAGTCTCGGTACATCCCGGCCAGTACATGTCAAACGCCCAGTGCTGGGCCACGCCTTTCAGGCCGGCCAGGGTCATGTCCTTGGCCATGGCCGTGCCGAACAGCGCCTGCCACTGCCAAAGTCCCTCGTCAATGTTCTCCGCGATGGGGTCGTGGGACGGCGGCGCGTAAAACCGCGGCCCGGTATCTCCCATCTGGTGTTTTTCCACCAGGACCTGGGGATACCAGTCCCGGCTGAACAGCCGGTTGACGACGCGGGTGTCGGACTGGGTCAGGGTGACGAAATCCCGGTTGTTATCGTGTCCGACGTACTTGTGGTACAAGCCGGGCAAGTCGCTCCCCTCGTAGGGGGTGCCCAGGTGTTTCCGGTAATTCTCGACCACCATGTCCATGCCGTCGGGATTGTGGCACGGCACCACCAGCAGCACCGCCTTCTCGAGGTCGCCGAGCAGGGCCAGGTCGCGCTCGGCGGCCACCTGGTAGGCAAACAGCGGCAGCATCTGGCTGGGGGCCACCTCCTCGGAGTGCATCGACAAGGTGACCATCACGAACACCCGGCCTTCGGCCACCAGCCGGTCCCGCTCTTCCGCCGGCAGGTCCGGTTCCAGGGCCAACCGGCGGTTGATTTCCCGCAACCGGGCCAGGTTGTCGATATTGGACGGGCTGGAGATGAAGAGGGCATACATGTCCCGGCCGAGCGGCGATTGGCCTTCCCGGCTCATCTTGAGCCGGGGCGATGCGTCGTCCAGCTTGAGGAGGTATTCGACCAGTTGTCCGTAATCCAGCAGTTTCCGGTCGGCGCCGGGAGTGAAGCCAAAAAAGGACTCCGGGGTAGGCGGGGGCATCTCCGTGGCCATGACGGCCGCCGCCATCAACAGAAGAAACACCGGGAGGAGCCGGGCGGTCCCGGGCCTTCCCGGCCGAAGGGAATTTTGTTTGAACATCGCGCCTCCGGGGACAGGGATTCGGCAGAAACAAACCTCTGTCAAACTTTCAATCCGCTGACCGTGTATAATACCCCATGGCTGGAAAAGTGTCCATCGGCGACCAGGTTCTGATTTCCGCCCGCCTGCTGCGGGAGAACCCGCTCCGAACATTCCTGACTTTACTCGGATTGACCATCGGGGTGATGTCCCTGATCACCGTCATGACCGTGATCGAGGGGGCCAACGATTACGTGGCCGACCAGATCGCCGACCTGGGCACCAACGTCTTCCAGGTAACCAAGCTCGCCAACATCTCGGAAGGGATCGACGCGTTCATCAAGTCCTTTCGCCGCAAGGACATCACCTGGGAAAACTACACCTACGTCCGCGACACCGCCAGGCACGCCCTTCACGTGGGCGCGCAGGCGACCTACCCGGCGGTGGTCCGGTACCGGGACCAGAGCATCCAGGACAGCCGGGCGGAAGGCGTATCCGCCAACATGCTCGCGATCCGCAACCGGGAACTGGTGGACGGGCGGTTCTTCAACGACCAGGAACTGCATTTTTCCAGGCCGGTCTGCGTCATCGGCTGGGACATCCGCGAGAACCTCTTCGCCGGGGTCGATCCACTGGGGAAGACGTTGCGGGTAGGCGACACCCCGTTCCGGATCATCGGCGTCTGCGAAAAACTGGGCAGCATCTTCGGGCAGTCCCAGGACAACTACGTCATGGTTCCCTTGACCGTCTTCATCAAGATGTACGGATCCCGGCGGAGCCTGGACCTCTACGTCCAGACCCGCGACCTGGAAGACTTCGAGCCGGCGATGGAAGAGGTGCGGATCTACCTGCGCGCCGTCCGGCACCGGACTTACCATCAGGAGGACGACTTCACCATCGTCACCTCGGACACCACCATCGGCCTGTTCAAAGATATCACCGGCAACTTCTTCCTGGTCTTCATCATGCTGTCGGCGGTGGCGGCCCTGGTGGGCGGCATCGTCATCATGAACATCATGCTGGTGGTGGTTTCCGACCGGGTCATGGAAATCGGGGTCCGCCGCGCGGTCGGAGCTTCCCGGCGGGATGTGCTGCTGCAGTTTTTGATCGAGTCTTTGCTCATCTGCACGATCGGGGGACTTGGCGGGGTGATGCTCGGTTTCGCCGCGGCGCAGGCGTTCGGCTCGGCGGCCGGCGTGCCGGTGGCGGTCAAGACATGGGTGGCCGTGTTCGGCGTGGGCCTGTCCAGCACCATCGGCTTGTTTTTCGGGATCTACCCGGCCTGGCTGGCCGCCCGGCTCGACCCCGTGGAAGCCCTGCGGGCGGACAAGTGAGGATCCGATGAATCTGACCGAAGCCCGGGAAGCCTGCCTCATCGCCTACCAGCAGATTCTGCGGCACAAGTTCCGCTCGTTCTTGACGGTGCTCGGGGGCACCATCGGCGTGCTCGCCGTCATTACCATCGCCGCCGTCATCCATGGCCTCAATTCCAGCGTCATGGACCGGGTGGCCGCCTTGGGCAGCAAATCGTTCTTCGCCACCAAGCACAGCGCGGGCATCCGGCTCGGCCGCCCGAGCGCCGAGGAGCGCCAGCGCAAGGACCTCACCTACGGCGACGTCGTGGCCCTGCGCCGGCAACTGCGCCACACCCGCCTGGTTTCGCCGTTTTTGACCGCCCGCTCGGCTTTCGGCGACCAGTTCATCGTCAAACGGCGGGATCAGCGGGCGAAGAACCCGATCATCCGCGGCGTGGAGGAGAACTTTTCCGAGAGCATGGGCACGGTGGTCGTCCGGGAGGGCCGGTTTTTCACCCGGACCGATTCGGACCGCTGCCTGCGGGTGACGGTGCTCGGCTCGGCCATCGCCCACTCCCTGTTTCCGCTGGAGGATCCGGTCGGGCAGGAAGTGCGCATCAACGGCATCCCCTACACCGTCATCGGCACCCTGGAGCACCAGGAAGGGCTCTTCGGCGGGTTCAGCGAGGACAACTACGTCCTGGTTCCCTTGGGAACCTTCCGGAAGACCTGGCCGGAGGTCAAGGACCTGGCGATCGCCTTCGCGGTCGATGACCCGGGCCGCATGGAGACGGCCATGGAAGAGGTGGAGTTCGTCCTGCGGCGCCAGCGCAAGGTCCCGGCGAACAAGCCCAGCGATTTCGGCCTGATCACGGCCAACTTCATCAACGACCTGTGGCGGGACTTGACCTTCGTGCTCTTCGTAATCACCATCGTGGTGGCTTCCATCGGCTTGATGGTCGGAGGGATCGGGGTGATGAACATCATGCTGGTCTCGGTCCGGGAGCGGACCCGGGAGATCGGGATTCGCAAGGCGGTCGGAGCGCGGCGGCGCAACATCCTGTTCCAGTTCCTGGTGGAGGCCACGGCCTTGACCACCCTGGGCGGCATCGCCGGCATCCTGGCCGCGGCCGGGATCACCCTGCTGATCAACCTGCTGGTGCCCCAGTTGCCTGCCCGGATGTCCCTGGAGTGGACCCTGATCGGGCTGGGGGTGTCGATGGGCACCGGCCTGGTGTTCGGGATCTGGCCGGCCTACCAGGCCGCCCGCCTCGACCCCATCGTCTGCCTGCACTACGAGTGAGGCGGGTTTGGCGGACGGCGGCCCGAGGCCAGGCCGCGCCTTTCCTGGACAGGTGGCGCGGCGATTTCAGCGAGGGATCTCCACGCCGGGGGGGAGGCGGTAGAAACCTTCGTTCTCTTTCTCGCCTCCGGGATCGGGTGGCAGGGTCCGCTCGATCCGGAACACCTGCAGCACCTCCAGCGGTTGTCCGGCCTCGGCCGGCCATCCCGGCAACAACCCCCACCAACTGCTGTAAAACCCGGCGCGCGCCGCGTGGTCGAGCACCCTTACGGGAAATCGCCCGGGCACTTCGACCGTGCCGGCCAGCCGGCCATAAGGCGCCTGCTCATACCCGCTGGGGTAAGCGGGAGACAGCCGGTCGGGCCGGACAAACCAGTCCCCCGGCCGGGGGCGGCGGTCATACCGCAAGATGGTCCGCCCGCCCTGTTCCAGAATGTAATGGCGGACGCCCCAATCGGACGCGACCCAGACGGTTCCCGGCGCCCGCCGGACCTCGCCGGACCGGAAGACCTCCACCGCCGCCCGGCGCAGGCCGCGCGCCAGGTCCAGGTCCGCCATCGCCAGGGTGGTGGCCAGGCCGACCTGGCCGGCGACGAGAAGGGCGAGCCAGGCTTTCCGTCGACTCAGGCCGCCCGCGCCGGGAACGGCGTTCGGGGCCGCCGCCACTGACGCCAGCAAGGCGACCCCGAGCGGCGCCACCAGCCAGAGCTGGTAGCGGATGGCCCCGTGCGGGAACATCATCACCCCGAGGCAGCAGAAAACAGCGATCCATGCCGCCAGCGTCCAGCCGAGCGGCGGCGTCAGCGGGCCCCTGCCCCGGGCGCTCTGCCAGGCCAGGGATAGCCCTTCCACCAGCAGGACCAGCCCGGCCGCCGCCAAGATTCCCAGCACCCACTGCTGGCTGTAACCGTAGTCTGAAAACCGGACGGCCAGCCAGGCGCTCAAGCCGAAACCAAGCAGCAGGCAGGCTTTGCCGCGCAGGGTGCGCCACCCCCGGGCCAGCAGGGCCAGGGGGAAGAAGAATCCGCCCCCCAGGGCGACCAGGTTGTAGACCGGGCGCATGTCCAGCAGGCCCCGCTCCTGGGCGCGGTACCGGCCCAGCATCTGTCCCAGCTCCAGGAAGGGAATCTGCCCGGTCGCCGCGAACACCACTCCCAGCCAGCCGCCGATCAGCAGGCCGGCCGGCAGGGCCAAAGCCGGCAGGTAACGCCAGAACCGTTTGGAGGCGATGGCGTAAACGCCCGGGACCAGCAGGTGCGCGGCGGCGACATAGGAGACCAGTCCGGCCAGCCCCACCAGAGCGCTGCCCGCCCACACCAGGCGGCCGCGGCCATCCCGGAGGCCATGCATCGCGCTGACGGCGCCCGCGAGTCCCAGCGCGAAAGCGGGCACGTCCATCATGACGGTGTGGCTGGAGACGAACAGGGCCGGAGCGAAGGCCGCCAGCAGGGTGCCGAAGACGGGCGGCAGTCCCGCGAACCGGAACAGAAAGAAAAGAGACCCGGCCGCCAGCAGGAAAAAAACTGTAAAACCGAGGTGGGCTGCCTTTTCAAAGTGCCCGCCCGACAATTTTTCCAGCAGCCAGAGGTAGTAGCAGGCCAACGGCGGGTGGGAATAGGACATGTGGTTGAGGTAGACCCGCCCCTCGAAGATGACCGGGTGGTTCATGGGCAGGGCCGGATCGCGGTCGACCTGCCGGGCGATATGGATGAAGCAGGGGTCGTCGATGTGAAACGGCATCAGCAGAGCGAAGGGTAACTGCACCAGGAACAGGCCGGCTAAAAGCCAGGCCAGCCGATACCGGGTAGATTGAACGAACGCCACTTCGCCCTCCCCTCAGCTGGACCGGGCCGGTCGCGGCCACAGGAACAGGCCGCGCCAATCCCGGACGTGGCCAAACTCGATGTATCGGTAGGTCAGTCCCGCCACGATCAGCAGAAGCACCAGGGAGGTAATCATGTGGACCGCGTCGAAGTACGCGGGCTGGGCAACCACCCGGTAGATGACGATCATGTGCCAGACGTAGAGCGAATAGCACATCATCCCGACGACCTGCAGCGGCCGGCATTCCAACAGGCCGCGCCAGAGACCCGGCGGCAGGCCCAGTGCGCCCCAGAGCAGCAGGCCCAGCCCGGCGTCCAGCACCAGGTTGGTGAACGGTTTCACGATCCAGGAAATTCTGCCCAGGACGATGTTGTCCCACATCACGCTGGCGGCCACGCAGATGAGAAATCCGGCCATCACCAGGACCCGGCTGTAGCGCCGCCCCAGCGTCACGGCCTTGCCCGCGCGAAGAAAAAGGAATGCCAGCAGCATGCCCACGGCAAAATCGTCCAGGCGCCCGGCCAGACTGTCCTTGATGTAATTCAGGTAGGGGCTGAGCCGGGGATTCGGATCGGCCCAAGTCCCCCAAAAACGGACTCCCAGCGCCAACAGGCACACCCCGGTCAGCAGCCGCCACCAGCCGATCCTTTTCACCGCCACGACCAGCAGCGGAAATACCAAGCTGAACCAGATTTCGACCCCCAACGACCAGAGCACCCAGTTGCAAGGCGGGAAGAAGAGGCGTTCCGAGAAAACGAATCCGGTCGAACCCAGAATCAGCAGATCCAGCCAATCTCGAGGCTGGACGGGATGGGGATGGTAGAAAAAGATCCAGGAAACGGCCAGGCAAAAGTAGAACAGCGGCATGAGGCGCAACCAGCGGCGCTTGTAGAAGGCGGCCAGGTCGCTCCGGGTTTCTAACCGCCGGGCCCCCTGGGCATAGGGCAGGTAGAGGACGAAGCCCGACAGCAGAAAGAACAGGTTGACCGACATCCAGCCGTTGGCCAGGAACGGGATCGGCGACAGGCTCAGGCCGCCCGCTTCGATGCCCCGCCAGCCCGGGGGAGTGTAGTAGGCCAGTGAATGGTGGTAGAGCACCCCCAGGATGGAAAGGCCCCTCAATCCGTTAATGACGTCGATTTTGCTGGAAGTGTTCTCACTCATCCACACCGGCTCCCTTGAAAAGAGGGTCGATCCGGGTCGGCCTGCCGCGCAGGCAGATTGTACCGGCGGACGCACGGGATTGCCATCGGATTTTTAACCAAGCGACGATCCGCTCGCCTCGTCCGGTGCTCATTCCTCCGAACAGCCAGGTCCACCAGTCCCGGAAGGCGTGCCGTTTGCCGCGGTGTTCCTGGAGCATCGTGATCCTTTGGAACGTCAGGGACATCTATTCGTAAAATACATCATCGTTCCGGTTTGTTGAAAGGAGCCACAGCTTGAATTCACCCGATCTGAGTCCCGTCCGCCGCACTTCCGGTCGATCCGGCTGCCTGTTGCTGGCCTTGTCCCTGCTGACTGGCATTGCTTTTACCGCGGTTCCTTCCACCGCCAAGGTCCTGGACCGGTGCCGTAAAAGCATGCCCGGCCAAGCCCTCCGGCAGCTGCGGAACCTGCGTCTGTCCGGATTGGTGCAGCCTGAGTCCGGAGCTCCCGGCCGTTTCACCCTCTGGTTCGCCCGTCCGGACCGCTTCCGGCTCGACCTTGATCTGCAGGGCAAGGTCTTCAGCGAATGTTACAACGGCAAATCGGCCTGGCGGGAGGACGGCCCGGAAGTCTCCTCGCTCATCTCCGGGGAGGCCGACCAACTCCAACTGGCCGCTCTGCTGGGCAACTACCGGTGGACCGAGCCGAAGAACACGCCGCTGGCCCTCAAGGCGAAAGCCGTGGTCGTCACGTCCGGCGAGAAGGAACAGTGGTGCGCGAACATGTCTCTTCGGGAAGCCGGGGCCAAAATCTCGGTCGACCCAAAGAACGGCCGGCTGGAGGATTGGGCTGTGCTGGATGCAGACGGCAGGGTTTCCCGGCGGGCTTTCGACCACCGCCGCGCAGGCGGACTTTGGATTCCGCACCGCTTCGCGATCCGGTCTGGTTCAACTGATGTTCAACTGGAAGTGACTGCCTTCGAGGTCGACGGTCCAGAACCGGCGGACCTTTTCGAGTATCCGCGCGCCGATGCCGGCCAGGCGCCGCCCGACTTGCCCGCGCTGTTTTCGGCCATCCAGCAGAACCAGGCGGAAGTGGAGCGGCGCCGGGAACAGTTCACCTGCCGCAAAACCGAGCAGACCTTCGAGCGGGGCAAGGACGGCCGGGAGACGGTGAAGGAAACCAAAGTCTTCGATGTCACTCCGGTGGGCAGCCAGTTCGTCGACCGGCTGATCAGCGTCGACGGCAAGCCGCTCTCCCCGAAGGAGCAGGCGAAGGAAGACAAGCGCGTCGAGAAGGAGATCCGCGAATTGCTGCAGAAAAAGAAGAAAAACGGGGAGATCCGGATCTCGGCCAGCGACTTCCTCCGGATTTCCAAGATCTCCTCTCCCCGGCAGGAGCGGTACCGGGGACACGACGTGTTCGTCTTCGATTTCGAACCCCGGCCGGGCTACAAGCCGCGCAACCGGGAGGAGGAAATCGTCTCCCGGCTGGCCGGCCACATGTGGGTGGACGCCGCGGAAAAACAGATCGTCCGGCTGGCGGCGCACTTCACCGAGAAATACTCCGTCGGCCTCGGCCTGCTGGCCTCCATTTCCCCGTCCACGGCCATCGTCATTCAGCAGGAAAAGATCAACGACGAGGTTTGGATGCCTGCCCATTTGGAACTCAACCTTTCCGGACGGGCCCTGTTCTTCAAGCTCAACCTGCGGCAGGTGCTGCGCTACTCCGACTACCAGCGGGTCGGCGTGAGCGTCGACTACCACCTGCCCCCATCATAGCGCCATCCGTCGTAGCGCCGCTGTCGTGGCGCCGGCCGCCAGGCCGGCGGAAGAGAGGCGGCCGCACCATCGCGAGTCGAGCTCCCGCCGCCTGGACAGGCGGCGCCACGGGCGATCTGTAATCCAATAAAGCCAAACTGGCCGGATTGTGGGATAATTGGACCGTGCCACAGGTGGAAGGTCCGGACCCGCAGCCAACCCGAACACGTCGGCCCGGCGCCCGGCGCGCCACTTACCGGCGCGCCGCCTCCGTTTGCCGAAAAGAGGGGGATCCTGCCCTGGCGCCGGATTATGCTGTCCCCAGAATCTGATCTGGAGGTTAAGACATGTACGACAAGAACACCCCGGAAAAATCGACTCAGCCGGCCACGTTCCGGCTCTCTCCCCAGATGGTGATCGGCCTGTTCATCGCCGTGCTGGGCGTGCTGGCCACCCTGCACAACCTGGACGTCCTGGAAATCGGCCGCTTTCTGCCCTGGTGGCCCGTCTTCATGCTGCTTTTCGGAATCATCTACGCCACCCAGAGCGGTCACTTCCCCGGGCGGGTCGTCGGGTCGATCATCTTCGTGATCGGCGGATTGATGCTGTTGCGCAACCTGGGCCACGTTCATTTCAATCTGTGGACCTTCTCCCCCCTGCTGCTGGTGCTCATCGGCGGAAGCATCCTGTGGCAGGCCCTCCGGCGCCACCAGGCCGCCGCCAGCCCGGCCGGGGCCGAATCGGTCATCACCGGCGTGGCCGTCATGGGCGGCTTCGAGCGGGCCTGTGGTTCCAAGGATTTCCAGGGCGGCGAACTGACCGCCTTCATGGGCGGGTGCGAGATCGACCTGACCGGGGCCGACATCAAATCCCCCCAGGCCGTGATCAACACCTTCGTCATCTGGGGCGGCATCGACATCCGGGTCCCGGAAGACTGGACCGTCGTTCTGGAGGGGACGCCCATCATGGGCGGCTTCGCCGACAAGACCCAGCCGTTGCCGGGCGCGCCGGCCAAGCGTTTGGTCATCCGCGGCCTGGCCATCATGGGCGGAGTCGAGGTGAAAAACTGACATGCATCCGCTGCTTTCCCGCCGGGGCGCGCTAGGCCTGTACCTGCTGATCTGGACGCTGCTGTCCGGATTGGCGATCCTGCTGGCCTGCCGCCCTTGGCTGGGCTGGCTCGAGGCCCTGGCCATGACCGTGCCGATGGCGGTGACCAACGCCTTCATCGGCCTGTCCGCCTGGTACCTGAACCGGAGCTACTCACTCAGGCATACCAGCCTGGCGAAGCTGGCCGGCGTGGCCTGTCTGGCGGCGGTGGTGTCGAGTTTGCTCTGGGTGTCCATTGGCTTCCTGTGGGCGAACCTGCTGGCCGAACTGCCACCGCTGGGCGACGCCCAACGGCATTTCGGCGCGGTCGGCCCCCTTCTCCTGGGGATCGGGGCCCTGCTTTACCTGCTGGCGCTCGGCCTCCACTACCTGCTGGCGGCGACGGAGGAAAGCGAGGAGGCCGCCCGGCTGGCCCTCCAACTGCAGGCCCAGACCCGCGAGGCCGAGCTCCGCGCGATCAAGGCCCAGTTGCACCCGCATTTTTTGTTCAACAGCCTGAACTCCATCAGCGCCCTGGCGCTTCCGCAGCCGGCCGAGGCCCGCCGGATGTGCCTGCAACTGGCGGATTTCCTCCGCCAGAGTCTGGACCTGGGCGCCCGGCAATACCTGAGCCTCCGGGAGGAACTGAACCTGGTGCGCGCCTACCTGGCCATCGAGCAGGTGCGATTTCAACCACGGCTTCGTGTCAGTGAAACCATCGGCGATGAATGCCTGGACTGCCAGGTGCCCGCCCTGATCCTGCAGCCGCTGGTGGAAAACGCCATCGTGCACGGGATCGCCCGGACGGCCGGGGAAGGGACCCTCTCGCTGTGGGTCAGCTTCGCCGTCGGCAGCCTGATCATCCGCGTGGAGAACCACTTCGACCCGGAGGCGCCGCCGGGTCGCCGCTCCGGCCGCGGGACGGCCATGGTCCGGGAGCGGGTCCGGAGTCTCTATGGCGGGGCGGGACGGCTGGACCTCGCCGCCCGGGACGGGCGGTTCGTGGCGACGCTGGTCCTGCCGGCCCGGCGGGCCGGGGAGGAGAAACAGCCATGAAGGGCGAAGCCGTATCTCAAGTGGCGGCCCGGCGGGTGCGCGCCCTCATCGTGGACGACGAACTCCTGGCCCGCCAGGTGCTTTGGGAGTATCTGGCCGATCATCCCGAAATCGACGTGGTCGGCGAATGCGTCGACGGGTTTGCCGCCGTCAAGGCCATCCAGGAACTTCAGCCCGAACTGGTCTTCCTGGACGTGCAGATGC
>ERZ1645192.3301-NODE-3301-length-13202-cov-5.010269_pt1 | contig 13202 bp, 10 predicted proteins | sample MGYA00575354_ERZ1645192 | MGnify/ENA primary metagenome ERZ1645192 (study PRJEB40844, sample SAMN11349763) | freshwater sediment metagenome | isolation source: river sediment | host: Sediment | place: India: Faizupur Khadar , New Delhi | collected 2017-02-21 ... | reverse complement strand
TGTTTGCAGGATTTATGATCATTCTGAATATTCAGAAAAAACAGAACTCCATCCTGATCAACTCAGGGATTGAGCAGCAAAGCGCGATATTAAAAACAGCTGTTGAGGCCAAATCCGACCTGGTCTACCGTACACTTTACGATTATACCTACTGGGATGATCTGATCAATTATTTGAATCAACCCGACACAACCTGGGCAAACGATAATTTATACACGCTTTTCAGTTCCTTCCATGTCAATGCCGTATGGATGTACAAGCTCGACATGACTGCAGTATTCGAAGAAACACGCTTAGATTCAGTCCGGCAAATACAAGCCCCGGTTTATAAAGGGGTCTTTCCTTTACTGTACAAAACAACTTTAATCAAATATTATCAATCTACTGCGCAGGGTATGCTTGAAATCCACGGAGCTACCATGCATCCCTCAAACGATGAAAGCCGCAAACTACCACCACAAGGATATTTCTTTATGGCAAAGCAGCTCGACAATGCCTACATTACTGAACTTGAAAACCTTACTGGCGGAACAATCACGCTTACAACGCACTCCCCCGAACCCGTAAGATTACAAGGGAATAGAATCACTACCTACTACCCACTCAATGACTGGCAAGGAAAAACCGTTGCATGGTTTGAGTTAAGCCGTGAATATAATTTTTTAACAGTCTTTCACCGGCTCTCGGACATCACCATCTGGTTTCTGGCTATTCTCATCTTTGTTATCCTTGCAATTTTCTTCATCTCTTTTGATTTTCTGGTAAAGAAACCCCTGGGAGTAATTTCTCAGGCGCTGTTTACCAAAAGCAGCGATGACAGGTTGAAGCTGAAGAGCCTGAAAAGTGAATTTAAGAAAATAGGGTTGTTGATAGATGCGTATTTTAAACAACAGGAAGCACTGGAAACCGAAATTGAAGTACGTAAAAAAACTGAAGCACAGAAAGAGAAACTGATTGCTGAGCTGGACAGTGCCAACCGCGAACTGAAAGACTTTGCCTATATTGTTTCGCACGACCTGAAAGCTCCTTTGAGGGCAATCGGATCCATCTCACAATGGATTCATACCGATTATGCCGATAAACTGGATGAAGATGGTAAAATGCAGCTCGACCTGTTGCTTAGCCGTGTTCACCGTATGCAGAATCTGATCGAAGGGGTGCTTGCTTACTCCAGGGTAACCAGGGTGAAAGAGGAAAAAGAGCAGGTTGATCTGAATAAACTGGTTAAAGAGGCCATTGAAATGGTTTCAGCTCCGGCAAATCTTGTAATTAAAGCAGATCAGAACCTGCCAACTGTTTTATACGGACCAACCCGCCTGCTTCAGGTTTTTGAGAACCTGATCAGCAATGCTATAAAATACAATGACAAGGAAATAGGTGAAATAAATATCCGCTGTGCCGATGCAGGTCATGTATGGTCAATTTCAATAGCTGACAACGGGCCCGGTATCGAGGAGAAATATTTCGAAAAAATATTCCAGATATTCCAGACCCTGAAGTCAAGGGATGAATATGAAAGCACCGGCATCGGACTAACAATTGTTAAAAAGATTGTTGAGGCCAATGGTGGAACCATTCAGGTTGATTCAACTCCTGGAGAAGGAGCAAGATTTACTTTTACAATTCCTAAATAAACAAACTGATTGAAATGATACAGAATAAACCCATATTACTGGTTGAGGACGATATGATCGATGCCATGACCGTGAAACGTGCACTGAAGGAACTGAATGTCATTAACCCGGTGATTAACGTTGAAAACGGTGAAGAAGCACTGGAGTACCTTCGGAAGAGCGATACCGTGATGCCGGGCATCATACTGCTCGATCTCAACATGCCACGCATGAATGGAGTTGAATTTCTGCGCATTGCGAAAAAAGACGAGAAACTGAAGCAATTGCCGGTAGTAATTCTGACCACCTCGCTTGAAGAAGTAGACCGCATCGACACCTTTAGCCTGGGAGTAGCCGGATATATGGTAAAACCCGTCGACTACAAACAATTTGTGGAAGTAGTTAAAGCCATTAAAATGTATTGGTCTCTGAGTGAATTGCCATAATCCCGGAGGTAAATTACCATGGAAAAGAAGAGAATAAAAATTCTCTATATTGAAGATGATCTGGTTGACCAGATGGCTTTTAAACGCCTGGTCAGGGAGCAGGAACTGACCTATGATGTCACACTTGCCAACTCTGTAAAAACCGGGCGCGAAGCATTCAGAAACGGGGAGTTTGATATTGTGATTTCCGACTTCCTGCTGGGTGATGGAACTTCCTTTGAATACCTTCCCGAAATTATCCAGGCAGGTACACCGGTTATACTGGTAACTGGCACCGGCGATGAAGATGTGGCGGTGAAAGCCATTAAGATGGGAGCCAGCGACTATGTGATCAAAGATGTTGAATTTGGTCACATGAAAATGCTTCCGTTGATTGTTGAAAGCTCACTTCGCAACAAGCTTTCCGACGAGAAAATCAAAAAGCTGAGCTTGGCCGTTGAACAAAGCCCGAGTATGCTCATCATTACCGATAAAAACGGACTAATCGAATATACCAACCCCAGTGTTACCGATATTACCGGGCATGAGCCGGAAGTATTCAAAGGAACAGACCTGTTTGAACAACATTTAACACATAACCCGCCTGAAATGGTGGATGAGATCAGGCGCTCGCTGAGCAAAGGTGAGCGTTGGCACGGGAATACCTGCCATACCAAAAAATCAGGCGAAACCCTGTGGGAATCAACTACCATTTCACCAATCTACAACAACGACGGCCACCTGACAGGCTTTATCAAAGTGGCTGAAGACATTACTGAGAAAAAGAAGGCAGAAGAAGCCATCAGAAAATATTCCGAAGAATTGCGGGAAAGCAATGCCAGTAAAGACAAAATGTTTTCTATCATTGCACACGACCTCAGAACCCCTTTTAACGGGCTGCTTTCCTTTTCCGATATCCTTTCTACCGATTATGATTCGCTGAGCAAAGATGAAGTACTTGAATATATTGATGTAATCAGGGATTTAAGCCGCAACACATTCAACCTGCTTGAGAAACTTCTGCAGTGGTCAAGATTGCAAACCGGGCGCATGGAGTTTAAACCGGTAAATATTCCATTTCAGGAAATTGCCGATAATGTTACAGACTTGCTCAAGGCCAATGCCACCGGGAAAGGGCTCAGCCTTTCAGCTGAATCAGAACCGGGGCTTGTTGTTTTTGGGGACCCGAATATGCTGAATGCAGTCACCCGCAACCTTGCTTCCAACGCCATTAAATTTACTCCTGAAAACGGGACCGTTACCATCAGCGCCCGCACAATACACGGCAATCAGGCTGAAATCGTGATCGCTGATACCGGGGTCGGGATCAAAAGCGAAGATCTGAAGAAACTTTTCAGTATCGATGCCCAACATTCCACAAAAGGGACCAAAGGAGAAACCGGAACAGGTCTGGGACTTCTTTTGTGCAAGGAATTCGTTGAACTCAACGGGGGCAAGATCAGTATTGAAAGTGAGCCCGGTAAGGGAAGCCGGTTTATTTTTACAGTGCCGCTCGCGAAACAGTAAACGCTATCCTGAGACTACCCTGAATCAGCAAATCCGGAAATCTGTTATTGACTATATAGACACCGGAGGTGAAGCAACCCTGTTATCACCCTTATGCCATTTATTCTTTACAATATAATATATTCATATATTTGCATACGTTAAACTGCTCTGGGGTGATGAAAATCCAGCAGGCAAGCCGCTAAATCTTAACAATAATTTAACAAAACCGGTATTTTATTGTTATTAAGTGGTCAAGTCTGAAAACGCTTTGGTCATTTCAGTCCAATTCTTTGATAATTAATATATGATTAAGAAAGTTCTGGTTGCCAACCGCGGCGAGATTGCGGTTCGGATCATGCGCTCATGTCGTGAAATGGGAATTCCTACCGTTGCTGTGTATTCAGATGCCGATCGTTCGGCCATGCATGTGCGCTATGCTGATGAGGCCTGGCACATTGGCCCCGCGCCATCTGTTGAGAGTTATCTCAACATCGACAAAATCATCCAGGTAGCAAAACTATCGAAAGTCGATGCCATTCATCCGGGCTATGGCTTTCTGTCGGAAAATGCAACCTTTTCGGAAAGGTGCCGCCAGGAAGGCATAGAGTTTATCGGCCCCAATGCCGATGCCATCCGGCAGATGGGAGATAAAATTACCGCCCGCAAAACCATGATTGCAGCGGGGGTTCCTGTTGTTCCGGGCACGGTTGACAAAATCACCGATTACGAAGAAGCCCTGAAAACAATCCGTGAAATCGGCCTGCCGGTGATGATCAAGGCATCGGCCGGTGGTGGCGGAAAAGGGATGAGGCTGGTAAAACAGGAGAGTGAAATTGAAAGTTCACTCCGTGGAGCCCGTTCAGAAGCAGCCTCGGCTTTTGGCGATGATGCCGTATACATTGAAAAATACATTGAGTCACCGCACCATATAGAATTTCAGATTCTGGCCGATAAACACGGCAATGCCGTTCATCTTTTCGAACGTGAGTGTTCGGTGCAGCGCCGCCATCAGAAAGTGGTGGAAGAAACCCCTTCACCCCTGCTCACCCCTGAGGTTCGTGCAGAAATGGGAGCCCATGCGGTTGCAGCGGCCAAAGCCTGTAACTATCATGGCGCCGGCACCATTGAGTTTATTGCTGACGATAACCTCAACTACTACTTTCTCGAAATGAATACCCGTCTGCAGGTAGAACATCCCATTACCGAACGTGTGGTAGGCGTCGACCTGGTGAAGGAAATGATCAACATTGCACAGGGTCAGGTATTGCCGTTCAAACAGGAAGATCTGCGCCAGAGCGGTCACGCCATTGAATGCCGCATCTATGCCGAAGATCCCGACCGTAACTTCATGCCAAGCCCGGGAACCATCCGTCATATTTCCGAGCCGCTCGGCCTGGGTGTACGTCACGATGGATATGTTTACGAAGGTTACACCATCCCCATCTACTACGATCCCATGATTTCGAAACTGATTGTCTGGGACAAAAACAGGGCCGATGCCATTGAGCGTATGCGTCGTGCGCTGCACGAATACAAAATTACCGGTGTAAAAACCTCCATTCCTTTCCTGGCCCGTATCATGGAAGCCCCAGCCTTCAGGTCAGGAAAATACAACACCCACTTTATAGAAGAAAACAAAGATTTCCTCTTCAGTCCGCACGACTGCGATGGAATCTGCGAAGACATCGCCCTGATTGCTGCGTATCTTGAGCATCAGCACAAACTGGAACAGTTAAAAACAAAGGAACCATCAGGGAAAGCAACAACCAACCGCTGGAAAGATCCCCAGCGACCTGCTTACATTTAAAATCGTTTTTATGGCTTTGGATATCAAAATTGACGGGCGCTTAGCCCGGGTTTCAGAATTGAAACGCGACAATCATCAGTACACCATCAAGGTAGATGACGACATCTACGAAATTGATGCCCTGAAAGTTGGTGAAGGCATATATTCACTGATTTACAAAGGAAAATCCTACAACATCGAAATGATTGACAACGGATCGCCGAGGCATTACACAGTGAATTCATTTCACAATTCCTACGAAGTTGAAATCATTGATGCCCAGACACGCTACAGACTCAGCCGTTCCAAAGGAGGGGCAGCCGACAGCGGGAACACCATTACTTCACCAATGCCGGGTAAAGTGGTGAAAATTCCGGTTTCGGCGGGTGAGCAGGTAACTGCCGGTCAAACCCTGATCATTGTTTCGGCCATGAAGATGGAAAGTGAGTTCAAGGCAAAGACCAACGGCACTGTCAAATCAATTCATACAGCGGAAGGCGACACCATCGATGCCAATAAAGTGCTGGTGGTGATTGAACCTGATGCAGAGTAAACGATAATTCCAATCTTATTAAACGATTTTATGTCAAATCTTGAAGAAATTTACCGCAGGTTAGAAGAGCGTAACCGCCAGGCTGAACTGGGCGGTGGACAGGAACGCATTGAGAAGCTGCACCGTACCGGCAGAAAAACTGCCCGTGAAAGAATTGAGATGCTGCTCGATCCGGGCACTTTTGTTGAATTCGACCGTTTTGTTGTACACAGGGCGCGTGACTTCGACATGGAGAAGACCCTGATTTCGGGCGATGGCGTAGTAAGCGGCCATGGAAAAATTGATGGCAGGCTGGTGTATGTTTTTGCTCAGGATTTCACCGTCTTTGGCGGAACCCTCAGCCGGGCCAATGCCGACAAGGTGATCAAAATCATGGACCTTGCCCTGAAAATGGGGGCCCCGGTGATCGGCCTCAACGACTCGGGCGGTGCCCGCATTCAGGAAGGGGTGGAAAGCCTTGCCGGGTACGCCGACATCTTCTACCGCAACGTTATGAGCAGTGGCGTTATACCCCAGATCTCAGCCATCCTGGGCGCCTGTGCCGGCGGTGCAGTCTACAGTCCGGCCATCACCGATTTCATTCTGATGACCAAAGATACCAGCTATATGTTCGTAACCGGTCCGGATGTCATCAAGACCGTTACCCACGAAGAGGTAAGTAAGGAAGACCTGGGCGGCGCCATGACGCACAATGCCAAGAGCGGTGTGGCCCATCTGATTGCCGATGATGACGAGCAGGCGATGATGATGATCAGGGAACTGATGAGTTTTCTGCCATCCAACAACATGGAGGAACCCCCTTCCATTACTTCAACCGATGATCCCAACCGCGAAGATGAAAAACTTCAGGAAATCGTTCCTTTTGATCCGAACAAGCCCTACGACATGAACGAGATCATCCACAGTGTGGTGGATGATGGCAACTTCATGCAGATTATGCCCCATTATGCCCAGAACATCATTACCGGTTTTGGTCGTCTGAAAGGGAAACCGGTTGGCGTGGTTGCCAATCAGCCCGCTTTTCTGGCCGGCGTTCTCGACATCAACAGTTCGGTGAAAGCGGCCAGGTTCGTACGATTCTGCGATGCCTTCAACATTCCCATCATCACCTTTGTTGATGTTCCCGGCTTCCTTCCCGGCACAGCCCAGGAATTCGGCGGAATCATCAAGCATGGCGCCAAACTGCTTTATGCTTATGCAGAAGCAACCGTTGCGAAAATCACTGTGATCACCCGCAAGGCTTACGGCGGAGCTTACGATGTGATGTCGAGCAAGCACATCGGTGCCGATGTGAATTTTGCCTGGCCCACAGCAGAAATTGCGGTGATGGGTGCCGAAGGTGCCGTTAACATCATCTTCCGTGATAAACTCACCGACGAAGACAAGGCCCAGGCAGTCAAAGAATACCGTGAAGTGTTTGCCAGCCCATACAAGGCTGCCGAGCAGGGCTACATTGATGAGATCATTTATCCGAAGCACACCCGCCGCAAGCTGATTCAGGCCCTGGAAATGTGTTCCAACAAGCGCAAAAGCAATCCTCCGCGCAAACACGGAAATATTCCCTTATAAAACCAGGGTGTACAACCTGTCCGGGGTTCTGCAAAACCCCGGAAACGGCTCTGAACATTCATTGAAAGCGGACTTTGAAGTCCGCTTTCTCCGTGTATATCAATACCCGGAAACAAGCCAACTGCCGGATTATAATGGCGGATATTGCCAGCAATAAACACACAGAAACCAGGGCTGTCAGAATCACCGGATTTCCCTAAATTTGCGGCTTATCAGAAACCTGACCTTATGAGTGAGAAGTTTTCCCCTACCCGCTACCAGTTAAAATCGCTGGCAACCGGGGCATTGTTTGAAGACACCGGATGGATGCTTGATGCGCCGGGTGAAACACAACCGGCATTAATCAGGGCGATGTACGAACACAGGCAGCTGCACCTGAAGGGCAATGAGCAGGGGTTCTACCGGTTTGCCGACTGGCTTCCGCTCAACCGCACGCTGGAAGGTTCGTCTGCACCGGTCACCTACAAAAGCAAAGGCCTGGCCAATGCCCTCGGATTAAGAAATTTATGGATTACCTTCAGTGGTTACTGGCCCGAAAGGGGCGCTGCAATGACCACCTGTTCTTTTAAAGAAACCGAAGCCTATTCAGTATGCGGACGCATGACGGGTTCCAACAACCAGGTGCTGGTTGTAGCTTCTGCCGGAAATACGGCCAGGGCATTTGCCAAGGTTTGTTCCGATAATTACATCCCCCTGCTGCTTTGTGTACCGCACGATTACATCAATGCACTATGGTTCGACAAGCCGTTGAATGACTGCGTCAGACTGGCGGTAACAGACTTCGGGAGCGACTATTTCGATGCCATACACTTATCCAACCTGGCTACACAGTGTGAGGGATATCTGGCTGAAGGCGGGGCGAAAAATGTAGCCCGCCGCGATGGTATGGGCACGACTACCCTTTCGGCAGTAACGGAGATTGGTCGCATTCCGGACTATTATTTTCAGGCAGTTGGTAGCGGAACCGGTGCAATTGCAGCCTGGGAAGCCAACCTGAGGCTGCTGGAAGACGGCCGGTTCGGAAGCAACAAAATGAAACTGATGGTATCACAGAATGCCCCGTTTCTACCTATCTACGATGCCTGGAAAGCCGGATCACGTGCCATGCTACCTTATGACGATGACCTCGCCAGGGAGCATGTGACCGAAATCGACGCCAAGGTACTGTCGAACCGCAAACCACCCTATCCGATCATCGGGGGGCTTTATGATGCCCTTAGCGACACCGGTGGTGATGTGCTGAAAGCCACCAACCGGGAGGCACGGTCGGCCAAAGCCCTCTTCTCCGATACCGAGGGCATTGACATCTATGCTGCCTCAGCCATTGCCACAGCATCCCTGATAAACGCGGTAAACACGGGCTCAGTGGAAAAGGATGCCCTGATTATGCTGAACATTACAGGCGGCGGCGAGGAGTTGTTTAAAAAAGAACACAGCCTCTTCTACCTTGAACCTCATCTGAAATTTAGTGTAACCCCCTCAGCAGAAGAGGTAAAGCAAAAACTCGGAAACCTGCACTGGTAAAAACCTGCGTTATGCAATGCTGAATACTGTTATCTACTGAGGTGTGAGCAGTTCTTTCAGGCTCAGCATATTCCGGTAGAACACCTTTTTTATTACCGGATCCTGCACGCAGCGCGGGAAAGCAGGAGGGTCTTCAGACCGTGCGATGAACACCATGCGGGTCAGGCTGGGTTTCACCTCAAAAAGCTCCCAGCTGGCTTTGTAATGGGTAAGACGTTCAACTCCTCTGGCAGGAGGGTAACCCTCATCGCTGCTCTGCATCCTGAGAAAGACCTTATCTCTCTTTGCACTGTATGTCAGGGTATTGAGCGTAATGATTTCGCGATCGTTGAATGGCCAGGGAAGTCCATACAACATATAGGTATACCATTTTTCGGCATGGTCCCGATGGAGAATCATGGATTTTTTGATGCCCGACATCCAGGTGCCGATGAGCTGAACATCGGTGATCATTTTCAGCGATTTTTCCATAGAACTATGCACCATGATCTCCGCTTTGCGCTCCCTAACCCTTACATTTTCAGAGACATCAACCCAACGGTAGTATATTTTGACCCCTTCTGCGTTCTCCAGAAGTTCCCAGGCCTGCTCATTTCCTGTATCTGCGGTTTTGTCAGTCACATTCCCGGCTGAGGATGCCAGCAGGGTAAGCGATGCCAAAAAAAGTAACCTGGAAACAATGAGGACACCTGATGTGTTAACCATGTAAATCGTTTATAATGACAAAGATATAAAAGCGTTTTTACAAAACCAAAATTCCTGCAGAAAGGTGCTTCCCGGACTGGTCCCGATTCACGCGGGAAAGAGTGGATGGCTGCGTGGTGATTGTAATGCGGGAATAATTACTTTTGCTGCATGATAGCCATCGACAATACGCTCAATTCAGATGATCTGCACAAGGTTTGCTTCGTTTGTAACCTTGAAAAATGCAAAGGGGCCTGTTGTGTGGAAGGTGATGCCGGTGCACCGCTGGAGGAACACGAGATTTCGGAACTCGAGGACAACCTGGATTACATCAAGCCATTTATGCTTCCCCGGGGGATAGAAGCAGTGGATGAACTGGGTGTTTTCGACTACGATGCCCACGGACATTATGTAACGCCCCTGGTGAACGGGGCTGAGTGTGCCTTTGTTGTCTTTACCACCGAGGGGATTGCCAGCTGCGCCATAGAGCAGGCATGGCAGGCCAGGAAGTCGAAGTTCAGAAAACCGGTATCCTGCCATCTGTATCCTGTAAGAATCAGCCGTTACAACGATTTTGAAGCCGTTAACTATCATCAGTGGCACATCTGTAAGCCGGCTCTGGAGTTGGGAAAACAGCTGGAAGTGCCCATGTACCGGTTTCTTAAAGATTCGCTGATCAGAAAATATGGCAGCGAATGGTACGATAAACTCTGTAAAGCCATTGAACAGGGAGGGAAGTAATCTCCTGAAATAACAAACCCCGCATTCATGTATCTGACTGTGAGGCATTGCCAATCAGAAAAGGCAGAAAATCATGATAATTTTCTGCCTTTTGTAATAAAGTCAACCTCAGGTACTATGCAATCGGGGCCACAACCTTGGCGGCTGCCATCGTTTCAAGTTCCTTATCGATATGGAACATACCGGCTTTGTCTTCACCCACAAGGTTCATTTTATCCAGAATGCCATGAACGGTACTCTCTTCTTCAATCTGCTCGTTGATATACCACTGCAGGAAACTTCCGGTGGTATAATCCTTTTCCTTAAGGGCGACTTCATAGAGCTTGTTGATGGAATCGGTGATGAATTCCTCGTGGCTCATCACATGCTTGAATACATCAAGCAGTGATTTATATTTTGAAGCAGGCACTTCCAGAGCCGATAGAATGGCATAACCTCCACGATCGTTGAGGTATTTAATGAACTTGAGCATGTGCATACGCTCTTCATCAGACTGTTTGTAAAGGAAATCAGCCGCACCGCGGTATCCCTTTGTTTCACACCATGAAGCCATAGCCATGTAAATTCTCGAAGAATGCTCTTCGTTCTTAATCTGGTTAACGATGGCTTCTTCTACTTTTTTTGAGATCATGTTCAGATTTTTTAACCATTGATTAAACAAAAATATCTGCTTAAAGTTTCTTCATCAGCTGTTCTTCAATGCTTCAGCGCCACCGACGATTTCAAGAATCTCTTTGGTAATGGCGGCCTGACGGGCATTGTTGTAGGTAAGTTTCAACTCCTTTAAAAGCTCCGATGCATTGTCGGTAGCCTGTGACATGGCTGTCATCCGTGCACCCAGTTCTGAAGCCCAGGAGTCCAGAACAGCTTTGTAAACCTGCGTTTTCAGGATTTCCGGCACAAGATGTTCAAGGATTTCCTGCTTCGAAGGATCAAAAATGTAGTCGGGAACACCGGAAGCTTTGCCTTCCGATTCGGCGGGAGGTTCGATCGGCAGAAACTGTTCGGTGATCAGTTTTTGGGTAACTGCATTCTTAAACTGATGGTAAACAAACTGAATCTTATCAAACTTGCCATCCTGAAACAGTTCCATGAGCTTTTCAGCAATCGCCGAAGTATTGCTGAATGTCAGGTCGTCAAAAAGATTGTCGTGACTGGAAAGGATGTTAAAATTCTGGCGCTGAAAGTACTCTGTTGCTTTACGACCGATGGTAATCAGGCTGAGGTCTGAGGTTTTTCCCGGTTTACCATAAGCAGCTGCAATGGAGCTAACCTGTTTGATTACATTGGAATTGAAAGCTCCGCAAAGACCGCGGTTCGATGAAAGCACAACCAGCAGCAGCCTGTTGCCATGGCGCACTGTGGTGAAACCTCCCGATTCAAATCCATCAGATCCTGCGCTCAGTTCCTGAAGCATCTGCTTCTGTTTTTGGGCAAACGGCCGAAGCTGAAGAATGCCGGTCTGCGCTTTACGCAGCTTTGATGCAGCGACCATTTTCATGGCACTGGTGATCTGCTGTGTCGATTTAACCGACATTATTCTGGTTCTGACTTCCTTCAGGCTTGCCATATCGGTAACGTTGTTATGTTAAGCTTCATATTTCTTTCCCAGATCGAGCGCCACAGCTTCGAGTTCCTTTTCAATTTCCGGGGTGTAATTACCCTTGCGGATGAGTTCGAGCAGTTCGGGTTTGGTATCTGACAGACGGTGGAGGAATTCCGTTTCAAAATCATGCACCTTTTTTACAGGAATTCTCTGCAACAATCCTTTCGATCCGCAATAGATAATGGCAACCTGCTGCTCAACGCTCATGGGTGAATACTGGGGCTGTTTGAGGATTTCAACATTGCGTGCTCCCTTGTCGAGAATTGATTTTGTAACCGAATCAAGGTCAGATCCGAATTTCGAAAATGCCTCCAGTTCGCGGTATTGGGCCTGGTCGAGTTTCAGGGTACCGGCAACTTTCTTCATTGATTTGATCTGTGCATTTCCTCCTACCCGCGAAACAGAGATTCCTACATTGATGGCGGGCCGGATTCCTGAGTTGAACAGGTTGGTTTCGAGAAATATCTGACCATCGGTAATGGAAATCACATTGGTCGGGATATAGGCTGATACGTCACCGGCCTGGGTTTCGATGATTGGCAGGGCTGTAAGAGACCACCCTCCTTTAACTTTGGATTTAAGTGTCTCCGGCAGGTCGTTCATGCGGGCAGCAATTTCGTCGGAAGCGATGATCTTGGCAGCGCGCTCAAGTAAGCGTGAATGCAGATAAAATACATCCCCCGGATAAGCTTCACGTCCGGGAGGACGGCGCAACAGCAGTGACACTTCGCGGTATGCTACAGCCTGTTTCGAAAGATCGTCATAAATAATCAGTGCAGGACGTCCTGTATCGCGGAAATACTCTCCGATGGCAGCACCGGCAAACGGGGCATAAAACTGCATGGCAGCAGGATCACCGGCGGTAGCAGCCACGATGACAGTATAACTCATGGCTCCCTTTTCCTCGAGGGTCTGTACGATATTGGCAACGGTACTTCCTTTTTGTCCAACAGCGACATAAATGCAGTATACAGGCTGGCCTTTGTCGAAAAATTCTTTCTGGTTGATGATGGTATCAATGGCAATGGCGGTTTTCCCGGTCTGACGGTCTCCGATGATCAGCTCACGCTGACCGCGTCCGATCGGGATCATGGAGTCAATGGCCTTGATTCCGGTCTGCAGGGGTTCATTTACCGGCTGTCTGAAGATAACACCGCGAGCCGTGCGCTCCAGGGGCATATCAAAGGATTCT
>ERZ1645192.3299-NODE-3299-length-13205-cov-7.771635_pt1 | contig 13205 bp, 7 predicted proteins | sample MGYA00575354_ERZ1645192 | MGnify/ENA primary metagenome ERZ1645192 (study PRJEB40844, sample SAMN11349763) | freshwater sediment metagenome | isolation source: river sediment | host: Sediment | place: India: Faizupur Khadar , New Delhi | collected 2017-02-21 ... | reverse complement strand
ACACAACTACCAGGGGGTTGCCGACAAGATTCCAAAAGTTGTGGATTGCTTTCAGAATGTATCTTTGACATACCGGACACAACATACTGGTATCTATATCTCATACAACCAGCACTTTAGTCCGGGAAACAGGATCAAAAAAGTCCGGAAATTAAAGAGCCGGTTATTACCGGCTCTTTAATTTAGTCTTTCAAAACATTTCAAGCTGCTGTGGTGTCCCGGGTCGGGCACCAGGACTGCGGCTTCTGAAAAATTCCATCATTCCAAACTGTTTGTCAGTCAGTGAAAATATTATGATCTCACCTTTGGGTGCAAGAAACGACCTTACCCTCTTTAAATGAACATCTGCGTTCTCCCGACTGTTGCAGTGTCTGACATAGATAGAAAACTGCAACATTGTAAAGCCATCCTTCTGAAGCTGCTTCTTGAAAAAAGCATAATTTTTCCTGTCCTTCTTAGTGTCAGTCGGAAGGTCAAAAAAGACGAAAATCCACATTACCCTGTACTGATTTAGTCTCACCGGTAAACGGGGTAAACTATTTTTCTCAAGGTCCCTCCGAGACAGCCTGCAAGAGATGCAGTGGTTCTTTGTACAGCAATCATTAATGGGCTTTTGGATCCGTCAATTATAACATCCAAAACCGGGATCGTCAACAGCTTTCTTTTAATATCCGGAGTGAGAATTTCAGGTGGTTCCATTGTTTCCATCAGGTCAAGGATCAAAGAATCAACATACGGCCTGTATGGCTCCATAATATCATCAGCGAGGCAGTACGGATTATACTTATTCCTGTGATGGATCCCGATTGTAGGGAAGAGTCCTGAACCTATCAGGGATCGTGCCACAATTGCGCGGAGTATAGCATAACCGTAATTAAGCAAATTATTTGGCGGTTCTCCATAACGATGACGTATAAAACTCATGTCTCCAAAAATACAGTCCCAGTAATGAGCAGCTGCCCTTCCTTCGACATTTGTACTGTCATCATTTTTAACCTGCCGGATGAAGTATTCCATTTTGTCCGTACATATTCCTACTGCGTTAAGCAAGGCGGCCTGGTTTGATATCTTGGCAATAACAGTCTGTCTCCACAAATTTTTCTTCAATGGTAGTGAAGCCTCGATCTGATCGCCAAGCTTTTCAGTGAAAGCATGATGTGAATACATGGGAAGCATCAGACCAAAAGGCAGATGGGAGGAATCACAAGTGATCACAGCCGTATTATTCTCATTTAGAGACATCATAAGGGCATTGGTCAAATATATGTACGGATTATCCAGGACAATAAGGCCAATATCCTCAATGGGGACATTAATTGGATCTTTTTTTTCTTCTTCAGGATACGAAACAGTTAATTGCATATCTTTCTTTTTAAGATTGCAAACACTGCCGAAATACAGAGTACGCTTTATCATTTCAATATTCTCCTATAGAAACAATCTTACCGATATGATTAACTCTCACTTTTATTGCATCTGTCAAAAGTCCCGGGCCTCCACGTAACCAGGTAACACCTTTCAGTTTATTATTGTTAACCACTGTTGTTTCAAGATGGTGTCGGAAAAAATAATCTTTGATTGTAAATTTTTGGACTCTGAACAGATTTGGACTTATCTTAATGTAATTTTCTGGATTCAACAAGTCTATCTGCCCCGGGTTAAATCCGGATTTTGCATTCGGAAAGACAAATAATTCATTCTGTTTCATGCTGAAAAGAAAGCTCCATCCCTCTGAGGATCTGTATTCCCTGTCTATTATCGGCAGACCAAGGTTAGCTCTTGTTACAGCCTCATAAAATGTAACCACATTCTCCTGCAATTCACCATCAGCATCCCTGTAGATGGCAACATGATGATTGTTTCCTGTATTGACAAAATCCACAGGGATATTCCTTCCTTCACTGTCAACGATTATACGGCCTTCCTTATCACGCTTATCATGAAGAGCCTGGGCATTATTTATTCCAAAAATTGTTACCCGTTTAATCGAAATTCCTTTCTCCTTATTAAGCCAAATTGGATCTTCATCAAGATTGGAAAATGCCTTCTTCGCATCACCATAGGATTTAATTCTATCCTGAAGTATCTTTCGTATCTTATGGTCCACCACCTTTTCCACGTTAAGGTCGGGAGAAACCTGTTTTCGGATAGTGTAAGCCGGTTCAAAGAAAAGTATCCTGACTTTTTCAGACACCTGTTTTGTATGCTGTTCATCGGCATATAAAGGCAGCTTTTCAAGACTGTTTTTACCTGTAAAAGCCTTCTTAGGATCATTATTGTTATCTGCAAGTCGTTTTAACAGGGCTTTCTTAAAATCTGGCTTTGTAACATGCATTATTAAATCTTCACTCAAAGTGCCTCCAACTTTTATATCTTTTACAATTGGCACCTTATTGCAACCAAAAACCGTTTCAAGATGTAACTGACCTCTCGGAGTAAGCTGACTTTTACGGTTAACCCCTGCTCTTTTTCTTGTTAAATTGACGTTTTTCGTGACAACTTTGTTTTTTGCTTTTAACGATACCAGAACTGCCTCCAGTTGCTTCTTAGCTTCAGATCTGAATTCATTAACCGGCAATGGGGGATTTACCTTTCTGTCAGAGAAATACTTCTGCTCGATTGAATATGCATTTGAGTTCTTTTTATAACGAGCATTCACATTATTGAAATACTGGATAAACACAGGCTTTGTGAAAGCAATAGTAAGCGCATCCATTGCATGATGCCTGTGATCATTCCGTTTAGTCCAATCTTTAATTCGGCCTATTTTCCGGCCATCCCTGTCCTCAAAGTATTCAATAAGTCCAAGTGCTTTGTATTTCTCCCAGTTCAATTCCTTCATAATATCTATCAATTGCCAGTCCTCACGAAGTTGATCTGTTATTGAGCCTGTTGTAGCCACTACTGTTTTTACAATTTCACCCAGCATACCCAATGCCTTCCTCGATATATACTGTGTATCCCTGATATCCCTTTCTATGAAGTCGTCAGGAATATCCTTTTCCGACATTTTTAATTTGTTATATTTCGCTTTTGAAATGCCCTGACCATTCTGATTGTGCAAGCTTTCAATCCTGACAAGGTAATCTTCAAGACCTGCCTCACCATATTTGTCCCGGACAAAATCAATAGCAGTCCTGTCTCCCTTCTCCAGATTTATCTCTCTCGTTTCCAGAGTCTTATTTGAAAATGAGTCGTCGAATAATCTTGCCTGAGGAATGATATGCTCAACGTCAAATTCTTTACTGAATAAGTTCTCTCTTGAAATGTAAGTATTTGAATAGAGAGTCTTATAAGCGTTGGTTTCCAGCTCTTTATATAATTTGTATCTGATAATGTCGTTGCGACTTACATGTGGTAATGCAAACTCATCCTGAAGGATTTTTTTATATTGTTCATGAGTTTTTGCAGAATCATTAATTACTTGTGCCAATTTTGCTCGCTCATCAGCATTCTTCTTAAGCTCCCTTGCCAGTTCAACCCTTATTTCATCAGGTCTTCCATATTCATCAATGATGGCATTAACTACATTTACCATTTGGTTCAATATCTTCTCAACTACCGGATTACGGAGACTGTTCTTTGGGAGAATATCCAGTTTTTCCTTTAATACTTTATTAGCTATCTCCTCTGAAGTTAACGAGGATTTTGAGTGCTTGTAGCCGGCATACTCACAAGCCAGATCGTAGCTATTACCGGCTTTCAGGTAGGGAAGAATTTTTCTGATTGCTTTAGCGCTCAGGCTTCCATAATCATCCTTAATTGTTATCCTGGTCAGTACTTTCGCATATTCATTTTCCAGACCGCATAAGTCTGAGATCTTATTAATTAAACCGTTAATTCCTGTATTGGAATTATCTCCATGATACGAATACAATAAGTGCCAGAGTCTGTATGAGAGCTGTTTATCAAGGTCAGCTTCCGCATCAAAGTACAGTATATCAGGATTACAGCCAAGAGTAGATAAAATTTGTTGTATTGATGATGTAATCTCAACTGCACTGAGTTTGTCAAAATTTAGCTTCTCATGTCCGGAATCCTCAATGATTTCGTTAATTGCCTTATAAAAAGCCGCTAACGTTTTATTACCGTCAAGCTTGGAATAATTTAAATCCAGCTCATCGTGATTATTAAAAAGCAGCTTCAAAGCCGCAGATTTACTAAGTTCTTCCCGTATGTTTAATTCCCTGAACAAAAGGTTCTTTTCATCCTGGTCCAGAAGTCTTCTTTTTCCACTTTCTGTTTGCATTTTTATAAGTCTGGCTGATACATTTCTGCGGGATGAACTTCCTTTTGGGGAAACTTCAAGGTTGTTCAGAATCTGCCAGATTTTGAATTCCTGGAATAATGGTGAAGAACGGGGTATAACCCTGTTTCCTGCAGTTATTGTTTTTTTCTTTCCATCTAATTCTATTTCAATCTGTTTGCTTTCAAATTCGCAGTAACTTATTAATCCCTTCTGGCTCTTGAGAGGACGCTGATAGAAAATGACAACATCACGAATTTCTTTTTTCAGTTCATCGGTGAGTTCCTTGTGGAACTGCGCCTGTTTATCCCAGAGAATATTGAATTCATCAAGGTAATCCTGCCTGTAGAATACCTTACTCGTAAGACTTGCATTCGGATCAGAATCCAGTTGGGACATCAGAAATTGACCTACAGTCTGTTTTTTAAAATAGAGTTCCTTACTCCGATCACTTATGGATCCGAGATAACCACTTGAGCTGTTTATCTGTCCGTTTATTTTCTGAAAGACAACTGCCAGTTCCTCAAGTTCCATTCTTGCAGTTACTGCATATGAACGCCATATAAAGTTTTCCAGCCTGATGTCCCTACCTTTTGGTCCCCTTTTAATACCGACCAGTTTCATTGGCTTTTCGCATATTGCCCAGGTTGCTTTCTCATTTTTATTGATTAATTGATCTTTCAGATGCTGAGTCAGGATTTCCGGGTAAAATTCTTTCTGAAAATTCCAAATTCTGTCAAATTCATTCTGAAGATCAGAGCGGTAAAAGTCAGGAAGATATTTTTTCCCCGATTGCAGAATTTGAAGGCAAAGTTGTCCTGGAGTTAAATTGTTCTCATAAAGCTGCTTTGCAATACTCATTCCGTCAATAAGCTGCCCTTCATCGTGACCTTTTGCCTTCCGGCTGCTCTTATATCCTCTTTTTTTATTGATCATAAGCAACACCCTTGAGAATTCCTCCAACGAAATCTCCTCCGTTGCTGCCTTTGCACGCAATCGATAAGTTTCAAACGTAAAATGGTTTCCGGATTCTGACAAAATAGTTTCATCATCTATAAACTTATTCTCTTTAAGTATCTCAATCAGGTTTGCACGACGTAACTTATAACGCTGAAGATTACGACGCATACTCCGTTTTAAGGTTCTGTCAGCTGTTGTTGTAATGGTTTTTCCTCGTTCAAAGTTTGATAGCTCATCAACGGTCAGAGGATTAACTCTTACACCAAGTTTAATAATTGATGATTTTTCTCTTTCATTTTCAGCTTCATTGATTAAAGCCCAACCAATGCTGCTCGTTCCAAGATCGAGACCAAGAATCTTTTTCATAATTGATTTTGATTTTCAGAATATTTTTTACCTTTGTTATACATTCTAAAAGCAATTCACAATAAGGATTATTCCGTTGTGAAAACATTCAGGCCGCCCTCGTCCTTCAATACGGGGGCATTTTTATTATAAGTAAGGGCAATCCTGCTACAGACAAATCACTTCCACTATGTCCTTGAATGTTAAAAGTAATACTTTGAATTAAACAAGACAAGAAAAAATCTGATGAATTTAATAGTGATTAGTGCTTTGCAATAATTATATGTTTGAACTTAGGTCAGGGTGACCTGAGAAACAACCAAAATGTCAGCTTAGAATGCCAAGGTCCTAATTACAATTTGTCCCAGAATTGTCTTAAGCTTATTCCCCGGACCCCTGGGAAGATCGACCATCCCTGCTTAGCTTTCACTAACGAAGGAGCAGGTATCATTTTATTATTGTCTCTCCGGGATCACACAATGAACAAAATAGCCCCTGAATATCAGGGGTTTTGTTTTTTGGGGGGATACTTAAGGCTTTTATCTAAAGAATACCTTAATTAATTATACTGTCGCTCGTATTCCTTCAGGTTTTGCTCAGGTGTGGAGTGAAAGTAATATTTGAACTTTTTAAAGTCGGTCAGAAAATACCTGAGGCTGAAAACAATCCCGGTTGATTTTAGCCTGGTCTCGTTGCTGCCCTTCAGGCTGTTGTCCAGCTGGGTTGTTTCCGAAGTTAATAATTCATCAGGAGATGAATAGTGTGAGATGCTGGTAACTGATCTGGCGTGGCAGACGGCAAATGTTGCCTGTATCCTTTTGGTTATAAGGTAGTCAAAACCCACCGAGAAAGATGCCCCGATGCTTATTGGTTTCAGATCAGTCTTTCCGGATGATACCACAGCCAGATTGTTGTGGAATCCATATTCCGGCAGATCCTCGAGGACTACATTATAAGCCGGGAAATAACCCTTGTATGTGAAGTTGCCTCCGGTTTCGAAACTATTGTAAAGAGGAATATAAAGTTGAATTGAAGGTTGAAGTGTAAATGCTGATTTTTCGCCAATGGGAAATCTTCTTATGATGCTTACAGGGATGCTCAGAATGCCAATCTCCTGGGCTCCTCCTATTTCAGAACCTGTTACAATAAGTTCATACGGATCATTTTCGACATCAAAGGTAAAGTATTGATTATGATAAGTTTCGAGACTGATATATGAACTGTATGCCGAATGGTAACTCAGACCTGTGACAACTCCAAGTTTATCTGAGAAAAAGAAACCTGTCTCAAGAGATCCGTAATAGCTTAATTTCCTGTTACCTGTGTTTTCGGGTGAAGACTTTGTGTCGTTGTTGATTATATCCGTCTTTGCCAGTCCGCCTCCGGAGCCAAGGAAGAAACCGGGCCTTTTCCACCTGTCTGTAAGATTGCTCTGCGGAAAGGCTGGTTTTGCAGAGAAGCAGATTAAAGCACTAAGCGCCAGGGCAGCTTTGATCATATATGAATTATTTCTCATAATGCCTGTTTGAGTTGAATTTTTTCATTTTGAGATCATGACTTTTGAATAGAGTATTTCATTATTGTCAAGCAGCACCTGTATCAGATATAATCCGGGCTTCAGCTCTTCCACCGGGATCATGCTGATCAGTTCATTTGTTGCATTCTTCATGGACTTCTCAAATTCCTTTATTCCGGACGAATTTAAAATTCTGATCCTGGCGGTTCCTTCATATTGATCATTAAGCTTCAGACCCAGAAGCGCTGATGCAGGGTTTGGGTATGCAACAAGAGACCTTGCCCCGGATATTGTCAGGGGATCTGAAAAATTGCCGCAGCCGTCCCTGTCAAGGGTGAAGACGCGGTATGTGCCGGGCTGTTTGTGAGTCTGATAGTACTGGAGGCTTGCATCAGGGATTGGATATTGACCTTCGTACCATTGATAACTGGTAAGAGAATCTCCCAGATTGTAGCAAATAAGGATGTCATCATATTTAAGTGTAATTTCGGGTATAACTCCGGGATCTCCTTCCATAATTTCAATCTCCATCGATTTATCGGATGAGCATCCGGATTCATTCATGACGGCGTATGAGTAGAATCCCGGTTTGAGACCGGTAATTGCTGTTGTTGTTCCCCTTCCTGTTATTGTTGTCAGTTCAGGAAACTGTGTAAGTGTCCATGTCCCTTCGGGAGGCAGTCCATTCAATATGAGACTTCCATCGGGAGCATTGCATGTTGGCTGGACTGTTACCGCTATCCGGGGATCTGGAACAGCCGGCATCACAGTCAGGCTTACAGTCCGGGATTCAGTACCTGCCGACAGGCAATTTTCAATATGGCACCTGTATTGATGAACTCCGGCTTCAGAAATGCCTGTAACCGACAGTTTATTTGTATTTCCACCCGAATACAAAGCTCCTGCCGGAACTCCGTCTGCCGTATTTAGCCATGATCCGTTTTCATTTATCTGCCACTGAAATCTGAAAGGAGCCAATCCTGATACGGTAACTTCAAAGGCTGCATCCTCTTTTATTGAGCATATTCTTTTGTCCGATGGCTGAGTCAAAATTATTGCAGGGGAACAGACATCGGTAATGGTGAATGCCGCATTGCTCTGATCCTCCGGATGGCCGTCAGTATCTCTTATTAAAACGAGACAGTTTTCAGACGGCACCCCCGGGATTATCCAGTCGTGCCTCCCATCGTCGGGTGTATCAGAGACTATTTCAGACCAGCTTGTCCCGTTGTCAATCGAGTACAGGATGTTAACCCTGCCGCTTGTGCCTACTGACGACCAGACTATGGGATGGGTAGTGCCGCTGAGCCATATTTCACTGCCGTTTGGTGATGAAATGGAAATTGCGGGAGGAAAGGCTACAGTAAAAACAGAATCACTCCGGTCGCGGGCGCTTCCCTCTGCATCGATGATCTGCAGCAGGCATGCGGATGAATGTACATATGGAACAGTCCAGGTAAAGGACCCGTCATCAGGAGTGCTGTTTATTATTTCAGTCCAGCCGGCGCCATTGTCCAATGAGTACTGCAGTCTTACATTTCCGCTGGTTCCGGAAGATGTCCAAACTATATTCTGACTGCTTCCCGCTTCCCATGATTCCCCGCCATCGGGAGTTATTATTTCAATTGCAGGACTTTGCGAGATAGTGAAAACCGAATTGCTCCTGTCGGCCGGATTGCCGTCCGTATCATTAATTCTGACGAGACAGGCTGAAGATCTGGTTTCAGGGGTGGTCCATTCGAAAATACCGTCATCGGGTGTTGAGACTGCTATTTCTGTCCATTCAGCTCCATTGTCGATGGAATATGAAATTTGCACATCTCCGCTGGTTCCAAAAGAAGACCATATTATCTGATGCATGCTTTCAGGTTCCCACATTTCCCCTCCGTTTGGTGAAGCCACGGTTACAGCGGGAATGTCAGAAACCGTGAAAACGGAATTGCTCTGGTCCGAAACATTGCCAATGTTATCGATAACCCTGATCAGACAGATTGTCGAGTGGAGTGCCGGAACCAGCCATGCAAAGGACCCTGTGAGGGCTTCTGAATTTCCAATGTTAATCCAGTTATTGCCGTTGTCTGATGAGAATTCCAGATCTACCTTGGCTCCCCGGTTATTGGATGTCCAGGTTATCGTATGAATTCTGCCCGACTGTATTGATTCTGCTCCATTTGGCGAAGTGACAGTTATCGAGGGGACCGGGAGTATTTCAATATTTCTGTCAAGGCTGATCGATTGGGATAAGATATTTACCGAGCATATCTCCGGGCATCCCCATTGCCAGGTGATAGTTGCACCCGGGATCGCATCTCCTGGTGATATCCCTTCAAGCAAAAAGGAATAATCACTGTATTGTCCGGCTTTGATTGTGTCGATCTGGATTGAGGAATTCCCGCCGACAGCCAGCTTTCCTCCCAGAGAACTCAAATCGATGGTGACACTGCCATTTATCATATCAGCCACTTTGCCGGGATTGAATACTCTGACAGTCAGCGTGGTTTGTTGTCCTTCTGTTATTGAATAGTCTGTCGCCGTGAAGGAGCTTTGAGGATCGGGCAGACTGTGGCTCCGGATATAATCGAGGGAGAGATTTGCCTGTCCGGCATATAAAACATCCTGAAAAATGGGTAAGGCATTCCAGAGTGAATAAGCGCAATTCACCGGTATTTCTGCGGTTATAGTACCAGTCTCATTTCCCCCTTCCTCTGCCCTGATTGTCAGGTCCTCCAGTTTCAGACTGCCTGAATTCAGAAAAATGCCTTTGTACTTTTTCTCAACAGGGTTGCCATATACCTTGTTCAGTATGCTGACCGACCGGCCGGTTGAGGTCAGACAGGCCAGCCATAATGGAGTTTCAGGAACATCAGGGGCGGAAATCGAAAGATTGCCGTCGTAGGTGGCATTATAGATTGCGGACCATGAATTGTCCTGTCCGTCCGAGACTTCACTGCGGTATATGCCTTCGCCGAAATGGTCATCAGTGCTTAACAGGTTAATTCTGCTTTCGAAAGGATCATTAAAGTCGTCTGAAGTTCCGTTAGCCCCGAAGTAAACGACCGGTTCACCCTGAGGAGGAATTCCGGACGGATCTGTTCTCCAGCATGTTATTTCGGTTGTTGAAAGACTGAAAAGACCTTCATTATCAGGATCAATGAATGGTGAGGATTGTGCGTTGAAAGTAACTCTCCAGTGAAGTGTAACGCTGCCTGTCAGACTTGTTACCCTGGCTGAAGCAGCAACTGTACCGGCGGCTCCAGGGTCAATCGCCGGGATTGATTTGATATCAGCGACTTCAGAGATTAAATTTGACAATATGCCGTCAAACAGAAGCTTCCCATGAAGGGAGAAAACGGCAACTGTGGAAATAACCGAATCCTGCTCATTTTTTTCAATAACAAGTTCGAGGGCAGCTATCCTTGCCTTTTGTTCCGTCCAGTTCATGACTATAGAATCAACGGACCGGTCAGGATATCTGAAATAAGATTCAAGATAACCGGTGATTTTTTCCTTTTCAATATTTGAGACATAAGCGGCAGCAACGAGTTTAATGGAGTTTATCCTGGTCTGATCACCGGTTGCGCCTTTGACCGGGAGTGTTACATCATCTGAAATGCTGAGGTTTTCTGAAGCTTCATCATCTGCCAGGGAAATAATATCTGATACAAGATCAGTAATGAACACTGATTCCCTGTTTTGCTGTCCGCTTAAGTATGTCAGGCCAGAGGGGATGAAAAGCAAGATAAAACCAAAGACAAAACAGCAAACAGATTGTCTGATAAAAAACTTCTTACACAACATAGGCATATAGCAAAATCACCGGAAAAGCTGACTAACTGAACACCAAACACCAAACACTCAAAATGAGTATATGAATCCTGAATTTAGGAATAGGATTTCTGTCCGGTTTGGTTCCGGCATATGATTTTGACTAACAATGTGTTTGCTGTGATTAAATAATTGCTTTTCGTGACGTTTATCTACCCGTTCACCGGATTGGAGTCTCCAATGATCTTAATAAACTTTCTCCGGCTTGTTATCAGGTCCGACAATTCCCTGAACATGTCGGGATTTACCTCCCGGGCCATGGGCAGCACCCATTTCTCGGTCTGATCGAGATAATCCCCGATTTTCTTTACCGAGTGAGTATCTGTATGCAGATCGGTAAGATTGGATATCCTGTCGGCGCATTTGAGGATTTTTGCCCTGTGGGAACCATGTTCGAGAATATTTTTGAGATAAACTTCTTTTGGCATGTTGTCAGGTCTGGTAACCTCTTTAACAAGTGCGAGGACATCGTCGGCCTGTCCGTCTATGATCCTGATCTCGAACTCGTTGGTTTCAGGAACATCTTCGAGGAGGTCGTGGATGACAGATGCCTTAAGCAGGATATGATCATCGAACAGCTTGTAATCGAGAAGTATTGCCATGGTAGCCATGGCGTGTCGGAACTGGTTTCCTCCGACACCTCTCTGTTTACCGATCAGTGCGGTTGCTTTTATTATATAAGGAGCAAGAACAAGGCTTTTAATTTTTTCGGTTTCAGTCATAGGTCAGGCTATTATTAAGCAAAATTATAATAAAAAATATTAGTGTCGCGTCAATTTCTGTCAGGTCCGATACGGGACATAAAACCATAAGAAAGATAATTTACTGCCAGTCTGATGTCATTGCGTGACGGTTCTGTCAGGAACCTGATGTTTGCAGGGATCTGCCGGGTTGTGATTTTTGCAAGCCTCAGGATATCTTTCATTTACCTGAGAATCCGGATTACGAGTCCCTGATTATTCCGATCATCTCGATTACCGCTTCAACATCGGAAACATCACCGATTGGCGACAATCCTGCCAGGGCTCTTGCGGTATTTAGGTCATCTTCGGTAATATAGTCCTTGCCAATGGCGATGAGGTAGAGGACGGCAGATTTCAGGGTGTTTGCTTTGGTCCGGAATACATGAGGGCTCGACCGTGCCGGGAAGATATGCACGTACCTTGTCTCATTGCTGTGGTATTTGAGTGTCCATCGCGAAGTGTCGGACAGACTTATTATCCTGAAATCGTTGTAACCGGTACCGGTCCATGCCATGTATCCGGAATGTGATTTAAGCCTGTTGCTTTCAAGAAAACCGATAACCTCCTGACTTATTTCTTCCAGCGACAGGCTGCCCTTATAGATATCCATGACGCAGGTGCCGATATGCTTTATTTCCCTTGTGAGCTCCTTCAGTCGCGGATCGTTTGCGGGCATCGCCCTGCTTACCGTATAGTTCCTTATGAAAGGAAGATAGTGTTTAAGCGGATTGAACAGCAGGGGACCGGGTATATGGATGTCAGTTTCCATGATAATGAGGCAAATGATCCGTAATAAGGTAGGCAAAATTGAGGAGAAAACAAAATCCTTTTGTGAACGGCGTTTTTTCTTCGGAATAATTTAACTTTAAAAACCTAAACCCTTTCTTACCTGAAACCATGTCAGACACATCGAGGAGAAACTTTCTGTTAACAGTAAATCACAGGCAGCCAGAGAGGCTTGTTGTTGATTTCGGGTCCGCTCCGGTAACAGGCATTCATGCCGTTGTTGTCGAAAAACTGAGAGACTATTACGGGCTTGAGAAAAGGCCGGTAAAGATCATCGAGCCGTATCAGATGCTTGGTGAGATTGACGAAGAGCTTGTAAAAGCCATGAAGGTCGATGTGATTGGTCTGGCAGGTGAAAAGAACATGTTCGGGATCCCGAACCGCGACTGGAAACTTCACAGGACCTTCTGGGGGCAGGAGGTGCTTCTGCCCGGGGAGTTCAACTGTACATTCAATGAAAACGGGGATATGCTTATTTATCCCGAAGGAGATACCTCGGTTCCCCCAAGCGCCGTAATGCCAAAGACGGGTTACTTCTTTGACGCCATTGAACGGCAGGAGGCCTTTGATGATACCACACTGAAGCTCTCCGACAATCTTGAGGAGTTCGGAAGGGTAACAGACCGTGATCTTGAGTTCTGGGGAGAGCAGATCAGAGAGGTGGAGGGATCGGGAAAGGCTGTTGTAGCCAATCCCGGCGGTACAGCCCTTGGAGATATAGCCCTGGTACCGGCGGTACAGCTTAAGAATCCGAAGGGAATAAGGGGAGTGGCCGAATGGTATA
>ERZ1645192.3298-NODE-3298-length-13206-cov-6.111855_pt1 | contig 13206 bp, 11 predicted proteins | sample MGYA00575354_ERZ1645192 | MGnify/ENA primary metagenome ERZ1645192 (study PRJEB40844, sample SAMN11349763) | freshwater sediment metagenome | isolation source: river sediment | host: Sediment | place: India: Faizupur Khadar , New Delhi | collected 2017-02-21 ... | reverse complement strand
TTCTCGGTCCATGCGAAGAATTTCGTCGGTCATCCCTGCAATCGTAGCTATCGGATTTTGCAGCCCGGTTGAGGGCGCTTTTTACGGAGATCCTCCGGATGCGCGCCATCCCTGGGCCATTCACGATATGAACCGCCCGAAGCCGCCCTTAGTGCAACCCGGCAGCTTCAGCACACCGGAGAAGCCCGGCACGCCGCCATCTGACGCGATCGTGCTGTTCGACGGCTCGAACCTGGATCAGTGGTGCTCGGCAAAACAGCCGGGCGGCCCAGCCGAGTGGATCGTCCAAAACGGCTACGTGGAAGTGAAGCCAGGCAAGGGCGACATTCAAACGAAGGAGGAATTCGGCGACTGCCAGCTCCATGTGGAGTGGGCCGCTCCGGCCAAAGTCGAGGGAGAAAGCCAGGGCCGCGGAAACAGTGGCGTGTTCCTAATGGGCCTCTGCGAAGTGCAGGTCCTGGACAATTATGACAATGCGAGCTACTCGGACGGTTATGCGTCCTCAATCTACGGCGTGAATCCTCCGCTGGCAAACCCGCTCAGGGCTCCGGGCCAGTTTCAGGTCTATGACATCATCTTCCGCCGCCCGATTTATCGGGACGGCCGGCAGATCGACCCGGGCTACGTCACGGTCTTCGTCAATGGTGTCTTGACCCAGGACCATACACCGCTGGAAGGCCCCACGGGCCACATCAAGCGCACAACTCCCGGCCCATTCCCGGAAAAAGGCCCGTTGAAGCTCCAGGATCACAGAAATCCGGTTCGTTTCCGGAACATTTGGTACCGCAAACTCCCCCCAAGGGCAGTGGAAGGAGGAACCGATGGAATGCTCACGCCCGAAGCCGCCATGGCCAAGAGAGCGAATATCGCTGCGGAAATCGTCGCAGATGCCGGGAATATGCCCAAAGGATCGAGAGAGCAAATGCTGCGGCTGGCTGAGGCACTCTGCTATCAAAAAGATCCGGCTACGGCCTCCCGTGTCGAGGCATGGATTCGGGAATCTATCGAGCAGATCCGACAGACGCCCGCCGGCCAGCTCGATTCGAAGAAAGATGACGTCAAGAGTCTGCAAAAAGCCTTCGACTACCTGGGGCGACACAACATCCTCCCGGCAGCGGCTCAACCGGCAGCGGAACTGCAGGCTCTGATCAAGGCTCGAAAGTGGGACAAGTAACAGGGGAGCAATCCGCAACCCAACACTTTAAGGCAGTGCAACCATCAAATCCTGCGTCAGACTTGCACCGGATCAAAGCGCCGCCCCTGTTCAACTTCGCCTCCGACGTCGTTGACTCATGGGCAAAGGAGCGCCCCAACGCGCCGGCACTCTGGTGCGTCCATGCCCAGTGCGGCTCCGAAGAGATATTCACCTTCCGCCAGATGTCCGAGCGGAGCAGCAAAGCCGCCGGCTTTCTCGCCTCGTGCGGGATTCGGCCCGGCGATCGCGTGCTCCTGATGCTGCCGCGCATTCCCCAGTGGTGGATCGCCATGCTCGCGCTTGTGCGAATGGGAGCGGTGCCCGTCCCGGCCACGTTGTTGCTGACCCGGCGGGATGTGGAGTTCAGGATTCGTGAGGCTCGCGTCGTCGCGGTGATCACATCGGCGGATGGCATTTCGAAACTGGACGGCTTTGAAGGCCGCAAGTTCATCGCCGGCTCAGACGCGCCCGGCTGGCTATCATTCGATGCCGGCGCCGCCGCCGCAAAGCCGCTCGCGGGGGTGAAAACGGCTGCCGATGATCCCGGAATCATCTACTTCACAAGCGCAACCACGGGAGAGCCAAAGATGGTCCTGCACACCCAGGCCAGCTACGGCCTCGGGCATCGGCTCACCGGCGGGCTCTGGCTGGATCTCCGGCCGGGCGATGTCCATTGGAATATCTCAGACCTTGGCTGGGGCAAGGCAGCCTGGTCCAGCCTCTACGGTCCGTGGCAGATGGGCGCCTGCGTCTTTGCATTCGACGCCGCAGGCAAGTTCGACCCCACACTCACTCTTCAGGCGCTCGAGGAATTCCCAATCACCTCGTGGTGCGCGCCGCCCACGGCCCTGCGCCTGATCGTGCGCGAGAATTTTTCCACACGTCGATTCCCTGCCCTGAGGCATTGTGTGACAGCCGGCGAACCGCTCAATCCGGAAGTATTCAACCTCTGGAAATCGGCAACAGGCCTCTGCCTGTACGAAGGATATGGACAGTCCGAGACCGTTATCATGATCGCAAATGTCCGGTCCATGGGCCTGCCTCTGAAACCAGGCTCTATGGGCCTCCCGGTGCCGGGCATGGACGTGCGGCTGATCGACCCGGAGCAAAACGAAGTTCCTGCCGGCACAGAAGGCGAGATCGCGCTGCGCGTGCGGCCGGACCGGCCGGTGGGCCTGTTCAAGGAATATCTCGCCAGTCCCGAAGAAACCCGTCAGGCGTTTGCGGGGGATTACTACCTCACCGGCGACCGGGCCATCAGAGACGAGGACGGCTATTTCTGGTTTGTGGGTCGGAAGGACGACGTTATCAAGAGCTCCGGCTACCGCATCGGGCCTTTCGAGGTTGAAAGCGCGCTGATCGAGCACCCGGCGGTGCTGGATGTCGCTGTGGTTGGCAAACCGGATCCTCTACGCAGTCAGATTGTCAAAGCTTACGTCGTGCTCCGCCCAAACACACCCGCCAATGACGAGCTCAAGACGGATCTGCAAGTGCACTGCAAACGGTTGATCGCAGCCTATAAATACCCGCGCGAGATCGAGTTCGTACACGAGCTTCCCAAGACGACCAGCGGCAAGACACGCAGGGTGGACCTTCGCAGGAAAGACGCAACGATGCTGGCATAAAACAGGAGTATCTTTCTCCTTTTCACCCTGAAGCGCGCCCGGAAAGAGCGCACCCCGCTGGGGGGCGCTGACCTTTCTATTCCAGCTTTTTCACAATCACGAGCCAGGCGGTGGAATTGGGGGCATTGCCTCCCACCACGAGCATCTCGCCTTTGGGAAGCGGTTGCCTCCGCTTAACCACCTGCGCGCCTTTTCCAATAACGGAAACTTCAATCTCGTCCTCGTTCTGCTTCTTAACCTCAATGTCGCACTTATGGCTCAGTTGGACTCGCTGCGAGCCGGTTGCGGGCAAGGTGAACGTCTTCTGGTTCACAAGAAAGTAATTGGTGAATTTAAGCGGAAGCTGCTGCAGGCGTTCACGGACCTTTGCATCAACGGGTTTGTGGTTCGGATTGGGGGAGTCCTTGTCATTAGTGCCCCAGACCAATTGAGCCTCAAGCTTGGAGTCTGCTGCGACCGCAGCGGTCCCGAGAAACAGGCACCCCAATATGGCTGCCCGGATTGCAAAAGCCAGTTTAGGTTTCATCTTCAGTCTATCGTGCCCCCCACACCCGCCGAGTTCTCCTGCTCCGCAGGGTAGGAAAGCCATACAAGCGTCGTTCCGGACGCATAATCACGGTATGTAAACGCCTTCGAATCGGCAAGAGCTGTCTCAAGCTCGACACGCCGGCCAGCCCAGTCGTCGCGCGTCAAAACCATGCCCGCAATCACAATCAGCGCCACCCCGGCCGCTGGAACAAGCAGCCGGCGGAAACGAAACAAAAAACTCTCGCGGACCGGCTGCACACGGGCTTCGGAGGCTTCCGCCACTTCAATGCCCCTGCGGATTTTTGACCAGTAGAACTCACGCGTTTCGGGCACCTTGATGCCAGCCTCAAACGTGGAAAGCGCCTGGCGCGTGCTCTTGAGCGTATGCAAAAGCGCCACGGCATCGCTGTCACGGGCAAGCCGGCTCATCACCTGCCGGGCTTCCGCCTCCGGCAGTTCCCCATCAAAATGAGCCTGCAACTTGAGGTCTTGTTCGTTCATCTTCTTAATCTCTTTTCTTCAGGCCTGCCAAAAGACTTGCCATCTTCCGGCGGGCGTAAAACAGCCGCGACATAACGGTTCCGATCGAGCAATCCATCGCCTTGGCGATTTCCTTATACTCCATTTCCTGAAACTCGTGCAAAACCAGCACGGTCCGGTGCTCGTGGGTCAACTGGCCAAGCGCTTTGTCAATCTCTTTGCGCAATTCAGCCCGCTCCAGCCCCGCCAGCGGATCCGGCGCAAAAATCGGCATTTGCCGCTCAACTCCCCCGGATTCCTCGTCCAGTTCCTCAATCGATTCGGTTTGCTGCCGCTTCTGCTTACGAATCTGATCCAGACAGAGGTTGATGACAATCCGCGTCATCCATGTGGCAAAACTCGCATCGCCCTGAAACTGGGCAAGCCGCTGCCAGCCTTTTACCCATGCTTCCTGTGAAAGATCAATCGCTTCTTCCTCGTTCTTCATCATGCTGTAGGCCCGGGCGTATATTTTGTCACGGTGCCTGGCCACCAGCTCTTCAAACGCCTCGAGATCGCCCTTTTGCGACCAGCGCACAAGGGCTTCGTCCTCAGCCGAGGAATATCTCTTCTCTGTCATGGGTTCGACGTCACGGCGTCAAAAGCTATTCACACATCCGTAAGATTTTGCACTCCAGAGACTCACTCCATCCCGCCACGCCCATTAAAGCCTCCCCTTGGTTGATGGCACCATGCCCCTGATCCGCGGGTCGTGTTGACAGGCGTTATCCACCGCGCGAGCAAATGCTTTGAAAAGGGATTCCACAATGTGATGCGGTTCGTCTCCGTAAATAAGCTCCATGTGCAAATTGCAGCGCGCTTCGTTGGTGAATCCCTGGAAAAACTCCCTGGCAAGTCCAAACCGGAAGGCGCTCGATGCATCCTGCCTCCTCTCGGCAGCGGTCACCTGCTTCTGGCTGAATTTGTCCAATCCGCGCCACACCATGTAGGGCCTCCCGCTGAAGTCCACCACGCACCGGGCAAGACATTCATCCATCGGCACGTAAGCCTCACCGGTGAATGGATTCCGGGGGTCAAAACCGGCGCCGTAACGCTTCAACCCCTTCTTGTCTCCAAGTGCCCGCAAAAATGCCTGCCCAAGCACTATCCCGCAATCCTCAACGGTGTGGTGCGCATCCACCTCAATATCGCCCTTGCATACCAGTTCCACGTCCGTCGTCGAATGCTTTGCAAACAATACAAGCATGTGGTCAAAAAACGGAACTCCCGTCCGTATCCGGCTCCGGCCCCTGCCGTCAATGTTGAGCTTCACCGCAATGCGGGTCTCGCCGGTGATGCGCTTTATTCGGGCCTTTCGTTCTGCCATGGCTATTCTATTTAACAAAGTTCCCGGCATTTTACAAAGAGGATTCAGCGAACAGCATTTCCTGGCCTTAATATTCGGAGACGCCACGCCCCCAACCATTTGAAACCATCCGCCACAACAGCTTTGGGCTTGTCCTTCACCCCGGTTTGGTTGAAATCTTGGGCATGACGTTTAGACCCGCTGCGCCCGAGACAGGGATTCCGCTGTTGGGCAGACTGCCCATTCGTGCCGGAAATCGCATCCGGGCAATGTTGGTCCAGTTGATGCTCGTCGCCCCATTTGTCACGGCGACTGCCCTTCCCATGAAAAGCGAAACCTCTTTAAACAGACCCCGCGCGCGTGAAGCCGGGTTGATCATTGGGTCCCTCCAGCCCGGGCCGTTGAATGCCATCACCGATGTGGCGGGAGTCCGGGTTGGGCACAAGACCGTGACGGAAGGAGAGAATATCCGGACCGGGGTCACGGTGGTTTTCCCCCATGAAGGCAACGCGTTTCTGGAGCGCGTGCCCGCAGCCATCTATGTGGCCAATGGATATGGCAAGTTGCTCGGCATGACCCAGGTGCAGGAACTTGGTGAACTGGAAACTCCAATTCTTCTCACTTCAACGCTCAGCATCTGGCGCGCAACCGACACGATGGTCGGCTGGCTACTGGAGCAGCCCGGCATGGAGGATGTCCGCTCCGTGAACCCGGTTGCCGGCGAGACAAATGACGGCTTTCTGAATGATATCCGCGCCAGGCCCATCAGGCCCGAGCACGTCATCGAAGCGCTGCGCGGAGCCACCAACGGACCTGTCCCCGAAGGTGCCGTCGGAGCCGGCGCCGGAACAATCGCCTTCGGCTGGAAAGGAGGCATCGGCACAAGTTCACGAAAAGTTTCTGAGAAGCAAGGCGGCTACACGGTGGGCGTGATCGTTCAAAGCAACTATGGCGGCGACCTGGCCATCAATGGAGTCCGTGTGGCAGACAAGCTCAAGAAACGGCGCTCCAGCCAGGAAAAAAAACAGACCGGGACCGCTCAACAGCGCCCGGAAAACACCGGCGATGGCAGCATCATGATCGTCGCAGCCACAGACGCGCCGTTAAGTTGCAGAAATCTGCGCCGCCTCGCCATGCGCGCAATCGCAGGCCTGAGCCGAACAGGCTCCAGCTTTTCAAACGGTTCAGGCGATTACGTAATTGCATTCTCCACGGCGCCAGAGTGCCGGCGCCCGCGCGGGAGGATTCTATTCACGCCGCCCGACCTTTCCAACGACGCGGTGTCGCCCCTCTTTCAGGCAGTTGCCGAGGCAACGGAAGAGGCCATTTACAACTCCCTGTTCCAGGCGACAACGACGACGGGATTCCGGGGCAAGGTCGAAGCTTTGCCTGACGACGTGTTTCAGGTGCTCAACGAATCCGGCGCGCTCCGTTAGCGTTTGGTCCGCAACGCCCGGTACTGAAGCTCTTGAAGTTCCAATCCGGATCGTTCCCGCTCGAGCAACCGAATCAATGCGTTGTTCTGCTGGACCTCAAGGGAAACCCGGAGCACTTCGTCTGGCGTGTTGTTCGTCTGTAATTCAAGTGCAAAAGCCCTGGTGGCTTCTTCAGCGGCCTTGAGTTCCTGCCCAATCCTCCAGTGCTGGGTGTCCAACCGCGCGAAAAACGCAGCCTCGTCCGGGCTGGCAGATTGTGAAGCCGCATTCGTCTTGCCCCGACCCTGCCCCGCCGCAAGTCGCTGCCGCATGATGTCCTCAAGTATCCCCACGGTCCGGTCCACTCTACCGGTCAACTCCGCTGCCAGTTCCGACTCCCATTTTGACTTCTCGGGCTCTTTAGCCCTCGCGGCTTCCTCCGCCCTTTGAGAGTGTTCCGCCGCCAACTCCTTCAGCAGCCCGAACTCGGCGGTAAGTTTTATTTCTTCAAAAATGGGCCCGAGCGCTTCCGCAGCAGCTCTTTCCACATTGTTCGTCTCAACCCGCGGCGCGGACACCGGATTCGTTGCCGGCTCCGCGGCCCAACCCACCATGCAGAGGAATGGCACGGTGCCGCACAGGCAAAAAAACAGCCCCACTCGTTTGTCGAATTTCATGGCAGCATTTAACGGAATGCGGATGCTCTGCGAAAGAACAATCAATCATTCGCTGTTCCTGCCCCGGACGCCAAACGACCAGTGCAAGTGGATGGATGAACCCACGTCGCCCGCTTATGACGGTGATTCCAAAGATGCCATGCCGGCTGGCCGCGGCCTCCTTGCGCCAAATGTCGAACTACCGTGTTTTGCTCACTGGATTTTTCCTGATTTTTCTTTTCAACAGGCTCCGGGGGCGGCAAGCTCTGGCCGGTGGTTTTTCCTGCGAATCAGAAGGCCGTTTATGGTGAATCAAAGACATTGCCCTTTTTGTGGACGAGCAGCCATGGAAGCTTGTGACCACCTGGCATTGGCGGTTCCTGGCCGGGATTTCGTCACGCGTTGCATTGACGCCGCCCGCGCGCACCGTCAATGGCAGCGACTCTGTGACATGGTCCATCAGAAGCGCTCCTCGATGAAAAACTGGACACCGGACTGCGAGGACTTCACCTGGCTGGAAACGTCCTTTTGCGAGATTTTTCTAAAGAAGCTCCGCTGGTTTGGGGGCATCGATCATGAGTGGAGAACCGGCGGATGTCTGGAAAGGGGCGGTTTTTACGTCCTTTTGTGGTCCAAGTCGCCCCAGCGTCTATGGTGGGAACTTTCAGACCAGGTGGATCGTGAGGCCGACGCAGTCCACCAGGATAACTCGCGACTGACCGGACCGGGGGTCTCGTCTCCCACCGTGAGCCGCCAACAACTGACTCTCGGACATCACCCCCGGATGCGATAACCAGCTAATACTGCCGCACCGCTGGCGCAACTCGCTCTAATTTGACTATGGGCGGCTTGAGGTCAAGATTGTATGGATATGGTTCAACCATCGGAAATCAGTTCGACAACCAAAGGTGTTGAGCGTCACGTGGCAAAGTTCAGACGGCTCAAAAGCCGCCTGACCACGCCCGAATGGGTCTATCCCTTGCACAAGGCGGGAATCGAGCGCTTTGCCGAATTGGGCTTCCCCACGCTGAAGGATGAGGATTGGCGCTTCACCAACGTGGCGCCGGTAGCCAGGCTGCCATTTCGTCCGGTAAGGGAGCCCGCTTCCCACTCATTGACTCCCGAGTCCATCCGTTCCATGCCTTTTGGAAAAACCCCCGGATACCGCCTCGTGTTCGTGGACGGACACTTCGATCCGGCGCTCTCCAACATCGCCGATTTGCCGTCAGGAGCCGTGGTCGCAAGCATCGGACAAGCTCTCCAGGCGGATCTGCCCGGCTTGCGGGAGCATCTCGGGAGGCATGCCGACATCCAGCACCAGCCTTTCACCGCGTTGAATACCGCCTTCTTTCAGGACGGCGCTTTCATTCGGATCCCGGATGGGTTGCGCCTGGAAATGCCCATCCACCTCCTTTTTGCCAGCACGGCTGGAGATTCAGGGGCGACAAGCTGTCCACGCGTGCTCTTAATCGCCGGAAAAGCCTCGAAGGCCACGGTTATCGAGCACTACCGCAGCCTGGATGCCAAACCTTCCTTCACAAATGTGGTCACAGAGCTGGTGGCTGAGGATCAGGCTTGCATCGAACACTGCAAGTTTCAGGACGAAAGTCTTTCGGCCTTTCACGTGGCCGCCTTGCACGTGCACGCCGGGCGGGACGCCAATATCATCTCCCATTCCATTTCGACAGGCGCGCGCCTCTTTCGAAGCAACATACGGACGGTGCTGGCCGGTCCGGGCCTCGAATGCACCTTGAACGGTTTATACCTCACACGAGACGACCAAACAGCAGATCACCACATGGTGGTCGAGCACGCACAGCCACACTGCGCCAGCCATGAGTATTTCAATGGCATCCTGGACGGGAAATCCAAGGGCGTATTTCACGGCAGAATCCTAGTGCGCCAGGAAGCACAGAAAACCGATGCCAAGCAGACCAACAAAAACCTGTTGCTTTCGGACAAGGCAACGGTGGATACAAAGCCGCAACTCGAGATCTACGCGGACGATGTCAAATGCACTCACGGTGCGTCCATCGGCCAGATCAACGAGGAATCGGTTTTTTACCTTCGCTCCCGCGCGATCAGCCAGGAAACCGCCCGGCGCATGCTGATTCACGCATTTGCCGGAGAAATCATTGAAAGGGTCCGACACCCGGAAGTGCGCGACACTCTCGACAAACTCATCTGGGACCGGCTCGAATCCAATCCGCATGTCAGCCACCCCGAACTCTAACACGCAGGCGCGTGACCATGTTTGACGACCTCACAGATCTTTATCAGCAGGTAATACTGGACCACTGCAAACACCCCCGGAATTTCCACGAAATTCCCCAGCCGACCCGCTCGGCCCAAGGCCATAACCCGCTCTGTGGCGATCAACTCAGGCTCTTTCTCGTGATGGATGGCGACGTGATTAAGGACGCATCCTTCGTGGGCTCGGGATGCTGCATTTCAAAAGCCTCCGCCTCACTCCTCACTGAGAACTTGAAGGGCAAGACCCGCGCCCAGGCCCAGGCCACTTTTGAACAGGTGCATGAAATGGTCACGACCGGCAAGGTGACCGGTGACGTCGGCAAACTTGCCGTCTTTGCTGGAATCTACAGGTTTCCTGCACGCGTGAAGTGCGCTATTCTGGCATGGCATGCCGTCATGGCCGCCCTGAAAGGCGAAGTTCAGCAGCCGGTGAGCACTGAGACAGACAACTCCTGATGAATACCAGCGATCCAATCCCGCTCAAACGCGATGTCGATGCCTCGGTCATACCGATAGGCTCCAAAGTAACGCTCCTCAAGGGCGAACAGGCTTACGTCACACAATCCCTGGGCGGCAGTTACACCGTCGTGGTCAACGGTAACATGTTCAGAATCGAGGGCCAGGACGCCGATGCCCTCGGGTTGGAGCCCGCGGCGCCAAAACAAACAACCGGCACCCCGCTCACCCGCGAGGAAATCGAGAAAGAAGTCTGGAACCAGCTAAAAAACTGCTACGATCCTGAAATCCCGGTCAATATCGTGGATCTCGGATTGATCTACGATTGCCATCTGACGGAAATCGGGCAAGGCAGTTACAAGGTGGATGTAAAAATGACGCTGACAGCGCCCGGCTGCGGCATGGGGCCCATGCTGGCCCAGGATGTGCAGAACAGGGCTCTAAGCATCGAAGGCGTGGATGACGTCTCCGTGGAACTGGTGTGGGATCCACCGTGGAACCAGGCAATGATGACCGAAGCCGCCCGGCTTCAGCTCGGATTGTATTAACATGCACATACCTTCCGAAGTCCCGAAAACTCCCCTGGATCCCTCCAGAATCAGGGATGATTTCCCGATCTTGCACCAACAGGTGCATGGCCGCCCGCTCATTTACTTCGACAACGCCGCCACAACCCAAAAACCCTCCCGGGTGCTCGCCGCCATGCAGGCGTATTACGAGCACGACAATGCCAACGTGCACCGTGGCATCCACGAATTGAGCAATCGGGCCACAGCCGCTTACGAATCAGCCCGGGAGCGCGCCGCAAAATTCATCAATGCCCGCAGCCCGGATGAAATCATTTTTACGCGCGGCACCACGGAGGGAATCAATCTCGTGGCGGCGGCGTGGGGACCCGACAACCTGAAATCCGGCGACCGGATCCTCCTGACGGAAATGGAGCATCACAGCAACCTGGTTCCCTGGCAGTTGCTGGCCAGGCGGACAGGCGCAAAGCTCTCTTTCATTCCTGTGACGGGCGACGACGGCCTGCTCGATTTGTCCCGGCTGGATGAACTCCTGGACGGCGCCAAACTGGTGTCTCTAACTCATATTTCCAACTCGCTGGGAACGATCAATCCCGTCACTGAAATCTGTAGTCGCGCCAGGGCTGCAGGCGCGGTGACTCTCGTGGACGCCGCACAAAGCGCCGGGCACAGAACGCTGGACGTGCAGGCAATCGGTTCCGACTTTCTTGTTCTCTCAGGTCACAAAATGTGTGGCCCAACCGGAATCGGCGTGTTGTACGCGCGCCAGGAAATTCTTCAGCGCATGGCTCCCTACCAGGGAGGCGGCGAAATGATCCTTTCCGTTGAATTCCAACATAGCACATGGAAAACCGGCCCGCACAAGTTCGAGGCGGGGACACCCAACATGGCGGGCGCGGTCGGACTGCACGCAGCCATGGATTATCTCGATGCCATCGGGCGCGAGACGATTCGTGAGCACGACCGGCAGCTCGGAGCGTACGCCTATGAGAGGCTTTCCAACTTGAACGGGATCCGGTTGTTCGGACCGCCCAGGGACCGCGCGGGCCTGGTCAGTTTCCTCTTGAAGGACGTCCACGCGCACGACGTCGTGACGGTGGCGGATCAGCGGGGGGTAGCCCTGCGGGGCGGACACCATTGCAATCAACCGCTGATGCACAAACTGGGCGTTGAGTCCACTGCCCGTGCCAGTTTCTACTTTTACAACACCACCGCGGAGATTGATCGTTTCGTGGAAGTTATCAGGGAAATCCAAAAGTTTTTCGGCGCCTGATCCCCGTCAAACACCACGTCGAGCGGACGCCAATGCCTTGCTCTCACATTGCCGCTACTCGGACGTCTCAATCAATCGCACAGGCCCGACAAAGCAGATGGTGTAGTTGTTGATGGAAAGTTTCCGGTCCTCAACGCGAAGCCGGAGCGGTAGTTCCCGCATATCCTTTCTCAGGACAGGCAGGCGAACCATGAACCATTCCCCTCTTTCGGGAACCCTCCCCAGATCCGCCTCCCAGAGCACCTCTTCACCCAGCAAAAGCACCAGGTACCTGTAGCCGGCCCAGCGATACCGCACCATCGTATTCGAGAACAAATCCTTGTTCGCGCAACTAACGTAAAGCAATAAAGATAGGTTCGTCCCGCTCCCGCAAAACGGCACGCGCACAGGTAGCTCGGCATACTCCCCAACCTCACCCGGAGTTCGACGATCCGCCGCGAAAACAGCAACGCGGCTTCCCTGCATTTCATGAATGCCAGCCAGCCAGCCTCCCCAGAAGTACCCGCTTGTTGATGGCTCCACAGTCGCTAAAACCCGGTTGCTCACCTGCCACCGACCGATTCCCCACTCCAGGGGCGGCGTCTTAAGCCCTTCGAGCATCGTCCCGGTGGCCACCACCTGCCTGCCATACTCGCGAACACGGTTCTTGAGCGCTTTCTCCCGCCCATCAAGAAGCTTTTCCCAGCCACCGGCGTCCAATTGCGCACGAGTGCGCCACCACTCCACGTAACGACCGACGCGCGGATCAGACGGGAGCGCTTTGCCGATCGCTTCCACCTGCGCCAGCACTCGCTCGGCGCCCTTTGACATCAACAACCCAAGTTCGTCCCGACCGCCCGAATATATCGCCTCCAGGATCTTACGCTGATGCTCCGGCCACCACTCCTCCGGAAAGCTCAGGTTTGCGGTCCGGGCGTGAACCTCTATCTCCCGTCGCATCGGTTCCAGGTACTTGGAGTCGAGCTCTTGCTGTGACACCAATGTCTTCGCGGGAGCCGTGCGCTCCAGTTCCTCCAATAACTGCCCCAGGTCCTCAAGGAGCTTCTGCGCCGCGCTCCTTTTCGTGTCATGGATCAGCCGGGGCGGACTGGCAGACAGATCCTCGGAATCTTTGGCCGAATAACGGAAACAGCGGAACAACTCCTGCAGTTTGTCATCAAATTGCAGCGCCACAGCTTCCTGGCCCGGCCCAAACACCGTCCGGTATATCCGTGACCGAAGTGCGTTCCAGTCGTGTTTTGCAGGATTCCATCCCCACCAGCCAATCGTGGGCATAATATAATCTTGACCAAAGGAGTTGCCCCCCCACGGCATAATGGCGTCCAGGCATTCCCCCCCAATGGCCAGCGTGTCGTATCCCGCCTGGTGCCAGCCAAGCGAACGCGGCGGCACGCCCGTATAGGCATGTGTCACGAACATCCGCGGCCAGTTGTGCCACCCGCCGGGCCTGGCC
>ERZ1645192.3297-NODE-3297-length-13208-cov-11.775793_pt1 | contig 13208 bp, 12 predicted proteins | sample MGYA00575354_ERZ1645192 | MGnify/ENA primary metagenome ERZ1645192 (study PRJEB40844, sample SAMN11349763) | freshwater sediment metagenome | isolation source: river sediment | host: Sediment | place: India: Faizupur Khadar , New Delhi | collected 2017-02-21 ... | reverse complement strand
CTGATGACCATCATGGAGAAGAAAGGCCGCGATCTGAAGCGCAAGAAGATCGTCGTTTCGTGGGCATATGCCGCATCTTACCTAAAACCGATCTCCGTGCCCCAATCTCTGATCGTCCAGATGCCCCGCTTCGGGATGGACGTGACCCTTTCTTATCCCAAGGAATTTATGCTGATGCCCGAGATCGAGCAGCAGGCAGCGGATGAAGCCAAAAAATGGGGTACTTCCTTTGAGATCGTGCACGACATGGACGAGGGCATCAAGGACGCAGACGTGATCTACGCCAAGAGCTGGGGTCCGCTGTTGACCACCGATGACGCGGTGAAGGGGAAAGCACTGCAGGACTCGTATACCGATTGGATTATGGACCAGCGCCGTTTGGAGCTTGCCAAGAGCGATGCGATCTACATGCATCCACTCCCGGCTGACCGAAACATCGAAGTGACCGACGAAGTTATCGATGGACCCAATTCGGTTGTGTATGATGAAGCCGAGAATCGCCTGCACGCGCAAAAAGCCGTTATGGCTCTGACCATGGGGTAGGATTTGCCAGTTTGAACCGGAGCGGGAAGCGTGTGCTTCCCGCTCTTTTTTTAACTCCGCCCGGCTACTGAAGGGATGTTACTTGACGATCGTTTTCAGGCAGCTAATGGCGTATAGGGGGATATTGGCCATCCAGTCTTCTTCGCGGAAGTCGGATAGGGATGTGCGGATTACATATTTCGGTTTGTATTTGTCGGCATAGACCTTTAAGCTCTTTGAGTGAAGGTTTTCAGCCGCTTTCACTTCGATGGGAACCACTTGACCCGCCAATTGAACCAGGAAATCAATTTCTGCTGTCGCGCGTTCTTCTGAGTAATAGAAAGGGGCAAGGCTTAACTCAGAAACCAATTGAGTCAATACATACTGTTCAGTCAAACTGCCTTTGTATTCTTCAAATATTTGTGACCCTTCCAGCAAAGTCCTTGCGTCAAGATCAGACATTGCAGCTAAAAGACCAACATCATTTAAAAAGAGTTTGAACGCAGTATCATTCACGTATCCCGATAAGGGCAAGCCGGGCTTGTTGACACGGGGAACCCGGAACACCAAACCGCAGTCTGCCAGCCATTGGATCGCGTCTTCAAAATCCTTTGATCGCGCGCCTCCCCGCAAATGTCCATAGATGAACTTTTTATTTTCCTGACCCAGATGAGCTGGAACGCTGTTATAAACCAGCCTCAGCCTTTCGGAGAGAATTCCAGAAGTGTGTTTGGAAAAGTCATACTCATATAACCGGAGAAGGTCTTTTTGAATTTTTCGCGCCTTGTTATAATCCCGATTTTCGACATAATCCTGAACCACCTCAGGCATACCGCCCAAATAAAAGTACTGCCTCAATAGCAAGATCAATGAGTCCCGGAAAACTTTCATCATTTGGAAGTCAGCATTACGGATTATTAGGGCAAGCTCTTCGTTACCGATGGCATCGAGAAATTCAAGAAAACTCAAGGGATACATGTCCAATAGCTGGACATTTCCAACCGGGAATGAAATCCCGCTGTGCAGTGCCACACCAAGAAGCGATCCGGCAGCGAGAATTGGTAGCTCGGGGCGTTGCTCATGGAAATATTTCAGGGACTGCAGGGCAAGAGGTATTTCCTGGATTTCATCAAAAATGAGCAGAGTATCCTCGTTGATTGGAAGCCGGGATTCTATGCCAAGGGCTTCAACAATCCGATCAATATTAAAATCCTGGGTAAAGATAGCCTGTAGACGAGGGTTTTGGTCCATCGACAAATAAGCGACGTTTGTGAAGTGTTCTTTACCAAAGGTACGCATAAGCCAGGTTTTGCCCACCTGACGGGCGCCCTGGATGAGGAGGGGTTTGCGCTGTGGATTCTGTTTCCAATCGATTAACTGCTGCATCACATTTCTATTCATTTTGTCACCTCTTCCACGGGCAGAACTCGTCATGTCTGTGTTTATGTATTATACAGCATTTTTACGTACGAGTTTTTGCGTAATATCACATTTTTACGTACGTATTTATGCTTAACACAACACTTTTACGTACGTATTTTTGCTTAATAACACATTTTTACGTACGAGTTTATGCTGCCGAAGATTGTCGGGGCGGATGTGACGCGGGAAGGATTGATGGGAAGATGCCCGTCTTCTGGTCAATTTTTCATGTAAAATACATAGATACATCCCGTTAAAGCTTTCCAGGAAGGAGGGACGGCGGTGAAGAAGTTCGTGCTTTTTATTCTGAATGTAGCGATTGGGCTTACCCTCGCGATCCAGGTGCTGATCCATCCCGCGCTCGATTCCTCCGCCAAGATCACATTCTTGCTCGCGGCGGTGATCTTCATCAACTGGGCAGTTTTCACCTGGTTGGCGTTTTCTTCAGCAATTAAGGAGAAGCGCTTTGCTGCCGGGGCGAAAACTCTGCCTGGCATTCCGAGTGATATCGCAAGCCAACGCGACAAGTCCCTGCTTGATGTGACAACGGTTGTTTATCTGGTGGTTATCCTGCTGGCATTGGTTTGTCTGAATGTGCTGGTTTTGCTTGATCTGACAAAACCAGTTTACGTGGTCTGGATCTTCGCGGCTGCCATTCTTTTGCCGCTTTTAACCACATGGGTCGCCAATAAGACCATTAACAAACCCAAAAATATGCCGTAGGTCAAAAGGGAGTAAAAAGCGAGATGGGAACATCCAAAGATTATATCGACTACGTGCTTGAGTGCCTGAGCCATATTGAAGGAATTAGCGCGCGCCAAATGTTCGGCGAATACGCGCTATACATGTTCAACAGGGTGATGGGTTTGGTGTGTGACGATCAGGTTTTTCTCAAGATTCTTCCCGCCAGCACACGCTTGCTGGGGGAGGATGCCCCCACCGGCGAGGCATATCCTGGTTCAAAGCCGTATTACCTGATCGAGGATTTGGAAGATAACGAAAAGATGGCAGCCCTCTTCAGGGCGCTTTATGAGGATGTGCCCGAACCCAAGCCAAAAAAACCGCGCGGGAGTAAGTTTGCCTGAAAGTACCATAGGAGGGTTTCGATGAAAGCCAGTGTGCTCGAGATTATTATGTTTGTTATCCAGCTGCTCAGCCTGGTTGCCTTGGTTATGTATGTGATCAAAACAGCTGAAATGGCAGAAGGCACGCGGCAATCCGCCCAGGCGATGGACCGCAGTGTGGCTGAGATGGTGGAGGATCGCGATCAGCAGATTGCGCCATATGTCGTGGCGTTCTTTGACCATCAGACCGACTCGCCTATTTTTGACCTGGTGATCAAAAACACAGGGCGTACCGCGGCAAGGGATGTTGAAATTGTTTTTTCACCCCCATTGCAGACCTCGCTGAAGAATTATGACATCGAAAACCTGGCGTTTATCCATCAGATCATCCCAACACTGCCGCCGGAATACGAGATCCGCGCCGCGGTGGACGTGATTGAGAATGTTTTAAAGTCTGAGACGTTGCCCAGGCAATATCGCGTGAAAATAACTTATACAGGCGGAATCAAACCAAACCAGCGCGAAGCGGAATACATCCTCGATCTGAACATTTTCAGAGGGATCCTTGAAACGCACACCCGCAGTATGACGGATCTGACCAAAGCAGTTGAGAAGATATCAGACAAAATTGAGGAGCTTACCAAAAGCACCAACGAAAGTATCAGACCCTTTTAGGCTTGTTCGATAAGGCGCGCGCCATCGGCGGGCTCGCCGACCAAAATCTTATTTACCCCTGGTAAATCCAACAGGACCTCTTGCAGCCACGCGAGTTCGTGTTTGAGCGCGAGCACGTGTACGTTGGGTCCAGCGTCAACTGTCGCGCAGACAGCGCGGCCATGTTTGCGCCACTGCCAGACATGCCAAAGGATCACCTCGGTGGCTGGCTCCCAGTAGCTCAGAGGAGGCGTGCTGGTGCGCATGACCGCATGCATATAGTTGGAGTCCAGCTCGACGACATCGGCGAAGCGGTCGAAATCGCGCCCAAGCAGCGCTTCGCGGCAGGCTTTCAGCCGGTCCGGCGCGTCCATCACACGCAACGCGTTGAGATGCGAGGTGTGGGCTAATTTGTGCCCTGAGGTGGACCCAACCGGCTTGTGGGTCTGACTGATCACGGCGATTACGTCCACGAGGTCCCAATGGTTTTTGGGGGCGATGCTGACGGCGTAGGAACTGGCATCCCCCTCGCCAGCAAGCCATTCCACGAATCCATCCGGAATGGAGCGACAAGCAGAGCCAGAGCCCAACCGGGCAAGGCGGGAAAGGTCAATTTGGCTCAGTTCAAGCCCGGCTGCCTTGCTGGCAGCCAATGCCAGGGCAGCGAAGGCGGAAGCAGAGGAGGCGATGCCGGCGCCGGTGGGGAAATTGTTGGCGGAAGACACGCGGGCGTGAGTGTTCAGCTTTGCCAGCAGGCGAACTTGATTCAGGAAGTGGCTGACTCGTTCGAGGGCGGCGTTGGTTTGGGGTTCGCCATTGAGTTCGAACAGGTCATGATCAAGTTGATCGTCAAAGTGGACGGTGGTTTGTGTTTCCATGCCGCTGAGGTTCATGGATATGGAACCATTGAGCGGCAGGCGCAGGGCGTCATCGCGATTGCCCCAGTACTTGATGAAGGCGATGTTAGGATGGGCGATTGCGGTGGCTTTCAGGGGCATGGTATTCTCCGATGTGAATTATAGCTTAGCGCGCCAGGCTGGGGAGGATTGTAGACCTGATCGGGGATCATCGGAGAAAGGGGAAAGATGAACGCGGCCCTTTTTAAGACCGGGCAGGTTTATACCGGATAAATCCGGTCATAGACCTCGGGGCAGTATTTCTCAACGGTTTCGGCAGTGATGCTGTTCGTGCGGCAGATCTCCGCGTAAAGATCCACGCTCTTCCTCCGCGTGCGAAGTTGGGTTACGGGGTCAAAACCCCAAAGCCCAAACCGCTGTGACCAGCCCCGCTCCCACTCAAAATTGTCCACCAGCGTCCAGTGAAAGTAACCCTTAACCGGGGTATTGTTGTTAATCATGCGCCACATCGCATGCAGGTGCTCCAGCAGGTATTTGCGCCTGAAGTCATCCTTGCCATCTTCGACACCATTTTCGGTTATGTAAATTGGCAGGTCAAATTGCGCCGCCCACTTGATGCCAGCCATGAACCCCTGCGGGTCGTTGTTCAAGAAGCCCGTTTCGGAGAGTTCCGCGTCTTTGGGGTAGGAAAGCTGGGTATACATCTCTGACCGTCTTCGGAGGTCAAAACGCACCAACTCGCGGGTGTAGTAATTCAGACCGATGAAGTCCTGGGTGTTTTTCGCTTGGGGGATGTCTTCTTTGAGCATTACGGCATCGAACTTGCCGGTTATCAGTGCCTGGGGAAGAGCCTCGTTGAAGACTTTGTTGTACAGATTGGTGCTGTAGCGCGTGAGTGGGCTGCGGTTTGCCGGAAGAAATCCGCGCCAGTGATGCGCTATGCCTACCCGCGCCTCGCTCTGCGCGGTGTGAATTGCCTGATACGCAGCCGCATGCCCTTTTAGCAAATTAGACATCACTTTCAAGGCTGCCTTGAGGTCGTTTTTGCCTGGGGGAAATCCACCGCCCAAATACCCACCGGACATCAGGACGTTTGGTTCGTTAATCGTGATCCAATGGTTGCAGTGGCTGCCCAAAGCCTCCACAACGCGCCGCGAGAACTCCGCGAAAAGGTCAACCGCCGCCTCGTTCTCCCAGCCTCCCATTTCAACCAACCACATGGGAGTGGTAAAGTGGTGCAGCGTGATCATCGGGAGCATGTTGCGTTCCTTGAGCCCAAGGAGCATGGCGCGGTATCGATCCAGAGCGTTTTCGTCCCATCGGTCGAGCTCTGGCTGAATGCGGGACCACTCCACTGAGAATCGGTGCGCGTTTTGATAGGTTTCGTGTGCCCGGTCAAAATCCTCGCGCCACCGACCCGCCCACCAATCGCCCGCCCTGCCCGACCGGTCGCCGTTTATGATGCGCCCTTCCTGCTGCTCCCACGCCCACCAGTCGTTGTTGAGGTTGTTGCCCTCAACCTGGTGTGCCGCGGTGGCAGTGCCCCAATAAAAACCACTTGGAAAAGTAAAAGTAGCTCTTGGCATAATCATCTCCAACGCATTGTTTTGTGTATTTTACTCGTCTTTAACCAAATGGCGCAGGGTGTTTTCCCTGCGCCATTATTACGTGAATGATCTGGAATTTCAGGCATCCACCGGTTGAAGGAACTGGCTGTTATATAGCTCAGCGTAGAACCCTTCGCGAGCGAGCAGCTCAGCATGCGTGCCCTGCTCCACGATATCGCCTTCGCGCAGCACAAGGATGCGGTCGGCATTGCGAATCGTTGAAAGACGGTGGGCAATGATGAAGCTGGTGCGACCAACCATCAGTTTGTCCATGGCTTTCTGGATCAGCACTTCTGTGCGGGTGTCCACCGAGCTGGTGGCTTCATCCAAAATCAGGATTGTCGGGTCAGCCAGGACGGCGCGCGCGATGGTCAGGAGTTGTTTCTGACCGGCAGACACGTTGGTGGCATCTTCGTTCAGCACCATATCATATCCACCTGGAAGCGTGCGGGTGAAGTGATCGGCATACGCCATATCCGCGGCTCGCACAACATCGTCATCCGTGGCATCTTGCTTGCTGTAGCGGATGTTCTCCCGGATTGTGCCGTTGAACAACCACGTATTTTGCAGCACCATTGCGATGTGGCTGCGCAGGTTGTTCGTAGTCATATCGCGGATGTTGATGTCATCAATCAAAATCTCTCCGCGGTCAATATCATAAAATCGCATCAGCAGCTTAACCAAGGTGGTTTTTCCCGCGCCGGTTGGGCCTACAATCGCGACTTTTTGTCCGGGTTCGACCACCATTGAGAAATTCTTGATCACATATTCGTCCGGATTGTAACCAAACCAGACATTGCGGAATTCCACCTTGCCGCGAACGGTTTCGGGAGTGATCGCGCCCGGAGCATCAGGCTGGGTCTCGGATTCGTTAAGGAACTCAAAGACTCTCTCCGCCGCCGCCGCTGTCTGTTGGAGGACATTGGCAATATTAGCGATTTGCATCAGAGGCTGCTGGAACGATCGCAGGTATTGAATGAACGCCTGGATGTCGCCAATGCTAATTTCGCCCTGGATGGTCAGATAACCACCAAAGATCGCGACAGCCACATACCCAACATTACTAAAGAAACGTGTGACCGGCATCATCAGGTTGGAGAGGAACTGCGAGAACCAGGCGCTGGTGAAGAGCGTATCGTTCAGGCTTTCAAAGTGCTCGAAGCTGCCTTGCTCTCCGTTGTAGGATTTCAGAATCATATGTCCGCCATACATCTCTTCAACGTGGCCGTTGATATGCCCGAGATATTCCTGTTGGCGGCGGAAATGCCCCTGCGATTTGCCAACAATCACCCGCACAAAAATCATCGTGAGCGGAACCATGATCAGACCAATCAGCGTCATTGGCACGCTGATGGTGAGCATCATGATCATAACGCCGATGATGCGCGTAAGGGAGGTGATGATCTCGGAGAGGCTCTGGTTGAGCGTCGTGCTGATCGCATCTACATCATTCGTGACGCGTGAGAGCACTTCTCCCTGGGTTACCCGGTCAAAATAGCTGAGCGGAAGGTGATCAAGTTTTTGCGAAATTTCTTTGCGCATCTTGTAGGTGATATCTGCTGAAATCTGGCTCATGATCAAGCCCTGCACCAGGCTCAACACCGTGGAAATGCCATAAAGCAAAAGCACACGCAGGAGGATCGTTCCGATCTTGTTCAGGTCAATCCCAAGCGGGTCGCCCTGCACGATGCGGACTACACCAGCATAAAGCTCGGTTGTAGCCTGCCCTAAAATGCGAGGTCCGAAAATGGAGAAGACCGTGCCGCCAATCGCCATCAGCATCATAAGGAGGATGCCCAGGCGGTAGGGCCCAAGGTAGCTGATCAGTTGTTTCATGCTGCCCTTAAAGTTGCGGGCTTTCTCGCCGGGCATCATGCCGCCCGGTCCCCCACCATGTCTTGGCGATGTGGAGACTGCCTTGGACTTGCTGTTGGCGAATGGGTTCTTGGTGTTTACTTGCTTAGGTTTTTGGTTTTGTTGCTGGTTCATGCTAACTCCTCCGCGGTCAACTGGGAGCTTGCAATCTCCTGGTATGTTGTGCAGCTTTCCATCAAATCGCGATGGGTGCCTTTACCAACTACCCTCCCGTTATCCATTACGATGATTTGGTCAGAATTTTTCGCGGTTGAAATGCGCTGGGTGATAATCAGGACCGTGCTGCCGGCGATTCGCGGGCGTAAAGCCTGCCGCAGGCTTGAGTCGGTTTTAAAGTCCAGTGCTGAGAAACTATCGTCAAAAACATAAATCGGACGAGGCTTGACGATTGCCCGAGCAATCGACAGGCGCTGGCGTTGACCGCCAGAGACGTTATCGCCGCCTTGAGCGATTGGCATGTTGAGCCCTTCTTCGCTGTTTAACACGAAGTCCGCCGCCTGGGCAATTGTGACGGCGTCGCGCATTTCTTCTTCGGTGGCATCAGGCTTGGCAACCATCAGATTGGTGGCAACTGTACCGCTGAAGAGCAGTCCGCGCTGTGGGGCATACCCAATTTGATCGCGCAGGAGTGCCTGGGGAACATTGCGGATGTCCACGTCGTCGATGGTGATTTTTCCTTTGCTCACGTCAAAGAAGCGCGGCAGCAGGTTGATCAGGGTCGATTTTCCACTGCCGGTTGAGCCAATGATGGCGGTCACCTTGCCGGGTTCAGCCGTAAAGTTAACGTCATGCAGCATGTCTGCCTCAGCATCCGGGTAGCGAAAATCGACATCATGAAACTGCACCACGCCCCGAACCGGCTGTTCAAACGAGACAGGGTTGGCTGGGTCCGTGATGGAAATGGGTTTTTCGAGCACTTCCGAAATGCGGTTGGCTGAAACCCCCGCGCGCGGGATGAAGACGAAAAGCATCGAAAGGTTCATAAACGAGAACATGATCTGCATCGCATACTGCATGAAGGCGATTAAGTTGCCAACCTGCATTTGGGACTGCGCCACAATGCCGGCTCCAATCCAGATGATAAACACCTGCCCTGCCATCATGATCATGTTCATCACCGGGAACATAAACGACATCGCGCGTCCGATGAAGAGTGAGTTGCTCGTTAGGTCCTTGTTTGCGTTGTCGAAGCGCTTTTCTTCATAACGCTGTTTATTGAAGGCTCTGACAACCAACAAACCCGAAAGATTCTCGCGCATCACCAGGTTTAGTTTGTCGATGAAGGTCTGAATGCGTTCAAAACGGGGAACAACCACCATGAAGAGCCCAATAATTACCGCCAGCAGCACACCAACAATCAACGCGATTGTCCACCACATGCCCGGGCTTTTTTGGAGGGCGAGCACGATGCCCAGCCCGCCGATCATCGGGGCTTGAACGCCCATGCGGATCAGCATAAAGCTCGCCATACGCACTTGGTCGACATCATTGGTGGTGCGGGTGATCAGCGAGGCGGTGGAGAAGCTTTCGAATTCGGCGTTGGTGAAGTCTGTCACCTTACGGAAAACGTCCGAACGCAGGTCTTTGGCAACCTTCGAAGAGCTCAGGGATGCCAGATAACCGACGATAATAGAGGCGGCTAAAGCCAAAAGCGACACACCGAGCATCTTGGCACCTACGCGTAGGATGTAATTGGTCTGATAGCGCGCGGTGTTTGCGCCAAGCTCCGTGTATTCGCTGCCAATCGCGGTAACCGTGAGCTGGTGGAGGATGGTACCCTCGAGGGAGCCAAGGTGCTCATCGACTTGTTCGAGCAGCAGAGCGCGTTGTGCTTCGGGCATCATGGAAAGGAGAGTCATCAGATCTTGCCCACCGGCTATCAAGCTCGGGTCGATCGGGAAGTTGTCTCCTAAAAGCTGCGCCGCGCGGTCAGGGTCTTCCTGAATCATACGCATGCTCTGGATGAAAACCATTGGCTTCGAAACCAGATCTTCGACCGCCAGGTTCTGCGCCTCATCAAGCGGTTTTAGGGCATAGACGGCTTCTTCCGCTGCTTTGGGGAACTCCGAGGCGAGGGCTTCAGACTCGGGGCTGCCAGGCGACACAAGGTCGTAGTACTGCCCCAGCTCTGCCTGGGCTTCCGGGTAGAGCAAGCCAACCCGTTGGTACGTGGTCTCACTCATGACTTCCGGCGCACCGGATTCAATTCCGTTTTGCTGGATGCCGATGTTTACAATGTCTGAAAGGTAATCTGGCAATTGCAGATCGCTCCAGGCAACGACTGCCACAAATAAAATCGCTGGCAGAATATATTTGAGGTAAGGTAGATAGTATTTTTTTAATTTTAGCATGGGTAGTTTCTCTTAACTTCTAAATTAATCCCTTCTTTCAACTGCACAAGTTTGTCGTTGAAAATTTCAAAAATCTGGCAGGCTTGCTGCTGCTGTGTTTCCGTCAGATTTTCCGCCAGGATCGAAGTCCACTTGCGGTTGGTGATGAAGACTTTTTGCAGCAGCTCATCCCCAGCTTTACTGAGGCATATCAGCTTGCTGCGGCGGTCAATGGGATCTTCATTCCTGGAAACCAGCCCTGAATCCACCAGCCGGTCAACCATCTGCGAAACCGCCGCTTTGGTGACACCGATATAATCCGCCAGGTTTTGGATGTTGCTGCAGCCAGATCGGTGAATAAACATGAGGCTGTTGAGTTGGATGAACGAGAGGTCGTGCTCCTGGATGAATTGCATGTTTCGATTCATATTGAGATGCATCGAAATCATCGAAAAGCGGTCAAGTTGTTGCGAAAGTCTTGTTTTCTGGTCAGTTTGCATGGTAAACCTGCCTTTATAGTTAAACGGTCTTTACTATAAAGGCAAGACTACGAATTGTCAAGTGGAATTGTCAAATCTTCTGGTGTTTGCGATTTTGAGATTGGGAGATGCAGCTCGGAACGGCTATTGGTCGGCTGAACCAGCGATGGTAAGAGCGTAGCGGGATGCCTGGCTAAAGTCGCGGTTCATGAACGCGACGTTGAAGGCGGCTTCTCCGTTGGCTTCTTCAGGCTGGAAGCGGATGTAGCTTTGTTCGCAGCCTAAAACTCTGCCAGAAGCATCATAAAGCGTTACCACCGCGCGTAGGTCGCCGGGGATTACGCTTTGCGACGTGGAACTGAGCGTGCCTTCCAGGCTGTACCATCCGTCCTGGGCGTTATAGCCGGCGCTGCTAACCACCGGCGCCATGTCCGCGGGGGTCGTGCCGCCTGTCGCGTACGAGATCACTTTTACCGCATAACTTTCCACGGCTTTATTTTCCAATACGTAGAGATCAAAGCAAGCCCGATCGCCCCGCGCGAGACTGTCCACGAGCGGGAACCCGCGCAGCGTGGTCTGACCGCCCGATTTCAGGTTGAGGACAGCCTCAACCATGATCTTGTTGACCGACGAAGGAGTGTTGTTTAGCACCTCACCCACCACATGCACGATCTGCATGTCCTGGTCGCGTTCGTAATAGACTCCGTCGCCTGAAAGGATTACGATTGCTTCCTGGTAGACCGTCGACATCAGGGGTAGATAAAGGTGATTATCTGGCGTGAACGAAACCGCGTTGGGCTCCGCATTCTTCGCCTCGAGGACTTTCCCGGGAAGGGTACGCTGCAAAACCATGACAAACATGACAATATTCAGGGCGATCAGCCCAATAATCAGGAATACGCGGATGCTTTTCTTTGGTTTGTTCATGTTTTCCTCGATGAGAATGCTCATTTTGTTGGTAGCAATATTTGTGCCATCGTTCTCGACCGGGTCGGGCTTTGTGCCGAGGAGGGGGGCTTTCACAACCTTGATGGTTTGGATCGTGTTTAGGGTAAAATTAATCAAACCGGTGGGTGGGGAGCCGGAAATTTGCAAGGAGTGTGTTATGAGCACCAACGATTTCCAACCCATTTACGCTTTCCAGAAAACACTCACATCCCATGGTCAATCCATGACAACCTATTTCGACAAGAAGGGTCGTGTGCAGAAGGTTGAAGCCTGCATGGACCCAAGCACTGTTGACCAGGCGATTCCCCTGGTGAGCATCATCGACCATACTCTGCTTAAGGCAGATGCCACCACTGAGCAAGTCGCGATCCTTTGTGAGCAAGCCCTGGAATATCACTTCGGCGCGGTCTGCGTTAACAGTTACTGGGTTGCATACTGCAAAGCCGCCCTGGCTGGTTCGGATGTCAAAGTCGGCGCCGCGATAGGTTTCCCTTTAGGGGCAATGTCCACCAATGCCAAAGTCTATGAGACCAGGCGCTCGATTAAAGACGGCGCGGCAGAGATTGACATGGTGATGAACGTGGGTGAGCTGAAATCACGCAACCTGGCAGCCGTCGCGAACGATATCCGCGAAGTGGTGCGGGTAGCCCATAAGCTGGGAGCGATTGTGAAGGTCATTTTGGAGACCTGTCTGTTGACGGATGAAGAAAAAGTTACCGCCTGCCTGCTGGCTAAGGAAGCCGGGGCGGATTTTGTGAAGACCTCAACTGGTTTTTCAAGCGGCGGGGCGACGGTTGAAGATATCCGACTGATGCGCAGCGTCGTGGGTCCCGAAATGGGTGTAAAAGCTTCCGGCGGTATCCGCAGCCTGGCGGACGCCCAGGCGATGATTGCCGCCGGCGCGACGCGCATTGGCACAAGCGGCGGCGTAAAGATGGCGGAAGAGTTGGCTGCCGGGAAAGCCTGATTTCTTCACAAGAACAGAAAGTTAAACAGAAAACCCGTCCCTGGCACCTTTTTTGGGTTTAGCGGGACGGGTTTTTTCTTTTTTTGGTTTTTTTCAGGTAATTCTACTTTTCGGGCATATCCCGGCTGGCGATAACGTCCACCCCAGTGCCAATGACGTTGGGGATTATGACTTGGGCTGCCTTAACAGGCGCGCTGATTTCGACCGCGCGGATGGCAGCCAAAACGTCAGCAATGCGCCGTTTTGGGATGCTGCCTTTGGTGTAGACCGGCAGAAGCGGATGGAGACCGCCCGAAACACGAACTGTGCTGGCGACCATGCGTTGGGGGGCGACGGCTTCCTGGCGACCGTACGTGTCGCCGCGCCGGCAGCGGTTGCCCGCCACTTTGATGACTTCGCTGCCTTCCATACGGACGATTAATTTGCAACCCATCGGGCAGGCTGTGCAGATAAAGTTTTTTTCTTCCATTTTATGCCTCCGCC
>ERZ1645192.3295-NODE-3295-length-13213-cov-7.757410_pt1 | contig 13213 bp, 9 predicted proteins | sample MGYA00575354_ERZ1645192 | MGnify/ENA primary metagenome ERZ1645192 (study PRJEB40844, sample SAMN11349763) | freshwater sediment metagenome | isolation source: river sediment | host: Sediment | place: India: Faizupur Khadar , New Delhi | collected 2017-02-21 ... | reverse complement strand
GCAAATGTCTTGACGAAATCAATTACGGCAAGATTAGCAAATGTCTTGACAGGGGAAGAGGGCCGCCGCTATCTTACATTTCTTTGCCGAGTAGCTTCACCCCTTCTCCGATGCTGAAAATGTAGGGTCCGGGACTGGCGCCGCCCCCATCGAAATGGGCAGAAATGTCTTATGTCGAGGACTGACCCCTCTATCTATTGCTTTTCGATTCCCTTTCTGTTAGAGATAAGGGCGTTTTTTCAACCCTCTTTGATATGGTGGAGACAGACATGGGAACCATTCGGAATGCGATAGTCAGCGTCTACGACAAACGGGGGGTTGTCGCCTTCGCCGCCGAACTGGTGAAACTCGGCGTCACGGTCTACGCCTCGGGCGGAACCTACACCCTCCTTAAAAAAGAGAACATCCCCGCCCGCCTCATCGAAGAATACACCGGTTTCCCCGAGATGATGGACGGCCGCGTCAAGACGCTCCACCCGCGCATCCACGGCGGGATACTGGCCAAGCGCGACGACGCGAAGCATGTCGCCGACGCGAAGGGACACGGCATCGAGTTTTTCGATCTGGTGGCGGTCAATCTCTATCCCTTCCGCGAGACGGTCGCCAAGGGACTTCCCTTCGCCGACATCATCGAGAATATCGACATCGGCGGCCCCTCGATGATCCGTTCGGCGGCGAAGAATCACCGCGATGTCACCGTGGTCACCTCCCCCGACGACTATCCCCGCCTTATCGAGGAGATGCGCTTGAACGGAGGCGCGACAACGATAGAGACCCGCTGGGAACTGGCCAAGAAGGCGTTCCAGACCACCGCACTCTACGACGGCGCCATCAGCGCGTGGTTCTCGCGCACCGACCACGCCGGTAACGCCCTCAAGAACGATCCCGATATCGTGACGCTCCAGTTCGTCCGCAAGGAAACGCTGCGCTACGGCGAGAATCCGCATCAGCCGGCGTCGGTCTATCTCGACACCGCCGCCCCGTCGGGGACCGTCGCGACGGCAAAACAGCTCGGCGGCAAGGAACTTTCCTTCAACAATTATCTCGATCTCGAGGCGGCCAAGAACCTCGTCTACGATTTCGACGAACCGGCCTGCGCGATCCTCAAACACACCAATCCCTGCGGCGCGGCTGTCGGCAGGAACACCGCCGAAGCCTATGAGAAGGCGCTTGCCTGCGATCCGGTATCGGCCTTCGGCTCCATCATCGGCCTCAACCGGCCGGTCGATGTGGCGACCGCGACCCTGCTGTCCAAACTCTTCGTCGAGGCGATCATCGCCCCCTCCTTCGAACCGGCGGCGCTCGAACTGCTCCAGAAAAAGAAGAACCTGCGCCTGATCGAACTCGGCGCCCCCTGCCGCGATCTCGATATGGACTGGGAGTTCAAGAAGATATCGGGCGGCCTGCTCATCGAGGCGGCCGACCGCCGCGTGGTGGGCGAGGCCGACCTCAAAGTGGTCACCCGCCGCGCCCCGACCGATCAGGAGAAGAAAATGATGCTGTTCGGCCAGCGGCTGGTCAAACATGTCAAGTCCAACGCCATCGTGATCGCCAACGACTCCGAACTGGTCGCCGTCGGCGCGGGGCAGATGTCGCGCATCGATTCGCTCGAGATAGCGCTCAAAAAAGCGCGACGCGATGTGGCGGGACTGGCGCTGGCCAGCGACGCCTTCTTCCCGTTCCGCGACAGCATCGATCTGGCCGCGTCGAAAGGGATCAAAGCGGTCATCCAGCCGGGCGGTTCGGTCCGCGACGAGGAGGTCATCGCCGCGTGCGACGAGCACGGCATCGCGATGGTCTTCACCGGCATCCGCAGTTTCAGACACCTGTAGGAGGCGCCATGAAGGTACTTGTCGTCGGCGGCGGCGGCCGCGAACACGCCCTGTGCTGGAAGATAGCCCAAAGCCCGCTGGTTACCGAGGTACACGCGTTCCCCGGGAACGCCGGCATCGCGAAGATCGCCCGCATCCCGAAACTGGCCGACGATTCGACCGCCACGATACTTGACTACGCCAAACGGGAACGGATCGACCTGACGGTGATCGGTCCCGAGAAATATCTGGCGCTCGGCATCGCCGACTCGTTCGCCGCGGAGGGTTTGCAGATATTCGGCGTCGGCGCGGAGGCGGCGCGGCTCGAATCCTCCAAGATCTTCGCCAAGGAGATCATGCGCGCGGCGGGCATCCCCACGGCGCGCCATGTCGTCGCCCGCGGACTCGACGAGGGACTCAAACTGCTCCGGTCGCTCCCCTACCCGCTGGTGCTCAAGGCCGACGGTCTTGCCGAAGGAAAGGGTGTCAGCATCGCCCTGAACCCCGCCGAGGGGGAGAAGGAACTGCGCGAGTTCATGGGCGGCCGCTTCAAGGAGGCGGGCAGGGAACTGGTCATGGAGGAGTTCCTCGACGGCGAGGAGCTGTCGCTCATCCTGCTCACCGACGGCGCCGCGTGGCGTCCCTTCCTCTTCGCGCAGGATCACAAACGGGCCTTCGACGGCGACGAAGGGCCCAATACCGGCGGGATGGGCGCCTACTGTCCGGTATCCATCGGCACTCCGGCGCTTCTGGAACGGTGCGAGACGGAGATCATCCGGCCTCTCCTGCGGACGCTCACGGAGCGCGGCATCGCCTACCGCGGCGTCCTCTACATCGGTCTGATGCTCGTGAAGGGAAAACCCTTCGTCCTCGAATATAATGTCCGGTTCGGCGATCCCGAGACCGAACCGCTTCTGATGGCGCTCGAAAGCGATCTGGTCCCCTATCTGCAGGCGACCGCGAACGGAAAACTCGGCGCGACCGAGCCCTTCGAGTGGCATCCCGGCGCCACGGCGACGGTGGTGGTCGCCTCGGGCGGCTACCCCGGCAGTTATAAAAAAGGGTTGCCGATAACGGGACTCGATGCGACCGATCCGGCCGTCACCGTTTTCCATGCCGGCAGCGCGACGGGACCCGATGGTCGTCCGGTCACCGCCGGCGGCCGGATGTTCATGGTCACGGCGCACGGCGACACCCTGCGGGAAGCGGTCGCGACGGCCGCTCGCAACGCCGCGCGGATAACCTTCGACGGCGCCTTTTTCCGCCGCGACATCGGACACCGCGAACTGAAACGGGAACGGACATGATACAGATAAAAAGCGCCGACTTCATCATCAGCGCCGGGCTTTCGGCCCATTTCCCGCCGGACGGCCTGCCCGAATGCGCCTTCATCGGCCGCTCGAATGTCGGCAAGTCGAGCCTCATGAACATGCTCCTCGGCCGCAAACAACTGGTCAAGACGAGCAAGACCCCCGGCAAGACCGTCACGATCAACTTCTTCCTCGTCAACGGCCTTTTCCACTTCGTCGATCTTCCCGGCTACGGCTTCGCCAAACGGTCTAAAAGCGAACTGGAACGGTGGCGCGAGGCGATAGAGTCCTACCTCACCGCGCGTACCGAACTGAAACTCATACTCCTGCTCATCGACGGCCGCCACGGCCCGCAGAAAAGCGATGAGCAGATGATGGAGTTCCTCATCCATCACCGGCTCCCCTGGGTCCCCGTATTCACCAAGATAGACAAACTGACCAACAACGAGAAACAGCGCCTGCGCCGGGGCCGCACCGACATGCTGTGCGTATCGGCCCTCACCGGCGAAGGACGCGAAGAGACATGGTCATGTATCGAACGGCACTTGCTCTGACCCTGCTGCTTCTCTCCGGCGCGGCGGCGGGACAGACCATCATCGAAAGCGTTGCGGCGAAGGTGAACCAGACGGTCATCACCTACTCCGAGATACTGCAGGAAGGGGCTCTGCTCAACATCGAGAACGGTCTGCCGATGCAGACACCGCTTTCCAAGGAGCTCCGCGAAAAGATTCTTGACACCCTCATCGTGCGGACTATCTTATCGCTCGAAGCGCGGGAGCGGTCGCTCCCGGTGAACGAACAGGCGGTGACCGAGATGCTCGCTACCTATGAGAAACTCCCGTTCCTTTCCGAATTCCTGACGGCCTTCGAACTGACCCCGCTCGAATTCCGCATGATCGTCAAGAAACGGCTCGTCGTCCGCCTCATGACCGACGAGTTCCTGAAGCGCAAATTCAAGACCGGCGATGTCCGTCCGGAGGAGGAGCGCAACAAGGCGGTCGAAGAGTGGTTCACGACCCTGCGCAAGAAACACCGCATCATCAACTATACCTTGCCCTAACGGAGCGTCATGACACGGATAATCACCATCGTCAATCAGAAGGGGGGCGTCGGCAAGACCACCACCGCCGTCAACCTCGCCGCCTGTCTGGGCGTGCTCGAAAAACGGGTCCTGCTGGTCGACATGGACCCGCAGGGGAACGCCACCTCGATGAGTTCGATCACCACCAAGGAGTACCGCACCGTCTACGACATGATGGGCGACGACAAACTCGCGGCGGTCTACGACACCGAACTCCCCTACCTGAAAGTTATCCCGGGAAATCCCGAACTCACCGGCGCCGAGATAGAACTGCTCGATGTCGAACGGCGTGAATTCGTCCTGCGCGACCTGCTGAAGCGCGTCTCGCGGCACTTCGACCTCATCATCATCGATTCGCCGCCGTCGCTCAACATCCTCACCGTCAACAACCTCGCGGCGGCCGACGGGCTCATCATCCCGATACAGTGCGAATACTTCGCGCTCGAAGGGGTCTCCCGCATCGTGGAGACCATCGAGCGGATCCGCAAGATAAACCCGAAACTGGCGATAGACGGCATCCTGCTGACGATGTACGACAAGCGGGTGAAACTCACCTTCGATGTCGAACAGGAGGTGCGCCGCCATTTCGGAAAAACGGTGTTCAAGACCGTCATCGCGCGCAACGTGAAACTTTCGGAATCGCCGAGTTTCGGCAAACCGATCATTCTGTACGACATCGCCTCGACCGGCGCCAAACAGTATCTGGCGCTCGCCGAGGAATATCTTCACCGCATCGGATAACGGGGAGGGAACATGGCAAAGAAACCGGAACCGCGATCGTTCGGCAAGCTGGGGCGCGGCCTCGACGCGATGCTGCCGTCGGCCCGCGAGGAGAACCTCTTGACGCTCCGGCTCGACCAGATCCTGCCGAGCGTCAAACAGCCGCGCTCCCACTTCGACGAGGAACGGCTGAAAGAACTCGCCCACTCGCTCAAGGAACACGGACTCATACAGCCCATCGTGGTCCGCCGCGACGGCCTCAAGTATCGCATCATCGCGGGCGAACGCCGCTACCGCGCCGCGAAACTGGCCGGGCTCAAGGAACTGCAGGCGGTCGTCTACAAAGGAGAGAAGGACTATGTGATCGCGCTGGCCGAGAACCTGCAACGCGAGAATCTCAACGCTCTGGAAGTGGCCGAAGCCTACGCCGAACTCATGAAGCGGGGCGACTTGACCCAGCAGCAACTTTCCGAACAGGTCGGCAAGTCGCGGCCCGACATATCGAACTATCTGCGCCTCCTGACCCTGTCGGATAAAGTGAAGAAACTGCTCGCCGCCGGGACGGTCACCGTCGGCCAGATACGGCCGCTTACGGTGCTTCCCCCCGAAGAACAGGACCGGCTTATCGAACGGATCGTCGCCGAAGGACTCTCGGCGCGGCAGGTCGAGAATCTGACCCGCGTCAAACCGCGCCCTCCCCGCGAGAAGGATGAATCGTTCCTCGATCTTGAGCGCGAACTCTCCGAAAGACTGTTGATCCCGGTCCGCGTCCAGCGCAAACCGAAAAAGATCGTCGTGAGTTTCGATTTCGTCAAGATGAAGGACTTCCAGAGTTTCGTGAATGACCTCAAGAAGAAATAACCTCGCCCCGACACTCTTTCTTCTCGTAACGCTCCTTGTTCCCCTGACCCTCTATCCCTTCACCGTCGTCATCGACGCGGGCCACGGCGGCGCCGAGAAGGGAGCGGTGCAGGCCGACCTGATCGAAAAGGATCTCTGCCTGCACTTCGCCCGTAAACTCTCAACGCTTCTGGAGAAACGGAGCGGCATCAAGGTGCTGATGACCCGCGACGACGATATCACCCTCTCCATTGAGGATCGGGCGAAGAAGATAGCGGCGGTAAAGGCCGACCTGTTCCTGTCGATCCACTTCAACATCGATGTCTTCATGCTCGCCGAGACCCGCGGGATCGAGATATACTACCCCGCCGACGACTTCTCCAAGCCGCCGGAGAACGCCTTTTCGCTCTACCACCGCAACAACCGCTCCTTCGCCGCCGGCAAACTGCTGCGCGACCGCTACCTTAAGTCCGATATCTTCACCGTCTGGAAGCACGATCTCAACATGTTCACCCCGCGCGACCTCAAACTGTTCCGGCTTACCGCAACACCGGGCCTACTGCTCGAACTCGCCTATCTCACCGCCCCCGAGGACCGCGCCCGCATCGAGAACGAGCAGTTCCTCGACGATCTGGCCCGTTTTCTGGCGGCGACCATAGCCGAATACGCGGCAAAGAAGTAGATAGCGACACTCTGTTCAACAAAAAATGTTATGCGGAACGGGCAGTTACGACATAAAAAGGTTTTGCCGCTCAAAACAATCTGTAATTGTTAGGATTTTATTTTGACCGTTGACTCCTTTTTGCTTTCCTGCTATAGTGGCTGGATTTTTGCTTGGTTATAGGGCTTGGCCTACTTTACTGTAGGTACCGGCGCGCTCTTTTCCTTTTTTTAGTATTTGGTAATCAGGGTTAGGGAGGATCATAATGGCACGCGTAAAGTTGTCTGCGGTACTCGCTCTTGTGCTTTTCGGGGGAGCGCTTCTGGCGGCGCCGCCGGTCATCACCATCAACAATAACGCGACCCAGCTCGCCACGCGGCTCGCCGGGAGCGGCACCGGCATCTACAACATCAACAGCGCCACCTATATCGGCGACGCCACCGGCGCCGGCTATGTCAACGCAGGCGAATTCGGTAGCATCGGGACCAACCAGATCCGCCTTCTCGGCAATGGTATCGTCCTGACCAGCGGCAACCTGAATTCCTTCGGCAGCGACAACAACGCCGGCAATGTCAACGAACCGGGCGACGCCACCTTCCGCGCCTATCTCAACGGCATCTACGGCGGCACTTCGGCCAGCAACGACGCGGTGGTGCTTGAGTTCAAGTTCTGGACCACCGAGGGCTACACCTCCATCGACGGCGAACTGCTCTACATGAGCGAAGAATACCCGCAGTATCCCAACTACATCGACGGCGCGGGGGTCTTCGTCGACGGGGTCGCCGGCCACAACGCCGCGATCTACAAGCGTGCCGACCGCACATGGCACCCGCTGACGACCACCTTTCTCGACCTGTTCCTCGACAACAACCCGAATGTCTGCGACATACCGTTCCGCGGCGTCACCAAGCGCTACCGCTTCAACGGCATCCTCACCAAGGATGCCTACGGCGACGCCCACACGCTGGAACATACCATCCGCATCGTCGTCCACGACACCATCGACAATATCCTCGATTCGGCGGTGTTCCTGACGACCTTGAAAGCGGGCTACGCGACGCAGTGGGGCCTTATCCCGCCGTCGGTGGTCACCAATAACGGCCTGACGCTCGACCGCGGCGCGACCGAGACCATCACCAACGGACTGCTCAAGGCCGAAGGCGACATCCCCGGTGCGCTCCAGTTCACCGTCGTCGCTCTTCCGGCGCAGGGAACGCTCTATCTCGACGGCACCGCCCTCGAAGTCAACGACACCTTCACGCAGGAGGATATCGACAACGGGCTGATCACCTATACCCATAACAATTCGACCAACTACACCGACGAGTTCCAGTTCAGAATCTACGACGGCGAAGAGGATTTTGTCGATACTTTCCTCATCACGGTGAACGCCCTGCCGGTCAACGACGCGCCGGTCGTGTCGGTCCCGTCGACGGGAAATTCGGTTTCTCCACCGAATGTCGCGCTTCGACCGATCTGTGCGACTCCGCGGAGGTCTGCAACGGGACCGACAACGATTGTCCCGTCGACATATTGTATGACGACACCCATATCTGTCGCGCCGTATCGGGGGTCTGCGACCTTGCCGACACCTGCGACGGATCGAACGCCGCCTGTCCGGCCGATCTGGTGGCATCGAACACGGTCGAATGCCGCGCATCGACCGGCACCTGTGATCTTGCCGAAAATTGCGACGGTACGCTCAAGACCTGTCCCGCCGATACCACCTACGCACCGAACACCACCGAATGCCGTGCCGCCGTTCCGGGCGGCTGCGACATAGCGGAGAACTGTACCGGAGCGAACAATACCTGCCCCGCAGATACGGTTCAGCCGGTTGGTACAACCTGTCGCGTCTCGACCGGCGTGTGCGATGTCGTCGAGACCTGTGACGGCACGAACAGTTGCCCGACCGATGCGGTCGCGGCGAATACGACCGAATGCCGCGGTTCCGCCGGTCCCTGCGATGTGGTCGAGAACTGCGACGGCACGCTCAAGAGCTGTCCGGCCGACGGGTTTGAGAACAATACCATCGTCTGTAACCTGATCCTCGGCGGAGTGTGCGATACCATAGATTACTGTTCCGGCACCGACGCCCTCTGCGCCGACGCGAAACTCGACGGTTCGAATGAATGCCGCGCGACGGGCGGCTTCTGCGATGTGGCCGAATCCTGCGACGGATCCGACGACGACTGCCCGACCGACGCGTTCCAGCCCGACACGCTCGAATGCCGCGCCGTGGCCGGTGTCTGCGATACGGCCGAGAACTGCACCGGTGCGGCGGCGCTCTGTCCCGCCGATCTCAAGGTCATCTCCGGTACCGAATGCCGCGCCCAGAGCGGCGTGTGCGATCTCCGCGAGGATTGCGACGGCGCGACCAACGACTGCCCCGCCGACGCGGTGGCGGCCGGTACGGTGCCCTGCCGCGGCTCGGTAGGCATCTGCGACGCGACCGAGAACTGCGACGGTCTTCTCAAGTCCTGCCCCGCCGAAGATTACTCCTCGGTCAACGGCGATCCCTGTAACGACGGAACGCTTTTCACCGCCGACGATACCTGCTCGAACGGCCTGTGCGCCGGTATCCCGATAGACGGCGTCTGCGGCGACCCGATATCGGCCTCTCCGCTCACCTACACGACGACCGGCGACACGGCCATCCGCCCCTCCGCGGTGACCGCGTACGGCGCCGCCTGCGCCGCTCCGGTGCAGGATGCGGCCGACACGGTCTACGAACTCGTGGTGACCGCCGGCGTCCGGTATGTGGTCACGCTCACCCCCGACGCCGGCTATGACGGCGCGCTCAATGTCATCGGTGCCTGCGGCGAGAGTCAACCCTGCCTCGGCGCGGCAAACACCGGCGGTGAGGGTACGGTCGAGACGACCGCCTTCGTCGCGGCGGCTGACGGCACGGTCCACATCGTGGTCGAAGGCGGCTCCTCGGGCGAAACGGGGAGCTTCGGGATCGTGGTCCAGCAGGATCTCGACGCCGACGGGGTGGTTGACGACGACGACAACTGTCCGGCCGACGCCAACCTCGACCAGCTCGACACCGACACCGACGGACTGGGCGATGTCTGCGACGACGACGACGACGGCGACGGCGTCCTTGACGGCGGCGACAACTGCCCGCTCATCGCCAATAACGACCAGCTCGATACCGACGGCGACACGCTGGGCGATGTCTGCGACACCGACGACGACGGCGACGGCCTGACCGACACGGAAGAAGATGCCCTCAACACCGATCCGCACGATATCGATTCGGACGGCGACGGCATCGGCGACGCTTACGAGGTCGGCGGCGATCCGGTCAACCCGATAGACACCGACTTCGACGGGACGATAGACGCGCTCGACACCGATTCGGACGGCGACGGCATCGGCGACCTGACCGAGGGACTTTACGACACTGACGGCGACGATATTCCCGATCGCCTCGACACCGATTCCGACAATGACGGCATCGCCGACTTGACCGAGGGAGACACCGACACCGACGGCGACGGACTTCCCGACTACCGCGACACCGATTCAGACGACGACACGATCCTCGACGGCGACGACAATTGCCGCTTCGTGGAGAACGGCGACCAGGCCGACAACGACCTTGACGGCACCGGCGACGCCTGCGATCCCGACGACGACGATGACGGGGTGTACGACGGCGAGGACAACTGTCCGCTGACGGCGAACCCCGACCAGACGAACTCGGACGATGACGGCATCGGCGATGCCTGCGACCTCGACGACGACAATGATGGTCTGACCGACGCCGAGGAAGCCGCCATCGGCACCGACCCGCTCGACGGCGACTCGGACGACGACGGCATCGACGATGGATATGAGGTCGGCGACGATCCGGCCGATCCGCTCGACAGCGACGGCGACGACACGATAGACGCACTCGACGCCGACACCGACAACGACGGCATGTCCGACGGCGTCGAGGGAACGATCGACTCCGATCTCGACGGGATACCCGATTACCGCGACGCCGATTCGGACGACGACGGCGTTTCCGACGCGGTCGAAGGTGTGGTGGACACCGACCTCGACGGGACCCCCGACTACCGGGACGCCGATTCGGACAACGACATGGTCCTCGACGGCGCCGACAACTGTCGCCTCGTGCCGAACGCCGGGCAGGAGGATACCGACGCGAACGGCGTCGGCGACGCCTGCGACGGCGATCTTGACGGCGACGGCATCCCCAACGATACCGACAACTGCCCCGGCGTCGCCAACCACGATCAGGCCGACGCCGACGGAGACGGGCTCGGCAACGCCTGCGAAGATGCCGACGGCGACGGCGTGGATGACAACCTCGACAACTGCCCGATCCTTCTGAATCCCGACCAGACCGACACCGACGGCGATGGCGCGGGCGACGCCTGCGACGGCGACGACGACAACGACGGCCTGACCGACGCTGAGGAGGAGACCATCGGGACCGATCCGCTCGACAGCGACTCCGATAACGACGGGATCGACGACACGGCCGAGGTGGGCGGCGACGCGAATGACCCGCTCGACAGCGACCTCGACGGGACGATAGATGCCCTGGACACCGACAGCGACAACGACGGCATCGGCGATCTTACTGAAGGAACCGGCGATGGCGACGGCGATCTCATACCCGATCGCCTCGATACCGACTCGGACAACGACGGTATCGACGACGCGGTCGAGGGTGATGTCGACACCGATCAGGACGGGACCCCCGACTACCGCGACGCCGATTCGGACGACGACGGCGTGCTCGACGGAACCGACAACTGCCGCATGGTCCCCAACCTCGACCAGACCGATACCAACAGCGACGGCATCGGCGACGCCTGCGCCGACGACCTTGACGGCGACGGCGTTCTCAACGGCGACGACAACTGCCCGCTCGTGGCGAACGACCAGACCGACACTGACGACGATGGTTTCGGCGATGCCTGCGACGACGACGACGACGGCGACGGTATCAGCGACATCGATGAGACTCTCATTGGGACCGACCCGCTCGACCCCGACAGCGACAACGACGGTATCGACGACATGAACGAGGTGGGAAGCGATCCCGCTCATCCGATCGACACCGACGGCGACGGAACGATAGACGCCCTCGATACCGACGCCGACAACGACGGCATTCCCGACTTGTCCGAAGGGACGGCCGACACCGACGGCGACGGACTGCCTGACCGTCGCGATGTCGATTCGGACGGCGACGGTATCCTCGACGCTGAAGAAACGACGGCCGACACCGACCTCGACGGGATGCCCGACTATCGTGACGACGACTCCGACAATGACGACATCCTCGATGGCGACGACAACTGCCGCCTCGTTGAGAACGCCGGGCAGGAGGACACCGACGGCAACGGCGTCGGCGACGCCTGCGATGGCGATATCGACGGCGACGGCGTGCAGAACGGCGACGACAACTGCCCGAATATCGCCAACCCGCTTCAGGAGGACGGCGATATCGACGGCATCGGCGACGCCTGCGACACGGTGGAACCCGATGTCGATGTGATCGATGTCGACACGGTCGATGAGGACATCGTGGATGAGGACATGATCGACGAGGATACGGTCGACGAAGATACCGTGATCGTCGACGAGGATACGCTCATCACCGACGAACTCCCGGGCGACGAAGACACGCTCATCACCGACGACATCATCACCGACGAGGATCTGGTCGACGAGGATATGACCGAAGAGGAGCCGGTCGACGACGGTACGGTCGAACCGGATGACGACAACATGCTTCCGCTCGATGAGGACGAGATGCTGGTGGACGACGCCATCATCCCCGACGATCCCTACGGTCCGCAGGTGACGATACGCGGCGGCTGCGGCTGCAGCGTCATATTTTAAGGAGAACCGGTCATGAATAAACTCATCCTCCCCTTGACCCTGCTTCTCCTGCTTGCCACTGCGCCGCTCCGTTCCGAAGAACCGCCGCTCAACACCAAATCGTACACCCCATCACCCTTCTCCCACGGCATCCTTTCGACCCACGACGGCCGGATCATGGACTTCCTCGAGATGAATCTCGGCCTCTCCTTCATGTACAGCCACAAACCGCTGGTGCTCGAATTCACCGACGCCACCGGCACGACCACCCGCAACATACTGGAGCACAAGTTCGAGGCCGACCTCTCGTTCGCCATCGGGCTGTGGAAATACATCGACCTCGCCATGAACATACCGTTCAATCTCTACCACGGCGGCGAAGGGCTCTATCAGGCGAAGATGCATGCCGCCGGTGTCGGCGACATCTCCTTCTATCCGCGCGGCGGCTACACCTTCGAGAAGGAGAAAGTGAGCCTCGCCTTCATCCCCGAAGTGACCATACCGACCGGGCGACAGGTCGACCGGCTCATGGGCTACGCCACCGCCACCTTCGTCCCGACCTTCGCGGTGTCGGCGGTGCTGGGCGACTTCGGCATCGCGACGAACCTTTTCTACCGGCTGATGGATAAACGGGAACTGGCCGATCTGGTGGCGGGCGACGAGGTCGGCCTGAAACTGGCCGGTCGCTACACCCCGATACAGCCGCTCGATGTCGAGGCCGAGATCAACTTCCGCACCGTGGCGACCAAGTTCTTCAGCGCTTCGAACGCCTTCTTCATCGACGCGAACCTCGGCGTCCAGTACCGTTTTCCGCAAGTCCCCGGGCTCATGCTGCACGGCGGTACCGGCTGGGGCATGACGCAGGGGTACGGCCTGCCGGTCGTCCGCGTATTCACGGGGCTTGTCTACAACATCCCCGAAAAGGTCAAGAAGACCAAGA
>ERZ1645192.3292-NODE-3292-length-13226-cov-11.000607_pt1 | contig 13226 bp, 13 predicted proteins | sample MGYA00575354_ERZ1645192 | MGnify/ENA primary metagenome ERZ1645192 (study PRJEB40844, sample SAMN11349763) | freshwater sediment metagenome | isolation source: river sediment | host: Sediment | place: India: Faizupur Khadar , New Delhi | collected 2017-02-21 ... | reverse complement strand
CAACCACCAAGCACCCACACTTATCGATTGTTCAACTTTTTAAAGAACCGCTGCAGAAACTACAGCAAACCACCTGAAACTTCCTCCAACGCGGCGCTTACTTGCTTCAAGTAACTTGCCCGTCGTTGAGAGAGGCCGAATTATAAGCACTGTAAAAAATGCGTCAACACCCATTTCAATAAATTTTACTGCTCTGCTCACCGAGACCGCTACCAGGCCACAAAGCGAATCGCGATCGGACTGCGTCGGCTGCTCTGCGCTACCCCGCTTCATGCGTTTTCTGCGGAAGCTGAAGTGCCCGGCTCACCACGACGGTATCGCTCCTCACGGGCAGCTTTCTGTCGCGCTCGAATCGAAGCGGCGCGGTTTCGACTAGACCCTGTCGCCCCGGACCTGGAACACACCAGCGCTCAACGGCTCAATCATGCCGCCCCGACGCCAGACATTTGTGCAGTTGAGCCTTCGGTGCGCACTGGATACGCTGCAGCAGCTCGACGGATACGTCATGCACATGATGCCGAAGGCGAAGCTCCTGCTCGAGCCGCACCAGAAGGCTCGCCGCCATCTCTGCGTCTGCCAGCGCGCGGTGGTACCGCCCGGCAACGGGCAAACCCGCGTATTCGACCAGCGCGACAAGCTTGTGACTGGGTGCGAGCGGAAGAAGGCGACGGGAGAGCAGCAGGGAGCAAACGAAGCCCTGCTGTCTCGAACGCTGAATCCGGGCGAGCTCGGCATCCCAGAATCGGGAGTCGAACGCCGCGTTGTGGGCGACGATGGGGATGCCACCGACAAAGTCGGAGACCGCCCGCATCACGTCCCCGGAAGGGGGCGCACTACGGACCATGGCGTTGGAGATGCCGGTCAAGGCTTCGATGTGTCCGGGTATGCGTACCCCGGCGTTCATCAGGCTTTGGTAACGAGCCACCACCCTGCCGCCCTCGAGGATCACCGCCGCGACCTCGGTAGCCCGGTCGCCCTGCGCCGGCGACAGCCCTGTAGTTTCGAAATCGATGACCGCCACGATCTCCACGATCAGCGCACCCCCTGACTATTTCGGCCAGGACAGCAGGCGACACTTCTCGCAATCGTCCCACGGAAGACAGTCGCACACCCGGGGAAGCTCGACGAAGCGACTGCCCACATGCACATTGCCGGCCGGGGTCGCCTGGCGCGGGGCGTTTCGCTTCTGCATGGGAGACTCGGTTGCAGACGCGTCATGCGGGGTGGGCTGCCACTTCTCGAACAGGCTCGCATCGAGATGACCGTCGATGTACCAGAGCTTGCGAGCGGCGTCCCACCGCGCACCGAGCTTCTTCGCCTCGTCCTTTTCGGCGAAAGCTACCTTCAGATTGAGTCTCATGCGCTAGCAGGCAAATCGTGGCGGGCCCGCATTATAGGCACGCCGGACGAAACTCCCGAGAAGCCTCTTCCACACCGCCCATTCACCACTCGACGGGTTGCGCATCAGCATGAGCACGACCAGTTCCGTCTATTCCAGCCAGGCCCATCCCCACTCGGTGTGTCGACGCACTCCACAAGGCCGACGCCTTGCATGTCAGAATATCGCGGCTTTATCGACCACCGGCTCAGCGCATTGATGGAGCACGACCCCGGCACCGACGGCCAATCGCGCATCCAGGGCACTGCTGATCGCCCGCCCTCTGCCACACCGGGCGCAGGCTCGACGATGTTTTCGCGTCCCGCCCCTGATCCGGTCATACCCCTTCCCAGAGAAAAGAGTCTCGCCAGTGATGTATCGATCCCTGTTCCTCGCACTGTTCGGCATGATCTGTGCGAACGGCTGTGCCGTCGTCACCGTGGCGGGGGCGGCTGTATCGGTCGCCGCCACGGCGGTCAGCGTAACGGCCACCGTGGTCGAGACGACGGTCGATGTCGCAGCGGCGGGCGTGGATGCCGTCGTCGATGACGACGAAGATGAAGACGATGCGGACTAGCCCACCCGCCTCCTCGCCATCCTTCAATGGCCGATGAACCTGCGCGCCCGCTTCCTCGATCTGCAGTCTCTGCTGACACGGCTCGATTCACTCTGGCGCCCGGCTCCGTTTCATGTCGCGCGTCCGCAATGGTGCACGCAATGGCCAGGGCTGGCTACCGCGCTGGAGGCGCTGGATGATCAACACGTCGAACAACTCGGTGAGGACTTCGAGGCCTGCGCCACATGGCTGACATCACACCTGCCTGAGCTCGCCCGCCTCGTCGAGGCGTGCCGCGTACCCGAACTGCCCGAACGCAGCCTGCCCGCGTGCGACGCACATTTCGACGACGGCGTTCCCGGCCGCAAGCGCTCGCAGATCGAGGCCTTCGCCCGCCACATGCCGGCAGCCACCTCGCCCGTCCTGGAGTGGTGCGCAGGAAAGGGGCACCTCGGGCGACGCGTGGCCCTCGCCGACCGCATGCCGGTGATTTCGCTCGAGCTCGACCCGAAGTTGTGTGCCGACGCAGTCCGCCTGGCTGCCCGCCAGCAGATGGATCAGCGCGTGGTGTGCGCCAACGCGCTCGACGAAGGCTCCCGTGCTCACGTGAGCGGCCACGCCGTGCTGGCCTTGCATGCCTGCGGCGAGCTCCATCGCAGCCTGGTGCGCAGCGCGGACCGCGACGGCGCCGCGGCGTATCGCATCGCCCCGTGCTGCTACCACCTGGGCACCGACGGCACCTATCGAGCACTCAGCCGCGACGCCCGGCTTGCGCTCGATGCCGCGACGCTACGCCTGGCGGTGACCGAGACCGTGACCGCGCCGCGCCACGACCGCACCCGGCTCGCCCGCGATCAGGCGTGGAAACTGGGCTTCGTCGCCTTGCGCAACGCGGTCGAAGGCGAGGCGCCACGCCCATTCCGGCCGGTCCCTGCATCCTGGCGCACGGAGGGTTTCGAAGCCTTCTGTCGCCGGCTTGCCGCACGCGAGAACGTGACGCTGCCCGCCGACATCACATGGCCAGACTGGGAAGCGATCGGCTGGAAGCGCCGCGCGCAAGTGCGGCGCTTCGAACTCGTGCGCCATGCCTTTCGTCGCCCGCTCGAGCTCTGGCTCGTGCTCGACATCGCGCTCGGGCTCGAGGAGCGCGGCTTCGACGTGCAGGTCGGCCGGTTCTGCGCACGCACGCTGACGCCACGCAATCTGCTCGTGCTTGCAGAACGTCGCACCCACGCTGACGCAGCGAACATCCAACCGGCAGTCACCCCATCCGGCGAGGCCGCCAACGCTCAGCCGTAACGCCGCGCCGCTTCCACCGCGAGCCCGGTGCCGATGCTGCCATAGAGGTCCCCTTCCACCACGCGCGCTTCCGGCAATTCGGCCGCGATACGGGCGCGCAACTGAGGCACGCCGCTCGCGCCGCCGGTGAAGTAGAGCGTATCGATACGCTCCCGCGCCACATCCGCCCCCTGCAGCAAACCCGCCACGCAAGCCCCGACGCGCTCGACGAGCCCCTGCGTTGCAGCGGTGAAGGCCTCGCGGCCCACATCCAGCCCCAGCCCGTCCGCGATACGATCCAGCGCCATGCGGGTAGCAGGCTCAGCCGAAAGCGCCACCTTTGCCTGCTCCACCTGGAGCGCGAGCCAGTGGCCCTCGCGCCGGCTGACGAGGTGACAAAGGCGATCGAGCGCATCGCGCGCGGTCGCGTCGCGATAGATGTGCTGAAGGTCCGCCCACGCCTGCCGCGTATAGGCAAAGTTGATCGTGTGCCAGGCGGCGAGCTGGAAGAAGATGCTCGACGGCACCTCGGCACCGTTGCGCATGCGGCTGCGATAGCCGAGCAGCGGCATCACGCATTCGAGGCTGAGCACCCGATCGAAATCCGTGCCACCAATATGGATGCCCGCGTTGCCGAGCACATCCGCGCTGCGATCGTCATGGCGCATGCGCTCGGGCGACAGGCGCACGATCGAAAAGTCGGCGGTGCCGCCGCCGATGTCCGCAATCAGCACCAGCTCCTCGCGGTTCAGCGTGCACTCGTAGTGCAGCGCAGCTCCGATCGGCTCGAGCTGGAAGCTCACCTCGCGAAAACCCACCTGGCGCGCGATGGCCTCGAGCGTATCCTGCGCCCGCCGATCGGCCACCGGATCGTCATCGATGAAATGCACCGGGCGACCGAACACCGCCATCTCGAAGCCACGCCCTGCCTCCCGCTCCGCACGGTGCTTGAGCTCGGCGATGAAGTTCGCCAGCAGTTCGCGGAAGCCAAGCGGCCGACCCAGCACTTCGGTGTGACCGTCGATGAGGCTGGTGCCGAGCAGGCTCTTGAGCGCCCGCATCAGCCGGCCCTCGTAACCCTCGAGATACTCGGCCAACGCCGCCCGCCCGAAGCTCACCGCGTTCTCATCGGCATTGAAGAACACCGCCGACGGCAGGGTCGGCCGGCCGTCCTCGAGCGGAATCAAGGCTGGCATGCCCGGACGCAGCCAGCCGACGGTGGAGTTCGACGTGCCGAAGTCGACACCGCAGGCTCGGGGAAACTGAGGCATGTTGGACACACGCACCGAAATCGCGCGCGGAATGAGGAGGGTGAATGAGCGGAAGGGGAGCAAAGTGCCGCCGCCCCTCGGTGCCGATGCGGTACACAAATGCCGACGAGCTGATTGTCATCCACCCTACTGGCCGGACGGCCCGCCACCGAATCGGAAAATCGGCGCCAAAAAAGAAAAAGCCCTTCAAAATGAAGAGCTTATCTTTTTTCTGGCGGAGACGGAGGGATTCGAACCCTCGATGCGAGTTTTAGCCCGCATGCTCCCTTAGCAGGGGAGTGCCTTCGACCTCTCGGCCACGTCTCCATCAGGAAGGCGCGATCATAGCGAGTTCGCGCCTGCCGGTCAAACGCGATGAATCGATTTAATGCAGGCGCCGCTTCAATGCCGAAAGCCTTGTGCAGCGCCCGAACGGCGAACTCGAGCTCACCGCCCCGAGCGCCCTGCACCGCGAACGAGAAGCCCTTGGTGCGCGGGATGCTTCGCGCGGGGACGACGTCGCGCATCTGAACTATCCGTGCCGTTGTCGTATCCAACCGCCAGTCAATGAAGCGCGTGAGCACACCCGGGCGCGTGACTTTTTGCGCGGCCGGAAAGAAGCAAAACGAGGCGATGGAGATTTGCGCATTTTTTTAACAAAATCGCCAAAATCCATGCTGTATGTTGAAAGAATAGTAACCTATACTGCATCGGTCTTATGACTTTAGTCATAGGTTACCGTCAATGCGAAGCGGGAATTTCGTGAGCCGAGCGCCGGTTCTGTTCAACGATGAGGATAATCAGATGAAAGCTACCGAGAAACTGGATGTTCGTGAGATCCGCCGCAAACTTGGCCTGAACCAGTCGCAGTTCTGGTCCAAGATCGGTGTGACCCAGAGTGGCGGTTCGCGCTACGAGAGCGGGCGCAACATTCCGCGCCCGGTCCAGGCGCTGCTCCGCCTCGTCCATGTCGAGCAGATCGACATCAACAAGGTCAAGCGCGATGACGTGGATGTGGCCGAGTACCTCAAGGCCAGCAACCCCGAGCTATACAAGACGCTGAAGAAGGAAGCGCGCGCCAAGCGCAAGGAACGCTGAGCGCATGGCGCCCACGTTCAAGGGCTGACGCGCACCGTCAGCCCTTTTTTTCGCAGATGCGCTGCGATCGCCTCCAGTTCGTCAGCACTCAGCGGTGCAAGGCGCACCGCCTCCGGCTGCATCGATTGGCGCGCGATGCCATACAGCAGCACGCCTTGCAGGGCATCGATGCCGGCCGCTTCGAGCACAGCGAGATAGGCATCGAGTTCCGCGGTTGAAGGCGCCTCACCATCCCAGCGGAACATGCAGGTCTGCACCCAGGTCGGGCACAGTTGCGCGCAGCGCGCAAGGTTGCGCGCGACCGATTCGGGCTCGAGGCGCACGCCATTGATGCGCTCGATCGCCTCGGCCGTGCCGCCATCGACCTTGAACCACACCTCTCCGCCCGCCTCACCCAGCAGGCGCACGCCCTCCTGCACGCGCGCCTGCGCCATCAGGCTGCCGTTGGTGATCAGTCGCAGTGGCACCTCGGTGGGCGACAGGCCGAACTCGGCCCGCAAGCGCAGCACCAGGGCCACCGCTTCGGGAAACACGCTCGCGCTGGTCGGCTCGCCATTGCCCGAGAACGCGATGTCGCGGATCACACGCAGGCCTTCGGGCACGAAGCGCGCCATCCAGTCGCCATGCACCAGGTCGCCGAGAAAACCGCGCAGTTCGTCCTCGAGCTGCGCGATATCGATCTCGGGCGCCTTGCCGCGCACGAGATCGGGCACCTGGCAATACACGCAGTGCCAGTTGCAGGCATTGTTGGGATTGAGGTTGATGCCCACCGACACCCCGCCCGCCCGGCGCGACAGCACCGGATACACATACGTGAGCCCGGCGAGGTCGCGATCGTGGTTACGGACGGTCAGCGCCGCGGCACCGCCGGCAGCACGCAAATTGGAAGAATTCATCGTTCGCTCAGATACTTGCGGAAATCACCCAGGCGGCCACGGGGCCTGCCGGTGCTATAATCCGCGGCCATTTCAGAGAGACCCGCCATGCGCATCACCCGCCGCCTCGAATTCGACGCCGGTCACCGGATTCCCGATCACGCCAGCCAGTGCCGCCACCTGCACGGCCACCGCTACGCGCTGGAAGTCACCCTGTCCGGCGAGATCATCAAGGCCGACGGCCTGGCGGTCAATGGCATGGTGATGGATTTCGCCGACGTCAAGCGCATCGCCAACGAGCTCGTGGTCCATCAGTGGGACCACGCCTTCCTCGTCTATCGCGGCGATACGCTGGTGGCCGACTTTCTCGCCGCCGTGCCCGGGCACAAGACCGTGGTCCTCGACGTGGTGCCCACCGCAGAGAACCTCGCCGCCGAAGCCTTCCGCATCCTCGACCCGGCCTACCGCGACAGCTACGGCAACCACCTTCGGCTCGAGCGCGTGCGGCTGTACGAAACACCCAACTGCTGGGCGGACGCAGTTCGCGCCTGAGCCTGCAGCGTCCGGCTCACCGCACCGGCAGCGCCCCACGCCAGGCGCAAGCGGCGCCAGAATGTGGCCTACGGACGCGGCCGGGCCTTGCGCGATGGCCAGGTCGGCAGCTTCCATCCGAACGCGACCGCCAGCAGGCGCGACCCGGTCGCCGTGCAGATTCCCGCCACCATGGCGACCTGCGGCGCAACGCCCAACGCGTGCGTCCCCAGCAGCACCACGCAACCAACGACCGCGCACAAGGTATAGGGCCGATGGTCGTGGAACACCTTCGGGATCTGGTTGCACAGCACGTCGCGCGAGACGCCGCCGAACACCGCGGTGATCGCCCCCATCAGGATCGCCACCAGCGGCGGCATCCCCGCCGCCGTCGCGATCGAGGCCCCCGAGATGGCGAACAGGCCCAGGCCGCAGGCATCGGCGAACTCCATCGCGTTTTCCGTGAATCGATGCTGGAAGGTCTTGAGCCACAGCGGCGCGGTCAGCGCCAGCGCGATCACGAGCCACACGTATTCCTGGTTCTGAACCCAGAACAGTGGCCGCCGATCGAGCAGCAAGTCGCGCACCGTACCGCCACCAAAGGCGCTGACGAAGGCGACCGAGAATACGCCGACGATGTCCATGCGCTTGCGGATCGCCTCGAGCAGGCCGGACATGGCGAACGCGAGCGTGCCGCCCACTTCGATCACCAGAAGGATCGTTTGAAACTTCATCGATTCAGCACCAAAAACTGAAATGCGGCCCGGGGTGCGGCCGCAGACACAGCGCGGGCGGCGCGACTGCTCGCACACCGCACCCGCTTTACACATGAAAAAGCGGCACACCCCGCGCCGCGAAGCGTGCCGCCCGTCCTTATACAGGACTTAGTTGAGGAAGTGCTCGGCGACCGCAACCCACCAGGCCGCCCCGATGGGCAGATTGCGGTCGTCGAAGTCGTACATCGGGTGATGCACCATCGGCGTGTCGCCATTGCCGATGAAGCAGTAGGTGCCCGGCTTCTTCTGCGCGTAGTAGGCAAAGTCCTCGCTGCCCATGAAGGTGGGGCCGGGCATCACCACCTGGTCCTCGCCGAGCAGCGCACGAGCGACCTCCGCACACTCGATGGTCTGGTCGGGATCATTGACCAGCACCGCCCCCGGCGCGCCCTCGCGAATCTCATGGCTCACGCCAAAGGACAGCGCCTGCGCCGCAGTGATCGCCTTGACCTTCTCCAGCACCAGCTTGCGCGTCTCGGGCGCGCTGCTGCGGATGCTCAGGCGCAGGGTCGCGGTCTGCGGGATCACGTTGCCCGCGTCCCCGGCCAGGAAGGCGCCGACCGACACCACCGCGGAGTCCTTGGCGCCGACGTTGCGCGACACGATGGTCTGCAGCGCCATCACCAGCGACGCGCCCGCCACCACCGGGTCGATGCTCTTCTCGGGCATCGAGCCATGGCTGCCCTTGCCGGTGAGCACGATCTCCCAGTTATCCACCGCAGCCATGATCGGGCCGGCGGTGAAATACAGCTTGCCGCGCTCTAGCCCGGGCATGTTATGCATGCCGAACACCGCGTCCATCGGGAAGCGCTCGAACAGGCCGTCCTCGATCATCGCCACCGCGCCGCCCATGATCTCTTCGGCCGGCTGGAAGATCAGGTTGACGGTGCCGTTGAAGGCCCGCGTGCGCGCCAGGTACTGCGCCGCGCCCAACAGCATCGCGCTGTGCCCGTCGTGGCCGCAGGTGTGCGACTTGCCTTCGACGGTGCTCTTGTGATCGCTGTCGACCATCTCCTGCACCGCCAGCGCGTCGGTGTCGGCGCGCAGGCCGATCGACCGATCGCCTTCACCACAACGCATGCGGGCGACCACGCCCGTCTTGCCGATGCCTTCGGTGACCTCGTAACCCCAGCCGCGCAGCAGCTCGGCGATGTAGCGCGCGGTGCCATGTTCGTCGAACGCCAGCTCGGGGTGGCGGTGCAGGTGATGCCGCCAGGCCTTCATCTGCTCGTGGTCGGCCGACAGGGCATTGATAAGCGTGTCCATGATGACTCCTCAATATCTGAAAGCGATCGTCGAGACCCCCGGGCGCTGTGCTCAGGGCACGCTCGGCCCGGGCTCGATCTCCGTTCGGTGCCTGCGCGCTCGCGGCGGGCGCAGGATGAATCTGGTGCGATGGATGTCTCGCTCTTAAGGGGCCGTCTTCGCCGCCACTTTCGGGACGGTGAGCATGATCGAGAGGATCGCCACCGCCACCATGAAGACGTTGAACATGAGGGCGATGATCGCGGCCTCGCGCACCGCCAGGTTGTCCTGACGACCGACGAAGGTGATCACGCCGGCGAGCCAGGAGACGCTCTCGGGGTTGGCGCTGAGCGCGGTGAAGATCGCCGCCGAGATCGCCACGCCGAAGGCGGCGCCGAGCGAGGAGGCCATCTTGTAGATGCCCGCACCGGAACCGGCCTGGGCAGCCGGCAGGCTGGAGAGCGCGGCGTCGGTGGAGGGCGTGGCGTAGAAGGCGAGACCGACACCGAACAGCGTGTAGCCGATCATGGCGAGAATCTTGTAGTCATCGAGCAGCACGTTGGCCGGCGACAGCAGCACGATGGCCAGGCCCGTGATCAGGCAACCCCAGATCATCGGCTTGCGCGCACCGAAGCGTTGCAGCAGCTTCTCGCCGACGCGGATGAAGGCGATGATCGCGACCGCATAACCCAGGGTCAGCGTGCCCGCCTGCTGGGCGGTCAGGTCGCCACCAAGCTGCACCAGTTGCAGCGAGACCAGCAGCGTGCCGGCCACGCCGTTGAGCAGGAAGTTGGAGATCGTCGCGCCGGTGTAGGTGGGATTGCGGAACAGCTTGAAATCGACGAAGGGCTGGCCCGAGGTGTTCTCGATGCGGAAGAAGAGCGAACCGAAGACGATCACCACTGCGATCAGGCTCAGGATCAGCGGGCTGGTCCAGCCCATCTTGTTGCCCTGGGTGACGACGATCTGCAGCGCGACCATGGTGACCATGAAGGTCAGCACGCCGGCGAAGTCGAACTTGTACGCGCCCTTGGTCTCCGCCTTGCTTTCCGGCGTGCCCTTCATCATCAGCAGGCCGATGATGGCGACGACGATCGAGGCAAAGAAAATGTAGCGCCAGCCGATGTTGTCGGCCACCAGGCCGCCGAACAGCGAGCACACGCCCGAACCGCCCCAGGAACCGATCGACCACAGGCTCACCGCACGCTGGCGCGCCGGACCGTCCCAGTACGTCTTCACCAGCGCGAGGCTGGCCGGCATGATGCACGCGGCCGACATGCCCTGCAGCGCACGCCCGACGAGCAGGAAGGCTGTCGCCATGCTGCCGGTGGGGGCCAGCGCGATCAGCAGCGAGCCGATGATGCTGAGGTAGAAGCCGATCTGGACGGTCTTGACGCGGCCGATGCGGTCGGCGAGGCCGCCGATGACGACGATGAAGATGCCCGAGAACAGCGCCGTGATGGCCACCGCGATGTTCATCATGCTCGCATCCAGACCAAGGTCCTTCTGCATGGCCGGCGCGATGTTCAGGGTCGTCTGCGCAAAGAGCCAGAACGTGATGACCCCGAGGATGATGCCGTAAAGTAGCTTGTCGTTACCTTGATACGTTGAAGCCTTACCCGCAGTGGCTGTCATGGTGGTCTCCTAAAGGCGGCGGGTTGATCAATTTCTGCCCCGCCATCCTAGGGATTCCCCCATAAAAAATAAGGCATTCCATTTTCCGCGATGACCACCGTCTGGAATCACCCCGAATCACTTATGGATGGTCGCTACTTCGTTTATGGAACGGCTTGAAGGCGCGCGCGCGAGGCGATACCTTGCGCGAGCGACACCCCGAGGCCAACAGGCGCCAGCCCATGAAAGACCACCAGCTCCGAGCACTCGTGCATGTGGCCGAGAGCAGCTCGATCCGCGCCGCCGCGCGCGCCATGAACCTGAGCCAGAGCACACTGACCAAGGCCCTGCGCGAGCTCGAGGACGACGTCGGCGCCCAGCTCCTGACCCGAAGCTACAAGGGCATCGAATTCACCGCCGCCGGCTCGCTGTTGCTCGGCCACGCCCGGCTGGCCCTGTCGATCCTGGACAAGGCGGTGGAGGAAGTCCGCCTGCTGCACGGCGGGCCCGGGGCGCGGGTGGTGATCGCGGTGACGCCGATGGTGGGGGCGACGGTGCTGCCGCGGGTGTTGCGCGAGTACGAGGCGCTGCAGCCGGAGACCGAGATCCACCTGACCGAAGGGCTGCTGACCCAGGTACTGCCCGATCTGATCGAGGGCCGGCTCGACTTCGCGATCGCCGTTGCCGACGCGGCCGACCTGCCCTACGAGATCGTGTTCGAACCCCTTGGCCCCGCAAACGCCGTGCTCGCCGCGCGCGAGGGACACCCGCTGGCCGCGGCGACCACCTGGGCCGAGCTGAGGGATGCGAAATGGGTGATGAACCTGAGCCCCGGCAGCCTCGGGGGCACGCTCCTGTCGTGGCTGGGCGAGCAGGGCCTGCCCCCGCCGCGGCACATGATCCGCTGCGCATCGACGATGCTGATGCTCGAGTTGATGCAGCGCACGGACTGCATCGGCATCGGCCCGGAGCGCCTGTTTTCGGACAGGCTGGTCGGCCACGGCATCCAGTGCCTGAAGGTGGCGCCGCTGCCGCCAGCGATGGATTTCGGCATCCTGCGCCTGCGCGGCGTGCCGCTCTCCGCCGCGGCGAAACCCATGGCGACGCTGTTCGCGCGCTACCTGGCGCCCTGAGGACGGTGCGGGCTCTGCCCCGCAACACGGCAGCACCGGCGAGCGCCCCGCTCACCAGCACCGCCTTCGATCGGACTCAGACCGCGTACTGGCGCAGGCGCAGCGAAAACTCCTGCAGCTGGCGGATGCCGCTCTGCTCGGCGCGCACGACCCAATCCTGCAACTGCGCGAGCAGTTGCTCGCGACTGGCGTTCGAGCGCGCCCAGATCGCGGCGAGTTCCTCGCGCATCGACAGCGCGGTCACCAGCGCCGGGCTCTCCTTCACCACCACCGCGAGCTGCTGCTTCTGCTCGGCCTTCAGATGGCCGTCGTCGCCCGCCAGCACCCAGCGCCGCAGCGCGCGCGCATCCAGCGCCGGGCCGTGCGCCGCCTTGAGCCGCCGGGCCTCATCGGCGCACACCTGCTTGAGCGAGCGCATGTAGCGCGTCATCACGTCGTAGCGATGGGTGACGATGGCCTGCAGCGTGTCGAAATCGGGCACCGCTTTCGCCTCGCCGAACTTCGGCTGCGGGATGATCTTCTTGACCTTGGCGAGGCCGAGCAGCTCGAGGATGCGGATGTACATCCAGCCGATGTCGAACTCGTACCACTTCGACGACAGCTTGGCCGAGGTGGCGAAGCTGTGGTGGTTGTTGTGCAGTTCCTCGCCGCCGATCAGGATGCCCCAGGGCGAGATGTTGCGCGAGGCATCGACGCAGTCGTAGTTGCGATAGCCCCAGTAGTGGCCGATGCCATTGACCACGCCGGCGGCCCAGAACGGAATCCACACCATCTGCACCGCCCAGATCGTCAGCCCGAGCGCGCCGAAGGCAATGACGTCGATCACCAGCATGATCGACACGCCCAGCACCGAATGGCGATAGACATTGCGTTCGAGCCAGTCATCAGGCGTGCCGTGGCCGTAGCGCTGCAGCGTCTCCGGGTTCTTGGCCTCGGCGCGGTACAGCTCCGCGCCCTGCCACAGCACCTTGCGCAGTCCGCGCGTCTGCGGGCTGTGCGGGTCTTCCTCGGTCTCGCACTTGGCGTGGTGCTTGCGGTGGATCGCCGCCCATTCCCTGGTCACCATGCCGGTGGTCAGCCACAGCCAGAAGCGGAAGAAATGGCTGGGAATCGGGTGCAGGTCCAGCGCCCGGTGCGCCTGATGACGGTGCAGGAAGATCGTCACCGCGGCGATCGTGATGTGGGTGAGAACGAGGGCGACGACGACGTAGCCCCACCAGGGGAGATCGAACAAGCCGTTGTACATGCGGATCAACATCCTTGAGAAAGACAGCCCGGTGATTCTACGCCGTACTGCGGGGCACCCCGGCAGGCGATCTGACGGCGGCAACCGCTCGGGAAGCTCGCCCGGTGACACCCCGGGCAGGATGACACGCCTTCCTCCGACTGCCTTGGCGGCGAGGCGTTCAACGTCCGATCGCGGCTATCGGGGCCGCCATGGCAGCGACGTGACCGGCGTGGCCTCGGCGCGATGGCGCTGCCAGTTGTCGCG
>ERZ1645192.3291-NODE-3291-length-13230-cov-9.831651_pt1 | contig 13230 bp, 8 predicted proteins | sample MGYA00575354_ERZ1645192 | MGnify/ENA primary metagenome ERZ1645192 (study PRJEB40844, sample SAMN11349763) | freshwater sediment metagenome | isolation source: river sediment | host: Sediment | place: India: Faizupur Khadar , New Delhi | collected 2017-02-21 ... | reverse complement strand
GTCTGGCTGCCCGACTCGATGGAAGGCCCGACCCCGATCTCGGCGCTGATCCACGCGGCGACGATGGTGACCGCGGGCATCTTCATGGTGGCGCGGATGTCGCCGCTGTTCGAGATGTCGCCGGCCGCGCTGAACTTCATCCTGTTCATCGGCGCGACCACGGCGTTCTGGACCGGCCTGATCGGCATGGTGCAGAACGACATCAAGCGCGTGGTGGCGTACTCCACGCTGTCGCAGCTGGGCTACATGACGGTCGCGCTGGGCGTCTCGGCCTATTCGGCGGCGGTGTACCACCTGATGACCCACGCGTTCTTCAAGGCGCTGCTGTTCCTTGGCGCGGGCTCGGTGATCATGGGCATGCACCACGAGCAGGACATGCGCCGGATGGGCGGGCTGCGCAAGTACATGCCGATCACCCACCTCACAATGTGGGTCGGCACGCTTGCCCTGGTCGGCACGCCGTTCTTCAGCGGCTTCTACTCCAAGGACACCATCATCGAGGCCGCAGCCCACCACGCCGGCGAACACGCGGGCAGCCTGGTGGCACAGTACGCCAACCTCGCGGTGCTGCTGGGTGCGTTCGTCACCAGCTTCTACAGCTTCCGCCTGCTGTACCTGACCTTCTTCGGCGAGGAGCGCTTCCGCGACGCGCATGCGCATGCACATGATGCGCACGGGCACGACGCGCATACGCATGACGACCACCACCACGACGACCACGGCCATCACGGCGCGCACGAGCCGCACGAGTCCCCGTGGGTCGTGACCCTGCCGCTGGTGCTGCTGGCGATCCCGTCGATCGCGATCGGTTTCCTCACCGTCGGCCCGATGCTGTTCGGCACCGACATGCTTGGTCACGAGAAGCAGCTGCCGTTCTTCCTTGGCGCCATCGAGGTCCTGAAGCAGCACGACGTCGTCGCGGCGATTGCCGCCGAGTTCCACGGCCCGGTGGCGTTCGCGCTGCATGGCTTCAAGGCGCCGGCGTTCTGGCTAGCGCTGATGGGCTTCCTGCTGGCGACCCTGCTCTACCTGGTCATGCCGGAATGGCGCGCGGGCATCAAGCGCGCGATGGCGCTGCCGATCCGCGTGCTGGAGAAGAAGTACTGGATGGACGACCTGTGGATCGGCGGTTTCGCCGGTGGCGGCGTCGGCCTCGGCAAGCTGTTCCGCAAGGTCGACTCGGGCTTGATCGACGGCGTCGCGGTCAACGGCAGCGCCGGCGCGGTCGGGCTGGTCGCCGCGTTGGTCCGCAAGCTGCAGTCCGGCTACCTGTACCACTACGCCTTCGCCATGATCCTGGGCCTGGTCGCGCTGCTCGCGCTGGCCAACCACTACTGGCTGTGAGCCCGACGATTTCAGGATGGAAACCGCAAGCGTGACCCACTGGCCCCTGCTCAGCCTGCTCGTCTGGCTGCCGATCCTCGGCGGCGTGTTCACCCTGATGGCGGGCAACGCGCGCCCGCAGGCCGCGCGCTGGATCGCGCTGGCCTTCGCGCTGGCGACCTTCGCCTGCAGCATCCCGCTGTTCACCGGCTTCGAGCTGGCGAACCCGGCGATGCAGTTCGTCGAACAGCGCGCCTGGCTGCCGGCCTACGACATCCAGTACCACCTCGGCGCGGATGGCATCTCGCTGGCGTTGATCGGCCTGACCACGCTGACCACGGTGCTCGTGCTCATCGGCGCGTGGGGTTCGGTCGACAAGCGGGTCAGCCAGTACTACGCGGCCTTCATGATCCTCGAAGGCCTGATGATCGGCGTGTTCTCCGCGCTCGACGCGATCCTGTTCTACGTGTTCTTCGAGGGCATGCTGATCCCGATGTTCATCATCATCGGCGTCTGGGGCGGCCCGCGCCGGGTGTACGCATCGGTCAAGTTCTTCCTGTACACCTTCCTCGGCTCGGTGTTCATGCTGGTCGGGCTGATCTACCTGTACCTCAAGGGCGGCAGCTGGCAGTTGGCCGACATGGCCGCGCAGCCGCTGACCCTGGTCGAGCAGACCTGGCTGTTCTTCGCCTTCCTGGTCGCGTTCGCGGTCAAGGTGCCGATGTTCCCGGTGCACACCTGGTTGCCGGACGCGCACGTCGAGGCGCCGACCGGCGGCTCGGTGATCCTGGCGGCGATCATGCTCAAGATCGGCGGCTACGGCTTCCTGCGCTTCGTCCTGCCGATCGTCCCCGACGCCGGCCACGAATACGCCTGGCTGGTGATCGCGCTGTCGCTGGTCGCGGTGGTGTACGTCGGCCTGGTGGCGCTGGTGCAGGAGGACATGAAGAAGCTGATCGCCTATTCCTCCGTCTCGCACATGGGCTTCGTGACCCTCGGCACCTTCATCGCCTTCGCGCTGGTGCGCGATGCCGGCAACGTCGACGGCGCGCGCCTCGGCCTGCAGGGCGCGATGGTGCAGATGGTGAGCCACGGCTTCATTTCCGGCGCGATGTTCTCCAGCGTCGGCGTGCTCTACGACCGCATGCACAGCCGCATGATCAAGGACTACGGCGGCGTCGCCAACGCGATGCCGTGGTTCGCGATGTTCTGGGTGCTGTTCGCGATGGCCAATTCCGGGCTGCCGGGTACCAGCGGCTTCGTCGGCGAGTTCATGGTGATCCTGGCCGCCTTCCAGCAGAACCCGCTGGTCGCGTTCGCCGCGGCGTTCACCCTGATCATCGGCGCGGGATACACCCTGTGGCTGACCAAGCGGGTGATCTGGGGCGAGACCGGCAACGCCCACGTGGCGGAGCTGGAGGACATCAACCTGCGCGAATGGATCGTGCTCGGCGTGTTCGCCATCGGCGTGCTGCTGCTGGGCGTGTGGCCGAAGCCGCTGACCGACCTGATGGAGCCCTCCATCGCGCAACTGGCGGGCCAGCTCGCCGCGACCAAGCTGTAAGGTGCCGCCCGCCATGACGCAGACCATGCCCACCCTTGCCGACCTGCTGCCGCTGCTGCCCGAGCTGGTGCTGGCAGGCGCCGCGTTCGCGCTGCTGTTGCTGGACCTGTTCCTCAACGACCGGCAGCGCGTGCTCACCCACGTGCTCGCGGTGGCCACGCTGGCCCTGGTCGGCGTCCTGGTCGCCACCGGCTGGGGCGGGCAGGGCACGGTACTCTCCGGCATGTTCGTGCGCGACAACATGGCCGACGTGCTGAAGACCGGGATCTGCCTGGTGTCGGCGGTGGCGCTGGTCTATGGCTGGCCGTTCCTGCGCGAGCGCGGGCTGTACAAGGGCGAAGTCTCGGTGCTGGTGATGTTCGCGGTGCTGGGCATGATGCTGCTGGTCTCCGCGGGCAGCCTGGTCATGGTCTACCTCGGCCTGGAGATGCTGGCGCTGTGCTCGTACGCGCTGGTCGCGATCGATCGCGACAGCCCGCGGGCGTCCGAGGCGGCGATGAAGTACTTCGTGCTCGGCGCGCTGGCCTCCGGCATGTTGCTGTACGGCATGTCGCTGGTGTACGGCGCCACCGGCAGCATCGACCTCGCGACCATCGCCGCCAACGCCACCACCGTGGCCCAGCCGGCGATGCTGCTGACCGGCGTCGCCTTCATGGTCGCCGGCATCGCGTTCAAGTTCGGCGCGGCGCCGTTCCACATGTGGCTGCCCGACGTCTACCAGGGCGCGCCCACGCCGATCACGCTGTTCATCGGCTCGGCCCCCAAGCTCGCCGCCTTCGCGATGGCGATCCGCCTGCTCGAGGTCGGCGCCGGTCCGCTCGGCGACCAGTGGCGTCCGCTGCTCGCCGGCCTCGCCGCGCTGTCGCTGGCGATCGGCAACCTGGCCGCGCTGGTGCAGGCCAACCTCAAGCGCATGCTGGCGTACTCCACCGTGTCGCACGTCGGTTTCCTGTTCCTCGGCCTGGCCGCGGGCGGGCAGTCGGGCTATGCCGCCGCGATGTTCTACGCGCTGAGCTACGCGATCATGTCGGCCGCCGCGTTCGGCGCGATCGTGGTGCTGTCGCGCCGCGGCTTCGAAGCCGAGCGCATCGAGGACTTCAAGGGCCTCAACGCGCGCGACCCCTGGACCGCCGGGCTGGTGCTGTGCGTGATGGCCTCGCTGGCCGGCGTGCCGCCGTTCCTCGGCTTCTGGTCCAAGCTCGCGGTACTGCGTGCCGCGGTCGAGGCGGGCCAGCTGTGGCTCGCGATCGTCGCCATCGTGTTCGCCGTGGTCGGCGCGTTCTACTACCTGCGGGTGATCAAGGCGATGTACTTTGACGAGCCGTCGGGCGAGCCGGTAACCCCGCGCGAGGACCACGTGGTGCGCGTCGTGTTCGGCGTCAACGCGCTCGGGCTGCTCGCGCTGGGCCTGCTGTGGAGCCCGCTGATGGCATGGTGCCAGCGCGCCTTCGCCTGATCGCGGGCTGAAGTACGCGCGCATCGGGAGGCTTGCAAAAAACCGCGGGCCTCTCCATAATTCCGCTTCTGCTGCGGGGTGGAGCAGTCTGGCAGCTCGTCGGGCTCATAACCCGAAGGTCGCAGGTTCAAATCCTGCCCCCGCTACCAAGTTGCAGTGATGGATGCCGGCATGGGTGCATCACGGGCTCGGGCTCGCGGAACCCGTTGTTCCCGGGTTTCGCAATCCAGCGTCATCGGACAAAGGGCCCAATGGGCCCTTTGTCGTTTCCGGGTTCCGGGATTCCACGAACAGGTTCAACGTGACTGACAAGGCCGACGAAATCGCCGCGTTGCTCGCACCCACGGTCGCCGCCATGGGGCTGGAGCTGCTCGGCATCGAATACCTCCCTGCGCCGGGTGGCGCGGTGGTGCGCCTGTACATCGACGTGCCGCAGGCGGAGGCCGGCGATCGCAGCGTCGGCATCGAGGATTGCGAGGCGGTCAGCCGCGAAGTCTCGGCCCAGCTCGACGTCGAGGACCCGATCAGCGGGAACTACACGCTGGAGGTGTCGTCGCCGGGGCTGGATCGCCCGCTGTTCGGCGCCGCGCAGTTCGCGCGCTTCGTCGGCGAGTCCGCCAAGGTCGCGCTGAAGCTGCCGCAGGACGGCCGCCGCCGCCTGCAGGGCAGGATCCTCCGCGTGGAAGGCGACGCCGTCGCCTTCGACGTGGACGGCAGCGAGCTGGTGGTCGACGCCAACAACGTCGACAAGGCCCGGCTGGTGCCGGACTGGGTGGCGCTGGGGCTCGCCCCGGCGAGGGACAAGTCGGGGCGCGATGCGCGCCCGGGCAAGCAGAAGAAGCCGACGCGGTAGGCGGAGGCGGCCGGGCGGCAGCCCGGCGGGGGTTGCGGGGGCAGGTCCCGCGCAGCCGTGACCATGGACAACCAAGTGCCTGAGGTTCAACCGAAATGAGTAAGGAACTGCTGCTCGTCGTGGATGCCGTCGCCGCCGAGAAGGGTGTGCCGGAGTCGGTCATCCTCGAGGCGATCGAAGCCGCGCTGGCGTCCGCCGCCAAGAAGCGCTACGTCGACCAGGACGTGCTGGTGCGCGTGCAGATCGACCCGAAGGACGGCAGCTACGAGACCTTCCGCCGCTGGGAAGTCGTGGCCGACGACGTGGTGATGGAGTCGCCCGACCGCCAGGTGCGCCTGATGGACGCGCTCGACGAGAGCGAGGACGCCGAGGTCGGCGACTACATCGAGGAGCAGATCGAGAACCCGGACTTCGGGCGCATCGCCGCGCAGGCCGCCAAGCAGGTGATCGTGCAGCGCGTCCGCGAGGCCGAGCGCGCGCAGGTCGTCGATGCGTGGAAGGACCGCGTGGGCGAGCTGGTCACCGGCGTGGTCAAGCGCGTCGAGCGCGGCAGCATCTACGTCGACCTGGGCGGAAACGCCGAGGCGATCATCGCCAAGGACAAGGGCATCCCGCGCGACGTCCTGCGCACCGGCGACCGCGTCCGCGGCTACCTGTTCGACGTGCGTTCCGAGCCGCGCGGCCCGCAGCTGTTCATCAGCCGCGCCGCCCCGGAATTCATGATGGAGCTGTTCAAGCTGGAGGTGCCGGAAGTCGGCCAGGGCCTGGTCTCGATCATGGCCTGCGCGCGCGACCCCGGCGACCGCGCCAAGATCGCGGTGCTCGCGCACGACAACCGCACCGATCCGATCGGCGCCTGCATCGGCATGCGCGGTTCTCGCGTGCAGGCGGTGACCAACGAGCTGAACGGCGAGCGCGTCGACATCATCCTGTGGAGCGACAACCCGGCGCAGTACGTGATCAACGCGATGGCGCCGGCGGAGGTGCAGTCGATCATCGTCGACGAGGACAAGCACTCGATGGACCTCGCGGTCGCCGAGGACAAGCTGGCGCAGGCGATCGGCCGCGGCGGCCAGAACGTCCGCCTGGCCAGTCGCCTGACTGGCTGGCAGCTCAACGTGATGACCGCCGACCAGGTGCAGGCGAAGTCGGAGGCCGAGCAGGCAGCGGCGCGCCAGCTGTTCATGGACAAGCTGGAGGTCGACGAGGAGATCGCCGGCATCCTGGTGGCGGAGGGCTTCAGCACCGTCGAGGAAGTCGCCTACGTGCCGGTCGGCGAGCTGCTGGCGGTCGAGGGCTTCGACGAGGACATCGTCGAGGAGCTGCGTTCGCGCGCCCGCGACGCCTTGCTGAACGACGCGCTGGCGGTGGAGGAGGGCCTGGAGGAACACCAGCCCGCCGAGGACCTGCTGGCGCTGGACGGCATGGACGAGGCCACCGCCTACGCCCTGGCCGAGCGCGGCATCCGCACCCGCGAGGAACTGGCCGAGGCCGCCACCGACGAGATCGACGACATCGAGGGCATCGATGCCGGGCGCGCCGCGGCGCTGATCATGGAAGCGCGGAAGCACTGGTTCGAGTGACCGCCGGCGCGCCGACGCGCGCCAACGCGATAAACTCGCCCACCCATGCCCGGGCTTGCCCCGGGCCAGCAACGGAATCCGAATGTCGCAACAAACCACCATCCGCAAGCTGGCCGAACTGGTGAACACGCCGGTCGAGAAACTGCTGGAGCAACTGGCCGAGGCCGGCATGAGCTTCAGCGGTCCCGATCAGGTCGTGACCAGCATGGAGAAAGTGAAGCTGCTCGGCTTCCTCAAGCGTTCGCACGGCAAGGCCGAGGCGGCCGCCGAGGACGTCGTCGCGCCGAGCAAGATCACCCTCAACCGCAGCCGCAAGCAGGAAATCACGGTCGGCGGCGGCAAGGCCGGCCGTGGCGCCGCCAGCACCATCGACGTCGTGGTGCGCAAGAAGATCACCCTCAAGCCCGGCCAGGGCGAGGCGCGCGGCGCGCAGGCGGGCGGCGACGACGAGCGTGCCGAGATCCTGCGCAAGCTGGAGGAATCCCGCCAGCGCAACCTCGCCGAGCAGCAGGAGCTGGCGGCCAAGGATCGCCAGCGCTTCCAGGAACTCGAGGAGCAGAAGCGCCAGGCCGAGGCCGAGGCCGCGCGCGTCGCCGCGGAAGCCGCCGCCAGCGCCGAGCTCGCGCTCGAGGAAGCCGGCAAGCACAAGGGCCACCACGGCCAGGCGCCGAAACCGGCCGCCCCGCGCGAAGCCGACAAGGCCGCCGCGCACAAGGGCAAGGCGCATCGCGGCTCGCACGTGATGGTCACCAGCGTCGAGGACGACGACAACACCGCGCGCTTCGCCGGCCAGTTGCACCTGTCCGCGTCCGAGCGCGCCCGCCGCAGCACCAATGCCCGCGGCAAGGCCGGTCGCCCGCAGCGCCGCGCGCCCGACCAGTCGCGCACCGGCACCGGCTTCAACAAGCCGACCGCGCCGATCGTGCGCGAGGTGTCCATCGGCGAAGCGATCACCGTGGCCGACCTCGCGCAGAAGCTCGCGCTGAAGGGCGGCGACGTGGTCAAGGCGCTGTTCAAGATGGGGGTGATGGCCACCATCACCCAGACCATCGACCACGACACCGCCGTGCTGGTGACCGAAGAGCTCGGCCACAAGGCGGTCGTCGCGGCCAGTGACGACGCCGAGTCGGAACTGCTGGCGCAGGCCGGGCAGGCGCAGGGCGACAAGTCCTCGCGTCCGCCGGTGGTGACCATCATGGGCCACGTCGACCATGGCAAGACCTCGCTGCTCGACTACATCCGCCGGACCAAGGTGGCGTCGGGCGAGGCGGGCGGCATCACCCAACACATCGGCGCCTACCACGTGGAGACGCCGAAGGGCACGATCAGCTTCCTCGACACCCCCGGCCACGCGGCGTTCACCCACATGCGCCAGCGCGGCGCGAAGCTGACCGACATCGTGGTGCTGGTGGTCGCGGCCGACGACGGCGTGATGCCGCAGACGGTCGAGGCGATCCAGCACGCGAAGGCGGCGAAGGTGCCGCTGATCGTCGCGATCAACAAGATCGACAAGTCCGACGCCGATCCGTCGCGGGTCAAGAACGACCTGCTGGCGCACGACGTCGTCGCCGAGGACTTCGGCGGCGACACCCAGATGGTCGAGCTGTCGGCCAAGACCGGCCTGGGCGTGGACGACCTGCTGGACGCGATCAACCTGCAGGCCGAGGTCCTCGACCTCCAGGCCGTGCACGAGGGCCGCGCCGCCGGCGTGGTGATCGAGTCGGCGCTGGACAAGGGCCGCGGCCCGGTGGCCACGGTGCTGGTGCAGCAGGGCACGCTGGCCAAGGGCGACTACCTGGTCTGCGGCATCCAGTACGGCCGCGTGCGCGCCCTGTTCGACGAGACCGGCGGGCAGGTGCAGCAGGCCGGCCCGTCGATCCCGGTGCAGATCCTCGGCCTGTCCGGCGTGCCGGACGCGGGCGATGACTTCGTGGTCGTGGCCGACGAGCGCCTGGCCAAGGACGTGGCCCAGCAGCGCGACGCCAAGCGCCGCGAACTGCGCCTGGTCGCCTCCGCGGGCAACCGCATGGAGGACATCATGGCGCAGATGGGCGACGGCGCCAGCCAGCAGACCCTGAACCTGGTGGTCAAGGCCGACGTGCACGGCTCCATGCAGGCGCTGCGCGAGGCCCTGACCGGCCTGTCCAACGAGCAGATCCGCATCAACGTGATCGGTTCCGGCGTCGGCGGCATCACCGAGTCCGACGCCCAGCTGGCGGCGACCTCGAAGGCCACGGTGATCGGCTTCAACGTGCGCGCGGACGCCTCCGCGCGCCGGGTGATCGAAGGCAACGGCGTCGACCTGCGCTACTTCTCGATCATCTACGACGTCATCGACCAGGTGAAGCAGGTCGCATCGAACGTGTTGGGCAAGGAAGTGCGCGAGGAGATCATCGGCATCGCCGAGGTCCGCGACGTGTTCCGCAGCTCGAAGTTCGGCGCGGTCGCCGGCTGCATGGTGGTCGAGGGCGTGGTCAAGAAGTCCAAGCCGATCCGCGTGTTGCGCGACAACACGGTGATCTTCGAGGGCGAGCTGGAATCGCTGCGCCGCTTCAAGGAGAACGTGGACGAAGTCCGCGTCAACACCGAGTGCGGCATCGGCGTGAAGGCCTACAACGACGTCCAGCCGGGCGACCAGATCGAGTGCTTCGAGCGCATCGAGGTGCAGCGCACGCTGTAAGGCGTGCGCCCCGCCATGGCGCAGAAATCCTTCCATCGCACCGACCGGGTCTCGGCGCAGTTGCGCCGCGAACTCGGCACCCTGGTCCACGAAGCCGTGCGCGAGCACGGCCTGGCCTCGGCCAGCGTCTCCGACGTCGAGGTCACCCGCGACATGGCGCACGCCAAGGTGTTCGTCACCGTGCTGCTGGCCGATCGCGCGGCGGAGACGGTGAAGGCGTTGAAGGCGCTGGCGCCGGAGATCCGCTACCAGCTCGCGCGCGCGGTCAAGCTGCGCCACGTGCCCGAGTTGCACTTCCATTACGACGAATCGGTGGATCGCGGCGAGCGCATCGATTCCCTGCTGCGCGACCTCCGCGCCAGTGACGACGCCGAATAGGCCCGCGCCCCCGCGGGAGCGCCGCCCGCGCACCGTGTTCCGCCGGCTGGACGGCATCCTGCTGCTGGACAAGCCGCAGGGGCTGTCGTCGAACCAGGCGCTGCAGCACGTGCGCCACCTGTTCCGCGCCGAGAAGGGCGGCCACACCGGCAGCCTGGACCCGCTGGCCACCGGACTGCTGCCGGTCTGCTTCGGCGAGGCCACCAAGATCGCCGGCGGACTGCTCGGCGCGCGCAAGGCCTACGAAACCGTGGCCCGGCTCGGCATCGTCACCGATACCGACGACGCCGAGGGCCAGCCGCTGCGCGAACGCCCGGTGCCGGCGCTGACCGTGGATGCGATCGATGCCGCGCTGGCAGGGCTCACCGGCAGGATCCAGCAACGCCCGCCGATCTACTCCGCGTTGAAGCGCGGCGGCGAGCCGCTGTACGCCAAGGCGCGGCGAGGCGAGCCGATCGAGGTGGAGCCGCGCGAGATCGAGGTCCATGCGTTCGAGCTGCTGAACGCCGCCGACCTGCTCGACGGCGGCGTGCCGCTGCTGCGGCTGCACGTGGAATGCGGCTCCGGGACCTACGTGCGCAGCCTGGTCCGCGACCTCGGCGAGGCGCTGGGCTGTGGCGCGCATGTCGCCGAGCTGCGGCGACTGTGGGTGGACCCGTTCCGCGAGCCGCGGATGTGGACGCTGGACGCGCTCGAGGACCTCCTGGCGCAGGCCGGCGAACGCGTGCTTGATGCCTGCCTGCTGCCGATCGAAACCGGCATGGCCTCGTGGCCGCAGGTGCGGGTGAGCGAGGCGCAGGCGCACCGGCTGGGGCGTGGCCAGGGCTTGCGCGGGCCGTACAAGCCGGCGGGGCAGGTCGCGATCGTGGACGAGGGCGGCCGCGGCCTGGGCCTGGGCGACGTCGATGCCGAGGGCGGGCTGCGGCCGACCCGCCTGTTCCGCTGGGCCGCGGCGACCCAGGGGGGGCAACCACCCGCCGGTTGACCTGTTTGCTGCGGTGCAGCGCGTTGCCGCGGAAGCCCTGCACGGGCTATACTCCCGCTGCTCCCCGGAGCGCTTTTCATTTCCCATCCCGACGAACCGCGCGGTGCGCGGGCCCTCGTGCCCCTGTTCCTGCCGGTTTCGCGACTACGAGGCCACCATGTCCATCGATTCCCAGAAAGTCATCAACGAACACAAGCGCGGCGACAACGACACCGGTTCGCCGGAAGTGCAGGTCGCCCTGCTGACCGCCCGCATCGAGCAGCTGACCGAGCACTTCAAGGTGCACAAGCAGGACCACCACAGCCGGCGCGGCCTGCTGATGATGGTGAACCGCCGTCGCAGCCTGCTCGACTACCTGCACCGCAAGGATGCGGAGCGTTACAAGGCGCTGATCCAGAAGCTGGGCCTGCGTCGCTAAGCGATACCCGACCGCGGCGCAGCGATGCGCCGCGGTCTTTTTTGCGGCACGCCTTCGCGGCGGGCCGGCACCACACCAACGCGGCGCAGCCGCATTCCCGCACCGCACCGGCGGTGCAGCGCACGGGGCGGGGCCCCGCGGCGTAGACGAGACAGACGAACCAAGGATTCCCACGTGGCGAAAATCACCAAGACCTTCCAGTACGGCAAGCAGACCGTCACCCTCGAAACCGGCGAGATCGCGCGCCAGGCCGGTGGCGCCGTCATGGTGTCGTGCGACGGCACCATGGTGCTGTGCACCGCGGTGGCGGCGAAGACCCAGCGCGAAGGCCAGGACTTCTTCCCGCTCACCGTGGACTACCAGGAGAAGTTCTACGCCGGTGGCCGCATCCCGGGCGGCTTCTTCAAGCGCGAAGGCCGCGCCACCGAGAAGGAAACGCTGACCAGCCGCCTGATCGACCGCCCGATCCGCCCGCTGTTCCCGGAAGAGTTCAAGAACGAAGTCCAGGTGATCGCGACGGTGATGTCGCTGAACCCGGAAGTCGACGGCGACATCCTCGCCCTGATCGGTTCCTCGGCGGCCGTCGCCCTGACCGGTGCCCCGTTCCAGGGCCCGATCGGCGCCGCCAAGGTCGGCTACAAGAACGGCCAGTACCTGCTGAACCCGACCACCAGCGAGCTGGTCGATTCCGACCTTGAGCTGGTCGTCGCCGGCACCAAGGACGCCGTGCTGATGGTGGAGTCCGAGGCCCGCGAGCTGTCCGAGGACGTGATGCTGGGCGCGGTGGTGTTCGGCCACCAGCAGATGCAGGTCGCGATCGACGCGATCAACGCCCTGGTCGCCGAAGCCGGCAGGCCGAAGTGGGACTGGCAGGCCCCGGCCAAGAACGAGGCGCTGATCGGCGCGCTCAAGGCCGCGATCGGCGACAAGCTGGCCGCCGCCTTCCAGGTGCGCGACAAGCTCGAGCGCAAGGACGCGATCTCCGCGCTGAAGAAGGCCGTGCTGGCCGAGATCGCGCCGCAGGTCGAGGCCAACGGCTGGAACCCGGCCGAGGCGTCGAAGGAATTCGGCGAGCTGGAGTACCAGACCATGCGTGGCGCGGTGCTCGACACCAAGGTCCGCATCGACGGCCGCGCGCTCGACACCGTGCGCCCGATCACCTCGAAGGTCGGCGTGCTGCCGCGCGTCCACGGTTCCTCGCTGTTCACCCGCGGCGAGACCCAGGCGATCGTCGCCGTGACCCTCGGCACCGCCCGCGACGGGCAGGTGATCGACGCGGTCGCCGGCGAGTACAAGGAACACTTCCTGTTCCACTACAACTTCCCGCCGTACTCGGTCGGTGAAGCCGGCCGCATGATGGGCCCGAAGCGCCGCGAGATCGGCCATGGCCGCCTCGCCAAGCGCGGCGTGCTGGCGGTCATGCCGACCATGGAAGCCTTCCCGTACACCATCCGCGTGGTCTCGGAGATCACCGAGTCGAACGGTTCGTCCTCGATGGCCTCGGTCTGCGGTTCCTCGCTGGCGCTGATGGACGCGGGCGTCCCGGTCAAGGCGCCGGTCGCGGGCATCGCGATGGGCCTGGTCAAGGAAGGCAACGACTTCGTCGTGCTGTCCGACATCCTCGGCGACGAGGACCACCTCGGCGACATGGACTTCAAGGTCGCCGGCACCGCGAACGGCATCTCCGCGCTGCAGATGGACATCAAGATCCAGGGCATCACCGAGGAGATCATGAAGGTCGCGCTGGCACAGGCGAAGCAGGGCCGCCTGCACATCCTCGGCGAGATGGCCAATGCGCTGACCGCGCCGCGCGGCGAGCTGTCGGAGTTCGCCCCGCGCCTGCTGACCATCAAGATCCATCCGGACAAGATCCGCGAGGTGATCGGCAAGGGCGGTTCGGTGATCCAGGCGATCACCAAGGAAACCGGCACCCAGATCGACATCCAGGACGACGGCACCATCACCATCGCCTCGGTCAACGCCGCCGCCG
>ERZ1645192.3289-NODE-3289-length-13233-cov-7.977159_pt1 | contig 13233 bp, 17 predicted proteins | sample MGYA00575354_ERZ1645192 | MGnify/ENA primary metagenome ERZ1645192 (study PRJEB40844, sample SAMN11349763) | freshwater sediment metagenome | isolation source: river sediment | host: Sediment | place: India: Faizupur Khadar , New Delhi | collected 2017-02-21 ... | reverse complement strand
TGGGAATTGCCGTGTCGAGCCAGGTCAGCGGCATCATGGTGACGGGCGCCAGCGGGTTGCGCAGCACCGCAAAATAAGCCCAGAAGAACAGCATCATGAAGGCCGCCGTACCGAGGGCCTTGAGCGGCCAAAGAATGGCCATCCGGCGGGCGATCTGGCGATACCAGGGCGGAGCTTGGAAGCGGTGCATTGAAGGCAGAAGAGGTCCGAAGAGGAGGGCAGGCGACGGTATGGTAGCAAATCGCTCCCCAGCCGGCCGTGGGCATCGGCCAAACGCCCGGCGAATGGCCAAGTCTTTGGAAAACATGGCCTTTCAGCTAAAATCGCAGCCCTATGGATTCCATCGGCCTGATTCGCGAATTTCTCAAAGACCGCCTTGGCGTCGAGCCCGACACTGTCGTGCCGCAAGCGCCGTTGGCCGATCTCGGCGTCGACTCCCTGATGATGCTTGAACTGATGTTCGAATTCGAGGATCGCTTCGACATCAAGCTGTCCACCGATCTGAAGACTCCCCAGACCGTCGGCGAACTGGTATCGCTGATGGATGGCCTGATCGCCAGCCAGAAGAACTAGAGAGCATGAACCAGCGCCGGGTTGCGATCACTGGCCTTGGGCTGGTCAGTCCTTATGGCGGCGATCTCGCCGACTTCTTCGCCCGCCTGAGCGCCGGCGAGTCGGCCATCCGCTACCTGCTGACCGACGACCAGCCGCGTCCGCTGTCCATTCCCTTCGTCAATTGTCCGGCCTTCGACCCGGATGCGGTGCTCGGCAAGCCGTTGGCCTCGATGATGGACCGCTTCGCCCAGCTCGGCATGGCCGCTGCCTTTGGCGCCTGGGACGATGCCGGCCTGCCGCGCCAGGCGGAAGGCGAATCGCGCGATAGCTGGGGCGTGTCGTGGGGCACCGCGCTGGGCGGCACGCTGGCCTATGAAAAGGGCTACCGCGAACTGTGGCAGAAGGGGCGCGAACGCCTGTCGCCGCTGGCCGTCGTACTCGGCATGAACAACGCCGCCAACGCCCACATCTCCATCCAGCTCGGCCTCGGTGGCATCAGCATGAGCCACACCGTGGCCTGCGCCTCGTCGGCCATCGCCATCGGCGAGGCCTTCCGTCGCGTGCGATCGGGCGAGGCGACGATCATGCTTACCGGCGGCTCCGACGTCCCGCAGGCCTACGGCGTCGCCCGCGCCTGGGAAGCCCTGCGCGTCATGGCGCCCGGCGATGCCGACAGCTCGCCCTTCGCCTGCCGCCCCTTCGGCGCCGACCGACGCGGACTGGTGCTGGGCGAGGGCGGGGCGGCATTGGTGCTCGAAGACTGGGACCATGCCGTCGCCCGTGGCGCCCGCATCCACGGCGAAATGCTCGGCTACGGCACCAGTTGCGACCACAGCCACCTCGTCCGCCCGGAAGTCGAGGGCCAGGTGCGCGCCCTCAAGCTGACCCTGGCCGATGCCGGCCTGACGCCCGCCGACATCGACTACATCAACGCCCACGGCACCGCCACGGCGGAGGGCGATCCGGTCGAGATCGGCGCCCTGAAGGCCGTTTTCGGCGAACGCGCCGCCCGGTTGCCGGTCAGCGCCACCAAGTCGATGCACGGCCACCTGCTCGGCGCGGCCGGCGCCATCGAGGCCATCGCCACCGTGCTCGCCCTGCGCGAACAGCACATCCCGCCGACCGCCAATCTGCAGGACAACCTCGACCCGGCCTGCGCCGGGGTCGATCATGTCACCACCGGCCGCCGCCAAACGCTGCGCGCCGCGTTGTCCAACTCCTTCGCCTTTGGCGGCAGCAACGCGGTGCTCGCTTTCCGCGCCGTCGCCCCGTAATCCATCGGAAGTCTCGTCATGTCGCAAGCAGCCATCGAAACCCTGTTGCCGGAAGTCGCCGAACTGATCGTCTCGGCCCTCAATCTCGACATGGGCCCGGAAGAAATCGAGGCCGACGCACCGCTGTTCGGCGACGGCCTGGGCCTGGACTCCATCGACGTGCTGGAAATCGCCCTGGTCATCTCCAAGAAGTACGGCTTCCAGCTCAAGTCGGACAACGAGGACAACATCCGCATCTTCTCCTCGCTGCGCGCCCTGGCCACCTACATCGCCAGCCAGCGCACCCAATGACCCTGCGCCCGGCCCAGCTGCTGCGCGGCCTGGCCGTGGCCGTCTTCCTTGTTGCCTGGGCGCTACTCGCCCATTTCGGCAGCGCCGGCGAAGGCTCGGCCGATATGTCCGTATTGCTTGGCGTGTCGCCGATCATGGCGGCCGTCGGCCTGCTGCTGTGGCGCACGCGGCATCCGCTGCTCGCCGGCGGCGGCAACCTGGCCATGCTCGGGACCATCGTCTGGCTGTGGCCGACCCTGCGCCAGAACGTGGCGCTGGTCTTTTTCATCCAGCACCTCGGCACCAACCTGGCACTCGCCACGCTGTTCGGACGCAGCCTGCTCGGTGGCGGCGAAGCATTGATCACCCAGCTGGCGAAGGCCGTGCACCACGGCGAAATCTCCGAGCGCAAGCGGCGCTATACCCGCCACGCAACCCTGGCGTGGACCCTGTTCTTCCTCGGCAACGCGCTGGTATCGGCCATGCTGTGGCTGTTCGCGCCGCAGTCGGCGTGGTCGGTCTTTGCCAACCTGCTGTCGATGCCGCTGCTCGCCGGCATGTTCATCGCCGAGCACGTCTGGCGCAGCGTGGCCCTGCCGCCGGACGAACGGCCGAATATTGCCGATGTCGTCCGCGCCTATCGCCTGCACGGCAAGCAGACACCCCCCGCCAACCCATCATGACCAGCGTACCGCTGCTCGCCCAGGACGAACTGACCGCCACTTTCGCCTGGCGTCCGGAAGGCCCGGTCAGCGTCGCCGACTACCTGGCCGACGTGCACGCGCTGGCCGGGCGGTTGCCGGCCAGCGGCCACCTGCTCAACCTGTGCCACGACCGCTACCGCTTCGCGGTCGGCTTTGGCGCCGGCCTGCTGCGCGGCATGACCAGCCTGCAGCCCTCGTCGCAGTCGCCGGAAACCTTCTGCCGCCTGCGCGACGAATTTCCCGACCTGCTCGCCCTGTGCGACGGCGCCACCGATACACTGGACCTGCCGCGCTTCGATTTCCCGGAACTCACCGGCGACCGCTCGGCAACCGGCATGCCGCACATCCCGGCCGAGCACCTGGCGGCCATCCTGTTCACCTCCGGGTCGACCGGCCTGCCGCAGGCCCAGCGCAAGACCTGGGGCAAGCTGGCGCAGAACGGCCGGGCCGAGGCCATCGCTCTCGGGCTGGATCGCACGCCGCACGTGCTGGTCGGCACCGTCCCGGTCCAGCACAGCTACGGTTTCGAATCGACCTTCCTGCTCGCCCTGCAGGGCGGCTGCGCCTTCTGGGCCGGCAAGCCCTTCTACCCGCAGGACATCGCCAGCGCGCTGGCCGCCGTGCCGCAGCCGCGCCTGCTGGTGACCACGCCCTTCCATTTGTCGGCCTTGCTCGCCTCGGGCATCGACCTGCCGGCCATCGACCTGCTGCTGTCGGCCACCGCACCGCTGTCGACCCCGCTGGCCGCCGACGCCGAGGCACGCACCGGGGCACCGCTGCTCGAAATCTACGGCTCGACCGAATCCGGCCAGCTGGCCAGCCGGCGCACCACCGAGGGCGCCGCATGGACCCTGCTGCCCGGCGTGCGTCTGGAGCAGACGGCTGACGATACGCTCGCCTGCGCCGGCCACGTCGAAGGGCGGGTCGCGTTGTCCGACGTCATCGAGCTGCTGCCCGACAACCGCTTCCTGCTCCACGGCCGCCACGCCGACCTGATCAACATCGCCGGCAAGCGCACCTCGCTGGCCTACCTGAACCACCAGCTCGCGGCCGTGCCCGGCGTGGTCGATGGCGCCTTCTTCCTGCCCGACGACGAGGGTGCCGACGGCATCACCCGGCTCACCGCCTTCGTCGTCGCTCCCGGCCTGAGCGCCCGCCAGATCACCGCCGCCTTGCGCCAGCGGATCGAGGCCATCTTCCTGCCCCGGCCGCTGGTGCTGGTCGATGAGCTGCCGCGCAACAGCACCGGCAAGCTGCCGCGCAGCGGCCTGCAGGCCCTGTACACCGACCGGGTAGGGCATGGCCGTGGCTGAGTTCCACTGGCATGTTCCGGCCGACCACCCGGCCTTTGCCGGCCATTTCCCCGGTCGCCCCATCGTGCCCGGTGTCGTGCTGCTCGACCGCGCCATCCGGTGCGCCGAGGACACGCTCGGCCGCCCCGGTGTGAACTGGCAGGTCGGCAATGCCAAGTTCTTCAGCCCGGTCGGCCCCGACGAAACGCTCACCTTCTCGCTGACGCCCAAGCCGAGCGGGGCCATCGCCTTCACGGTGCGCGCCGCCGACCGCGACGTTGCGGCCGGCAGCCTGACCCCGCCCGCGCCATGAGCCAGGAAAAGCCCGCCGAAGCCGACTGGTTGCGCCAGCAGGAACGCAGCAATCTGGCCATCCTGAAACTGATGGTGTGGATTTCGCTGACCTTCGGCCGCGCCATCGGGCGTGTCGTGCTGGTCGGCATTGCCGCCTATTTCGTGCTCTTCTCGCCGAAAGCCCGCCGCTTCAGCCGTGCCTATCTGCAGCGGGCGCTGGAGCGCTGGGCGGAATGGTCGGACGGCTACCGCCATGTGTTCAGCTTCGCCAGCACCATCCACGACCGCATCTACCTGCTCAACGACCGTTTCGACCTGTTCGACATCGAAGTGATCGGCGCCGAGGCGGTGAACGAGGCCGCCCGGACCCAGCCCGGCGTGCTGCTCATCGGCGCCCACCTGGGCAGTTTCGAAGTGCTGCGTGCCGTGGGCCGGGGCAGGGAAGGGCTGCCGGTGGCGATGCTGATGTACGAGGCAAATGCCCGCAAGATCAACGCCACGCTGGAGGCGATCAACCCGGCGGCGAGCCAGGACATCATCCCGCTCGGCCGCATGGATTCGATGCTGCAGGCGCGCGACAAGCTGGATGCCGGCTACGCGGTGGGCATGCTGGCCGACCGCAGCCTGGTCGACGACGCCACCATCGACTGCCTTTTCCTCGGCCAGCCGGCCCCCTTCCCGGTCGGCCCCTGGCGCATGGCCGCCATGCTGCGCCGGCCGGTCTTCTTCATGACCGGGCTCTATCTGGGCGGCAACCGCTACCAGCTCCATTTCGAGCCGCTGGCCGACTTTTCGCAAACGCCACGCGCCGACCGCGACGCCGCGATCCGCGCCGCCATGCAGCACTATGCCGACCGCCTGACGCACTATTGCCGCCTGGCGCCGTACAACTGGTTCAATTTCTTCGATTTCTGGCAGAAAAAATGATCAAACGTCTCCTTGGCTACCTGTTGCTGATCGCCGTCGCCCTACCAGCCAGCGCCGCCTTCGACATCGGCCAGCTGATGGGCGACCTGGCCAGGCACAAGGGCGGCAAGGCGAAGTTCGTCGAGAAGAAATACTTTGCCATCCTCGACAAGCCGGTCGTATCGACCGGCGAAATGACCTATACGGCGCCGGACCGCCTGGAGAAGCGGACGCTCACGCCCAAGGTGGAAACCCTGCTCCTCGACAAGGACATCCTGTCCATCGAACGCGACAAGCAGAAACTCTCCATCAACCTGGCCAACCAGCCGGAAGCGCTGGCTTTCGTCGATAGCATCCGCGGCACGCTGTCCGGCAACCGGGCGGCGCTGGAGAAGAACTACGCCCTGCACCTGGCCGGCAATGCCGACAAGTGGGTGCTCACCCTGCTCCCCAGCGACCAGAAGATCGCCAGCCTGGTGCAGCGCATCACGGTCAGCGGCAGCAAGAACCAGGTGCGCGTCATCGAATACCTGCAGGCTGACGGCGACCGCTCGGTGCTCAACATAGACCCGGTCGACGCCAAATGACGCACCAGGCCGGCCGTGCCCTGACGATCTGGCTGCTGGCCATGCTGGCCGGCGCCATCGTCGTCTGGAACAGCCATTTCTCGGCCGACATGTCCTTCTTCCTGCCGGCCAAGCCGACGGCCGAGCAACAGGTGCTGGTGGACCAGTTGAAGGAGGGCGTGGTCTCGCGCCTGCTGATGGTTGCCATCGAAGGTGGCGATGCGGGGCAACGCGCGGCCGCCTCGCGCGCCCTGCGCAGCCGCCTGGAACAGCTGCCCGCATTCGTCTCGGTGCAGAACGGCGAAACGGCCAGCATGAACGCCGACCGCGACTTCCTGTTCGCCCACCGTTACCTGCTCAGCCCGGCCGTCAGGCCGCAACGCTTCACCGTCGACGGCCTGCGCGCTGCCGTCGCCGACAGCATCGACCTGCTCGCCTCGCCGGCCGGCATGATGCTCAAGCCGCTGCTGCCGCGCGACCCGACCGGCGAACTGATGGCCATGGTGTCCGGCCTCAATGCCGGCGCCCAACCCAATGCCCGCGGCGGGGTGTGGGCCTCGCGCGATGGCGAGCGGGCCATGTTGCTTATCCAGACCGCCGCGCTCGGCTCCGATACCGACGGCCAGGAAAGGGCCATCGCGCTGATCCGCAGCCAGTTTGCCGAAGCCGCACCGGGCGCCACGCTGAGCCTGCAGCTATCCGGCCCCGGGCTGTTCGCGGTCAAGTTGCGGGAAACGATCAAGCAAGAAGTCACCCGCCTGTCGGCCATCAGCGCCCTGGCCATCGTTGCCGTGCTGTTCTTCGTCTACCGCTCGCCGCGCCTGATGACCCTCGGCCTGCTGCCGGTGGCGAGCGGTGCGCTGGCCGGCATTGTCGCCGTCAGCCTGGTCTACGGCACCGTGTTCGGCATTACCGTCGGCTTCGGTTCGGCGCTGATCGGCGAGGCGGTCGATTACTCCATCTACTATTTCGTGCAGTCCGGCCGGCTCGGCGTCGAGCAGTGGCGGGCCCGTTTCTGGCCGACCATCCGGCTCGGGGTGCTGACCTCGATCTGCGGCTTCGCGGCGCTGCTCTTCTCCGGCTTCCCCGGGCTAGCCCAGCTCGGCCTCTACTCCTTGAGCGGTGTGCTGACCGCGGCACTGGTCACCCGCTTCATCCTGCCGCCGCTCGCCGGCAGCAACGTGAACCTGCGCGATCTCAGCCATTTCGCCCCCGCACTCAAGCGCGGCATCGTTGCCATGCAAACCCTGCGCTGGCCGGTGCTGGTCCTCGCCGTGGCCGCTGCCGCGCTGCTCACCCTCAATCGCGACCAGGTCTGGCACCCCAACCTGTCGGCCCTGAGCACGGTCAGCGCCGAAGATGGCGCCATCGACCAGGCCCTGCGCGCCGACATCTCGGCCCCGGATGCCCGCTACATGGCAGTGATCACCGCGGCCGACCGCGAATCGGCCTTGCAGGCGGCCGAGCGGGCAGGGCAGAAGCTCGATGCCCTGATTGCCGAAGGCGTCATCGGCGGCTACGACAGCCCGGCCCGCTTCCTGCCCAGCCAGGCCATGCAGGCCAGCCGCCGCGCCAGCCTGCCGGCCAGCGCCGAGCTGCAGGCGCGCCTGCAGGCGGCACTGGCCGACTCGCCGCTCGCCGCCAGCAAGCTCGCCGGTTTTGTCGCCGATGTCGAACAGGCCCGTAGCCAGGGCAGCGTCGATCGCGCCGCGCTGAACGGCACCGCCCTGGCGCTGGCCGTCGATTCGCTGCTGATCGAGCGGCCGAATGGCTGGAGCGTACTGCTGCCGCTGCGCCCACCGGGCGGCGACAAGGGCGTCGATATCGCCATCGCACCGGTGCGCGCCGCCCTGGCCGGTTCCGGCGCCCTGTTCATCGACATGAAGAACGAATTCGACACGCTGTACAACGACTACCTGGACGAAGCGACCCTGCTGTCGCTGGCCGGCTTCCTCGCCATCGTCGGCCTGCTCGCCGTCACCCTGCGTTCCGCCCGGCGCCTCGGCATCGTCCTGCTGCCACTCCTACTTGCCGTATTGCTGGTCGTTGCCGGCCTGCACCTGGCCGGCGAACAACTGCACCTGCTGCACCTGATCGGCATGCTGCTCATCGTCGCCGTCGGCTCCAACTACGTGCTGTTCTTCGACCAGAGCGGCGGCGCGGCGGCACTGGACGATGCAACCCTGGTCTCGATGGCCGTCGCCAACCTGACCACCGCCATCGGCTTCGGCACCCTGGCCCTGTCCAACGTGCCGGTGCTGCATGCCGTCGGCGCCACCGTCGGGCCGGGCGCGGTACTCGCCCTGCTGCTGGCCGCCGTTTTTGTCGGCCGCCAGGCGCGAGCCGGCGTTTCACGTGGAACCGGGGCATGAGCCTGCGCAGCCTGTCCCTGACCCAAGGCGCCGAGACGCTGCTCGTCCTGCTCCCCGGCGCCTACATGACGCCCGAGCACTACGCCGAGCACTTCTTCCCGACCGTTGCGCGGAAGGGAATGGTGCTCGACTTGCTGGCCGTCGACCTCGGCCTCGATGCAATGGCCTGCGGCGAGGCGATTCCCGCCATCCTCGACCAGATCATTCGCCCGGCCCGCCGCAGCTACCGTCGTGTGTGGCTCGGCGGCATCTCGCTCGGCGGCCTGCTGGCGCTCAACCTGGTCGCCGACCATCCGGGTGAAATCGACGGCCTGTGCCTGATCGCCCCTTACCCGGGCAGCCGCCTGACCACCAACGCCATCGGCCGGGCCGGCGGCCTCGATGCCTGGCAACCGACGGCCGAAGAACTGCGCGACCCGGAGTTCCGCGTGTACCGCTGGCTCAAGGCGCCGCCGGCCGAGCTGCCGGTTTTCGTCGGCCACGGCCGTGACGACCGCTTCGCTGGCGGCATGCAGGCCATCGCCGAACGCTTCCCGGCCAACGCCCGCCAGTGCGTCGCCGGCGACCACGACTGGCCGGCCTGGCGCGATTTGTGGGAACATTTTCTCGATCGCCGCCTCTTTAACGCCTGACCATGTCGCCCCGCTGGAAACCGACTCCCGCCCTCCACGCCACGCTGGCCATCCACGCCGGCGCCGCCGTCGGCTGCCTGATCGAACCGGCCATCTGGCCGTGGGCGCTCGGCGCGCTGGTCGCCAACCATGCGCTGATCACCACCGCCGGCCTGTTGCCGCGCTCGACCCTGCTCGGCCCCAATCTGACCCGCCTGCCGCCGGCCGCCATCGCCCATCGCGAAGTGGCGATCACCATCGACGACGGGCCCGATCCGGAAGTGACGCCGCAGGTGCTCGACCTGCTCGATGCCGCCGGGGCCAGGGCCACCTTCTTCTGCATCGGCTGGCGAGCCCGCGAGAACCCGGCGCTGGTCCGGGAAATCGTCGCCCGCGGCCATCAGGTCGAGAACCACGGCGACAGCCATTCCAAGGCCTTCGCCTTCTTCGGCCCCGGCCGCATGGCCGCCGACATCGCGGCCGGGCAAGCCACGCTGGCCGCCATCACCGGCCAGACGCCGCGCTATTTCCGCGCCACCGCCGGGCTGCGCAACCCCTTCCTCGACCCGGTGCTGCACCGCCTCGGCATCCGGCTCGCCGCCTGGACGCGTCGCCCCTACGACACCCGCTGCGGCGATCCGGAGACGGTGCTGGCGCGCCTTTGCCGCAACCTCGGCCCGGGCGACATCCTGCTCCTGCACGACGGCCACGCCGCGCGCACAGCCGACGGCCAGCCGGTCATCCTCGCCGTGCTGCCGCGCCTGCTCGCCACCCTGCGCGACCAACAACTCAACCCCGTCACGCTGAACGACGCCATCACATGACCCAGCATTTCCTGCGCACCCTGCTCGACGAAGCCAGTCGCCCCTTTCGCAGCGGTGGCCGCTTCGCCTACCACTATGCGCGCGGCAAATTGTCCTCGGACAGCATCTTCCGCGAAATCCTCCGGCGCGGCCTGTTTCCGGCCGAAGGCCGCTACCTCGACCTCGGCTGCGGCCAGGGCAGCCTGTTCGCCTGGCTGCTCGCCGCCCGCCAGCAGTACGAGGCTGGCAACTGGCCGGCGGACTGGCCGGCTGCGCCCAAGCCGCTGCACCTGCGCGGCATCGAATTGATGCCGAAGGATGTGGACCGCGCCGCCCGCGCCTTCGGTGCCGACCATCCGGTCGTCCGCATCGAGCAGGGCGACATGACCACCGCCGATTTCGGCCAGGCCGACGTGATCACCATCCTCGACGCCCTGCATTACTTCGACCACGCCCACCAGATCGACGTGCTGCAGCGCATCCGCGCCGCACTGCCGCCCGGCGGCCTGTTTCTCACCCGGGTCGGCGATGCCTCGGCCGGCCTGCCTTACCACCTGTGCAACTGGGTCGACCACGCCGTCACCTTCATGCGCGGCCACCGCCTGCCGCGCCTCTACTGCCGGCCGCTGGCCGAGTGGGTGGCGCTGTTGCAGCGCTTCGGCTTCGTCGTCGAAACCGACCCGATGAACGAAGGCAAGCCCTTCGCCAACGTCATGCTGGTTTGCCGCGTACCGAGCTGATCCCATGCGCCGCCTTCTCCTGCCCTCCCTGCTCATCGGCGCATTGCTCACCGGCTGCTCGACCTTCGAGAGCGGCGAGGAGCAGGGGCCGCCGCTGCCCCCCGACATGGCGCGCCAGGCGAACGGCAAGACCGCCACCGCCTGGCCGGTGGCGCTGGGCGACACCGAGGTGCGCAAGCGCGTCGCCCGCCTGCTGCCGCCCGGCGTCAAGGACAAGGCCGGCTGGGCCGAAGACCTGCACACCGCCTTCAAGGTGCTGGAAGTGCCGCACGCCAGCCAGACCTATTGCGCCGCCATCGCCATCATCGAGCAGGAATCCAGCTTCCAGGCTGCGCCGGTGGTGCCCGGGCTGCCCAATATCGTGCGCCGCGAGCTGGAAACACGGGCCGGGCGCTTCGCCGTACCGTCGCTGCTGGTAACCGCCGCGCTGAACAAGAACTCGCCCACCGGCAAGACCTACAACGAACGCATCGACGCACTGAAGACCGAAACCCAGCTCAACGACCTGTTCGAGGACATGATCGGCGAACTGCCCTTCGGCCAGCAGCTTTTTGCCGACTACAACCCGGTGCGCACGGGCGGGCCGATGCAGGTCAGCGTCGAGTTCGCCACCCAGCACGTCAAGGAACGCAGCTACCCGTACCCGATCGCCAGGAAGCTGCGCAACGAGGTATTCACCCGGCGCGGCGGACTCTATTTCGGCAGCGCCATCCTGCTCGATTACGAAGTGCCCTACGACCAGATCGTTTACCGCTTCGCCGACTTCAACGCCGGCCGCTACAGCAGCCGCAACGCGGCCTTCCAGATCGCCCTGGGCAAGATTGCCGGCAAGCCGCTGGCTCCCGACGGCGACCTGCTACGCTACGAGAACGGCCTGCCGGCCAACGTCGCCAGCAGTGTCGAGGATGCCGCGCTGAACATCGCCTACCAGCTGGAGATGAGCCGCCCGCAAATCCGCCGCGACCTGCTGCTCGAAAAGACGCCCGCCTTCAGCCGCAGTCCGCTATACACCCGCGTCTTCGCCCTGGCCGACAAGGCCGGCAAGCCCATGCCCCGCCAGGCCATGCCGCAGATCGACCTGAAGAGCCCGAAGATCACCCGCAAGCTGACCACCGAATGGTTCGCCCGGCGGGTGGAGGGGCGCTACAAGACCTGCCTGGGGCGCGGCAACGGGCGCTAAGGCCCGTTGCCATCCCCCCAAGGGACTTCCTGCGGGGTGCGGTCAACCGGAAATTTCGGCCAAAATCGAAATCTCCCCTTTGATCCGAAAATGCCACTTGAAAGGCATCATGCGTTAAGCTACGCTACACACATGATAAAGACCTTCCGTCATCGAGGAATTGAAGCCTTTTTCACGACCGGTTCCAAGGCCGGTATCCAGCCACATCAGGCAGCAAAGATCGCCCGCCAGCTCAAACACCTGGATCGCGCCAAGCGACCGGAGGACATGAATGTGCCGGGTTGGAAATTGCATGCACTGACGCACGACCTCGCCGGGCACTGGTCGGTCTGGATCAATGGCAACTGGCGCCTGACCTTCTGTTTTGACGGTGAGGACGCCATTCTGGTCGACTATCAGGACTACCACTAGGAGCACTCATGGCACGCATGTTCAACCCGCCACACCCCGGCGAAACCATCAAGGAAGACATCCTTCCCGCCCTGAACCTCTCCGTCACCGAAGCGGCGAGGCAACTCGGCGTCACCCGCACCGCCCTCTCCCGGGTACTCAACGGCCACGCCGCCATATCCCCCGAAATGGCCCGGCGCATCGAAGCCTGGCTAGGCACCGACCGCGGCGGAAACGCCCAACTCTGGCTGGGCATGCAAATGGATTACGATCTTTGGACTGCAGAACAGCGCCCGGCCCCGAAGGTTAGCCGAGCACCGGAGATGGCAGCGCAGTAGCAGAATAAAAGGGAAATCGGGATCTCGCCCCGATTTCTCGGCTTCTTATCGGCGAGCTGCCCTTCGCCCAGCAGCTTTTTGCCGACTTCAACGCCGGCCGCTACAGCAGCCGCGTCTTCGCCCTGGCCGACAAGGCCGGCAAGCCCATGCCCCGCCAGGCCATGCCGCAGATCGACCTGAAGAGCCCGAAGATCACCCGCAAGCTGACCACCGAATGGTTCGCCCGGCGGGTGGAGGGGCGCTACAAGACCTGCCTGGGGCGGGGTGTTAACTGACCCCCTCGCGGCACCACCTAATTGCCAGCATTTTGAGCCGTTTTAACTTGCTCGGATCGGATGCGCAATTTCTGCATCATTTCGCTGACCAGACCCTGCATGACCTCCTCGGCATTACGGAAGCCATGAAGTGGCGAGTCCTTCCATTGCCCTGAAATCAGCAGATCGCCGCTTTGGGCATCAAAAATTCGTACGGAGAGGGATTGCAGATACATCACCAAATCCCAGCGCCATACGTCAATGTAACTGACAAGAGCATCAACATCCTGGCTGCGACGAGTTCCCTGCGGCAAACTCGCCTTCACGTTCAACCCCTCTTTAATCAAAGCTGAATGAAGATGGGTGTCAGCGCTCGTAGAGTTTCCCGCATCGGCTACCTGAGATACCGAGTTAATCGGCTTAATCGAACCATACTTTGCAACGTGAACTTCCTGTGTCGTTGAACAAGCGCCTAGCATTGCGAAAAAGAAGATGGCTATAGCCAGCCGAAAAGCAGTCATCGGGCCTCCTGATAGTGTCAAATTGGAAACCGGGCATTATCCTCGATGCATGGTCAGCAATCTTGGAATGATCGGATATTCCATGGAATGAAGTCAAAATGCGGTTGGTGGCACCTCTGTTAAAATCGGCTTTTGCCGATATGCGCCGCGAACCGTGACCCCG
>ERZ1645192.3288-NODE-3288-length-13234-cov-23.785568_pt1 | contig 13234 bp, 10 predicted proteins | sample MGYA00575354_ERZ1645192 | MGnify/ENA primary metagenome ERZ1645192 (study PRJEB40844, sample SAMN11349763) | freshwater sediment metagenome | isolation source: river sediment | host: Sediment | place: India: Faizupur Khadar , New Delhi | collected 2017-02-21 ... | reverse complement strand
AGAGGGCTGATAAGAAAACATTCTTACTTTTCAATTTTTATTCCTCCCTGATCATTTCCCCGTCCGTGAACCAGATAACGGTGACATTTTATACAGTCGGCGCCGCCCTTCGTCATCGGTGTTGATGCGATCGTTGAAGCATGACAGCGCACACAGTTCCCGTTGACGATCTGGCGCGCCCGGTCGGACAGACCGATCGCCACGGGATAATCGCGCGCCGTTTCGTGGATCAAATCATTGATGCCGGCCTGGGTCTTATAGGCAACCTGGCCGATAATATGCGTGTCCGGGAGATGACATTCCGTGCATGTGTATTGATGATGATTGGATGTTTTCCATTGCTGATGGACCGGCTTCATGCTGTGACAGGATCCGCAAAACCGGGCGTCGCCGGATTGATGATAGGCGCCGACGGCAACAGCCGCAAGAATGATGCCGATGACAATACCGGAAATTAAAAATTTGAATATGGATGATTTTTTAACGTTTTCGATCTGCATAAAAATTCACCACATTCGTCGTGAAATCTTTAACGGAAACGTTGAAGCAATGCATTGACTTGAAAGAAACTCTAATCCCAAACAGAATTCAAATCAACACAAAATTGAACTGTCCGGAGCATCGACGCGCTGGAGGTTCAACTGCTGAAAAATTATTCGCCAGCTTTGATAATCGCCTCTTCAATGGCCTGAGCGTCTTTGTCGATGAAAGGATTAATCAAATCCGTGTCTATTCCTCCCGCAACACTAAAGCTGTCCGGACCGAATTTCACCTGGATACTGTAGGTGCCGTTTCCGACCTTGCGGCTCATTTTGATTAAGCCGTACTCCTTGTTCTGATCGTCAATGGTATAGGCCAACTGCGTGCCTTTGCTGATCGCGGCAGCAAACATCCTGTCATAATTTCCGTAGTCATACCTGACCGGGCTTCGTGTAATGTGGGCGCAGGATAATAAAAATAAAATGACAATGAATAGGAATATTTTTCTGACCATAGCTTTTTCTCCTTTGCTGGAAGGATTTGCACAAAACAATTTTTTGAGGATACTCTAACAGATCTCTTTTGTCATAAAAAGAGAAATTTTCAGTTCAGATCGATCATTGTAAAAGGCCTTTTTTAATCATTTCACGATAAATAAACTCACCGACAAGTCGATGGCCTTTTTCATTCAGATGCGTATTATCGTTTTTAAGGTAAAAATTCTGATAATCCTCTCTGTTGAGAATTTCATACGGATCAATCACGTCTATGCCGTTGACTTCAGCCAATGCGGTAATCTTTTCTTGCGGTAGCCTTCCCATGTTTTCTGCATGCGTAAACTGTTGTGTATAAGGAAATAAAACAAGAACCACTCTTGATTTTTTTAATCGGGCAAAGCTGTTGAGGTTTCGGAGATTTTTTGCATAATGATGCAAGGGTTCCCCGTTCCATAGATTATATATAAGATAAAAGTATTTTGCGTTGTACTTATCTCTTTTAGCCTTTATTTCCCGATAATGAATCAATCGGTGCAGAGCCATTTTTGAAAATTTGTAGGTGCTGAAATAATCTAAGAAACTTTTTCCATAGATGTTCTCGTTTTCTAAATTTTTCATTTCATTAGCACTTATATTTCTTGCTACAGATTGTTTTTTTTCTTGTAATACCTTTGAATCAGCAACCATTGCGTCGTTAAGACACACACCGATCAGAACAATATCCGGCTCGTATTTATAGCCTTCCTCAAAATAATAGGCATATTCCTGATCGAACTCGTACCCGTTAACGCCGGCTTTAACAACATCGGATTTTTCATCGATTTTTTTCTGAATCAGGCGCTCCAGGACGGCAAGATACGCATCGTCAACTTCAACGCCTGTTCCGAATGTGATGGAATCGCCTAAGCCAAGAATGCGATACTTTCCTTTCTTTGAGTATTCATGTTCAGCATCCCGCAGGCCTTTGGAATTTATCCGTATTTCGATGTGTTTGTAAAGCGTTCCCGGAAAGACGCCGTGAAAATGGGGTTGGTATTTATAACCTCTGGTTTCATCCGGGATATGAAGTCCGGTAGGATAGCCATAAAAGGTATCAACAGGCTCTTCCCAGATAGATCTTAGGAGAATTTCTGAAAAGATAAAACAGATGAATATGGTAAAAAACAATAAGGCTAAATTAATCAAAACACTTTTTTTATTTATTAACAAAAACCGCATTCCGTTGATACCTGGTTTTAGATTAAATCATATTCAATAATGTTGCCAATGCGCTTCATCTATTCCATGATTCAGGAAGCAAGGCAAATTATAATTATTTTCCACTGTGGGATGGGTGTGTTGTCCGCAGCTCAGCGGCAAAGGTCTTTTTCTCTTCCGTATTGGTACAATTTGCACATTCCCAGCGCACAGGATTTTTGCGCGTCACGGCAGCCCGGCTCTTGTTTGCCCTGCAGCAGATAAGCAAATCCTCTGTTGGTGTAGGCATCGGCATAGTCCGGTTTCAGCCGTATGACTTCATCAAAATCGTGAATAGATCGCTGATATTGTCCCAGTTTCGCATACGAAAGCCCCCGGTAGTTGTAGGCATCGGCGTAATCGGGCTTCAACCGAATGTTCTGGCTGTAATCATGGATGGCCTGCTGATAGTGCCCTAATTTATAGTAAGCAGTTCCTTTATTAGTGTAGGCATCGGCAAAATTCGGTTTCAGTCGGATGGCTTCGTTGAATTGATCAATGGCCTCTTTTACGTTGCCTTCTTTGGCGAGGGCAGCACCCAGCAAATTATGCGCAATGAAATTATTCTTTGTTACCTGGATGGTATGTCTGAAAAGATCGACACTGCTCCTCCAGTATGCGCATTGTTGCCAGGCCAACACCGCCAGGATGATGGTGACGGCAATGCCCGCCGGTATTAGAATTTTCTTTCTGATTTGCATGCGGTGAAATAAAAGAGGGGCACCCCACGCGAGCATTATGGCGAGGCCGATGGAAGGTAAATAGTAAAAGCGATCGGCCATGGCCTGTTCATTGTCCTGAACAATCCCCAGAACAGGAAAAATGATGATTGCGTACCAGAACCATCCGACAAACAGATGCGGCAGACGCTTCATCATGACCGTTACAAAAGAGCTGATGAAAATAATTAAGAAAGCGGCTGAGATGATCTTCCATTCAGGAATATAAGATGGGAAAGGATAGAAGAAGGCCAGGTCTTGAGGCCAAAATGTTTTTCCCAGATATGTAACAAAAGAAATAAGGGCGTTGGCCAGTCGGGCATCCAGCGGAAAGGGAGTATGGGGTTTATTGTAGCGTAAAGCAATTGTGATGATCGTAAAAATTGCGGATAAAACAAAGAAAGGCATTTTTTCCTTCAGTTGCCAGGAAAGAAATTTTTCTTTTTTCAGCTCAAAACGTCTCAATGGCCAGTAATCCAGCAGTATCATCACCACTGGCAGCATCATATAGACGGGTTTGCTCAGCAGCGCGCACATAAAACAAATAAGAACAGGCAGATATCTTTTCCAAGAAGGTTTTTCCGTATAATAAATGTAAAAGCACAGGGTCAATATACAGAAGAAAACACTCAGGATAGTATTTCGGGTCGTAATCCAGGTAACCGGTTCCACCTGCAGAGGATGGAGAGAAAAAAGGGCGGCGACAAAAGCGCTTCTCCAGACCGCGCCGGTCATACGCTTGAAACACCAAAAAAGCAGCAACATGCTCATTAAATGCAGGATAAGGTTGGTCAGATGGTAACCGCCGCCGTCAAGACCATAAAGTTGATAATCGAACATAAAAGATAGCCATACCAGAGGAATATAATAATCCGCGTAGATTGAACTGAACGCCAAGCGCATTCCTTTCAGGGTTATGCCTGATTGAATATGACTGTTCTGTGTGACATAGAGGCCGTCATCGACGAGAAAGAAATCAAATTGATTCACCTGCCAGTAAACGGCAAGCGTTAAAGAAGCTAGGACAATACATACAATGCATTTCATTCTGGGGGTGCTGATATTGATGTTGCTGAGCATAGGAACGTTTCGTATGTATAAATATAAAAAGTTCATTTTCTGCTGTTTGCTCTATCTACTACTTGCTTCACCCAAGGTTCTGCCATATATTCCCGAACGCTGTCGTTGTCTCTTGCCTTAGCCTGAGACAGATACTGATTTGCCGTTGGTAAATCTTTCTTCAGAAAATAGCACATTGCCATGCCCAGATAAGGCTCAAATCGTCTTTCATCGAGTTTCATGGCTTCCATAAAATGACCTTGTGCTGACTCGAGCCGCTGGGATGGTTCGTATCTCAAGGTTGAAGTCCTTGTAAACCATCTTCCGCGGGAGATATGAACGCGAAACATCATCTGCTTATCTATCTGAAATCTGCTCCGGACATCTTCTTTTTTGGCAACACTCAATTCCAGCCCATCCTGAAACATTGAATAAATATGCTGTGCAATGAGATAGGCAATTTCAATGTATCCTTCTAAGTTGGGATGATGACCATCAATCATCAAATCTGATCCGATAATCCCATGACGTGATTTCTTGCGCAAGGCCTGCACAATATCCACTACCGCCACCCGTTTATCCTGTGGAAGACGTCGTATAAAATCGTTCTGCTGCCTGGTAGCCCTGATCGGCATTTGGTCATAATCCACTGCCTGATGATAATGTTCCCAGGCTTTTGCATACGCGCCAAGCGCTTCATAACTTTGGGCAAGGCGATAATGCGCTTCGGCAAACGTATCAGATATATCGAGTGCTTGCCGGAAATAAGATATGGCTTGGGCGTTGTTTCCGGAAAGACGGGCAGCTATTCCCTGATCTATCATATGCTTAAATTTATTCTTGTCTTTCTCTGATCCCGAAAAAACTGAGCGGTTGGGTTCCCAATTACCATAATTTCCCGCTACGGTCGAAAAAATGCAAGAAACTTGATGTTCCCGGCATAGTGTGTTCGCTTCTGTCAGCGCCCGATTGTACCGGGCAATGACCGCCGGGTATCCGCCCACAATAGGTAAAGGACGGTCAAAAAAAGATCTCTCGTCCACATCCAATACATAATTTTTTGAAATAAAATACCCGATAAATTCGTTATGACCGCTGTAAATCACACATAAAGATGCATGAAATGTTTGAGGATGCTCAAGAATGAACTTCATGTGCTCTACATTATATTCCAGATTCCTGCCGGGCTGGGCTACATTAACATAACGTATATCCCTTTTTCCTATTTTTTCATTAAGCATATAAGACACCAGTTGAGGAAGAGAAAACCTTGAATTGTATGGCTCGCCCACCATAGTCGATCCGCCGAAGTAATAAATATTGAATGTCTTTTCGGAAATATCCTGGCCATTAATCAGAGTGCCCAATTCGCGGCGGATGACGTTGTTCCTGACGGCATCGGAAAGACGGAGCCAACTACCCAGTTTAAAAGCCCCTGCGCAGGCCAACAGGAAAATCATTACGATCAAAATATAGGTAAGAATCTTTTTCATAATAGATTTTTAATTTAACGACACAGTTTTTTACTCTTGGCGAATTTGAATAATTTACACATTCCCAGAGAACAGGCTTTTTGGGCATCAAGACATCCCGTGCTTTTGTTACTCTGCAAGAAATGAGCATACGCTCTATTGTTGTATGCATCGGCAAAATTGGGTTTCAGTCGGATGGCTTCATCAAAATCATCGATGGCCTGCTGATAGTGTCCAGTCCTGCCATAAGCCAGTCCCCGATTGTTATAGGCATCGGCGTGTCCCGGCTGTAGCCGGATGGCGTGGTTATAATCGGTGATAGCCTGCTGATACCGGCCGAGTTTATAGAAAACCGTTCCCCGGTTCATGAAGGCATCGGCATCAACGGGATTGATGCGATTGTAGTCATTTATAGCCTTCTGGTACTGACCGAGTTTTTCATAAACCGTTGCCCTGTTGAGGTAAGCGTCGGATTCGGAAGGATTCAGACTGATGGCCCGATTGAAGTCATGGAGGGCCTGCTGATGCCGGCCAAGCTTTACATAAACCAGCCCTCTGCTGTTGAAGGCATCGCTGAAATGAGGGTTCAGGCTGATTGCGTGATTGAAATCGTTCAGCGCGCGCTGATAAAGACCGAGTTGAGCGTATGCAATCCCCCTGTTAAGACAGGCAATTGGGTAATACGGATTTAGGCGAATGGTATTATTGCAGTGATCAATCGCTTCTGCTATTTTCCCATCTTTCGCTGAAGCCTGTGCAAGGTAGCTATGAGCGAAGTAGTTATCTTTTGTTACATGTAAAGCGTGATTGAATAGCTCGATATCGTTTTTCCAATAACCGCACTGTTTCCAGGTTACGACCATAAGGATGGTCATAATGGTCAACGCTGCAGGAAACAAAATCTTTTTGCGCATCTTTTTGTCAGGAAATAAAAGTGGAAGAGTCCACGACAGCATGATGGCTATACCGATGGATGGCAGATAGGTATAACGATCCGTTCTTGAATAATCTGCAACTTGCACGATACCTATCACGGGAAAGAGAGTTCCCAGATACCATAACCAGCCTGTGAATAAAAAAGGCAGTTTTCTGACGGAGGCCATGACAGCGAAAGTCAATGCTATTAGACAGATAGCATAAATTAGAATTCTCCATAAAGGAAGATGAAAGTTATAAGGATAATATATAGCCAGATTAACCGGCCAGAAGATTTTACCCAGATAAGCAACATAGGAATCAATAGCGTTGGCAACGCGCGTGATCAAAGGTAATGAATCTATCGAAGCAACAAGCTCGGCCTTGTTTTGTGTCCAGAACGCAACAATACTGATGGCGATCGTTAAACCAATAAAAGGAACTTTCTCCCAGATCAGCTTTGCCGGCATTTTCAATCTGTTGTTTGTCGATCTATCTGTGACTTCTGGCCAGCGTCTCAATGGCCAGTAGTCAAGCAACAAAAGAACAAAAGGCAATGTTACAATGATTGGTTTGGACATCAAACTGAAAGCAAATAATATTAAGCAAAGAAAATATCTGGGAAGTCTGTTGCTTTCAGCATAGAAAGCATAAGTGTAAAGAGTGGCCATTCCAAAAAACATGCTTAAAACATCTTTGCGGTTAGCAGCCCAGGCAACAGATTCCACCCGGAGCGGGTGGAGAGCAAAAAGAGCTGCACAAAAAGCTGATGACCAGATGTTATTTGTGGTTTTATTTAAAAAAAGAAACAAAAAGATAACCGCACCAATATGCAGAAGAAGACTAACAAGGTGATGACCGGTGGCGTTGGGACCAAAAAGGCTCCAATCAAGGGTATGGGAAAGAAAAGTCAAAGGGTGCCAATGAGCTGTGTCAACAGATGTAAAAGCCCATTTTATGCTTTCCAGATTAAAGCCTGATTGAATATAAATGTTTTTAGTGATGTGCGATCCGTCATCAAGAATAATAAATTCATTGAATGCTATTCTCCCAAAAGCGGCGCATGAAGCAACAATTAAAAACAAAACAATGAGATATGTATATTTTCTCTTCATAGAAAATTCCAAATGATCATGAATCAAAAATAATTATTTTTCTTTTCGTATCACACAATCATTGAGGTCGCAAAATATGCATTTTGTTAAGATGAACCATTTGATAGTGGCAAGAATGTAATAAAACGTCGACCATCAACTCAAATGATTTCCTAATATTTGGGTTTATCTCTTCGAGTTATATTCCCGAGGTTTGCGGCGGGGTAGTTCATATGCAGTGTCCTTGTTCTTTGGCGAATTTGAATAATTTACACATTCCCAGAGAACAGGCTTTTTGGGCTTCAAGACATCCCATATTTTTGTTGCCCCGCAAGAAATGAGAATACGCCCTGTTATTATAGGCATCGGCAAAATCGGGTTTCAGCCGAATGGCTTCATCAAAATCATCGATAGCCTGCTGATACTGTCCAGTCCTGCCATAAGCCAGTCCCCGATTGTTATAGGCATCGGCGTGTCCCGGCTGTAGCCGGATGGCGTGGTTATAATCGGTGATAGCCTGCTGATACCGGCCGAGTTTATAGAAAACCGTTCCCCTGTTATTATAGGTGTTGGCATAAGTGCCATTGCGATGAATGAGCTGATCATAGTCATCGACGGCCTGCTGATACTGACCGAGTTTTTCGTAAACCCTTGCTCTGTTCAGGTAGCCGTCACATTTAGCGGGGTTCAGGCGGATGGCCTGATTGAAGTCATGAAGGGCCTGCTGATACCGGTCAAGCTTTACATAAACCAGCCCCCTACCATTGAAGGCGTCGTCAGAATCAGGAGTCAGGCTGATCGCATAATTAAAATCGTTCAGTGCGTGCTGATACCGGCCGAGCTTTTCGTAGGCGTGTCCTCTGCTGATATAGTTATGAGCATAATCAGGTTTCAGGCGAATCGATTCGCTGTACCGGCGAATGGCTTCCTCTGACTTTCCTTCCGTGAGCCGTGCGGCCCCCAGAACGTTATGCGCTATATAATTGTTCTGCTCTATCTCTAAAGAGTGCCGGGATATGCTAGAACTGTCTTTCCAGTAACCGCATTGTTTCCACGCCATCAGCGCCAGGACGGCAATCAAAACCATTCCTGTCGTTGTTAAAATTTTTTGACGCCAGTCTTTGCGGGGAAAAGAAAGCGGAACGCTCCAGGCCGTCATAATAAAAATTCCGATGGAAGGCAGGTAAGTGTAGTTATCGGACATGGTTCGGTCGCTGTTAAAAATAATGCCGATCACCGGAGCGATGGTTATCGCGTACCATGCCCATCCGACAAAGAGATACGGCATGCGTTTCACCGCCATGATGACAGCAAGGCTGATCACAATGATCAGCACAGCGGAAACCAGCACCTGCCAGAAGGGAATCTGATCGGAAAAAGGATAGAAAAAAGACAGGTCTCGGGGCCAGAATGTCTTATCCAGGTAAGCCATAAAAGAAAAAAAGGCATTAGCCAGACGGGAAGTAAAAGGGGGACCAACTTCCAGCGGATTACCGCGAAACCGGCTAATGTAAAAAACGGAGAAAACGGAGACGACGGATAATATAAAAAAAGGTATTTTTTCCTTCAACTGCCATAGTATCAGCTTGCCTTTATTAGCTTTAATACTGATGCCGAATCGCGACAATGGCCAGTAATCGAGAAGAATCATCATCACCGGCAGCGTGACCACCATAGGTTTGCTCATTACGGCACAGGCATAACATGCTAGAGCGAAAAGGTATCTTTTCAGTACCGGCTTCTCCGTGTAATAGACGTACAGAACTAAAGTCAGCATCCAGAAAAAGCCGCTCAAAACATCCTTACGTTTGGTGACCCAGGAAATTGTTTCCACATGCAACGGGTGGATGGCAAACAACGCCGCGACAAAAGCGCTTCTCCAGACGGCACCCGTCATGCGGTTCAGCAGCCCAAAGAGCAGTAAAGTGCTCAAAATATGCAAGAGCAGATTGGTAAAATGATAGCCGCCGGCGTTCAATCCAAAAAGCTGATAATCGAGCATCAGGGACAGCCACGTTAGGGGATGCCACATATGCGCATGGCTTGTTGTGAAAGCCCAAAGAACGCCTTTTATCGTTATTCCGGACTGGATTTCATTATTGCCTACTACATAAACGTGATCGTCTAAATTGATGAAATTATGTTGATGGACCTGCAGGAAGACAGCGAGGGTAATGGCCACCAAAGCTATATATATGATTAAAATTCTGTTTGGAAAATTGATTCTGGTCATCATCATTTACTGATTCCTGTATCACAGGTTCAGTTCGAGTTCAGCATTTTTATGATGGACGATAAAACACCACTAAGGTATTTGCGGCTAGAATTCGCTTGACATCAGAAAGAGGGTTCCCTATGTTGCGGCGAGCAACCATTTCATTTTTTTACAATATAATCCGTGTCATGCAAAATAATATGAATCTTCAAAATCCGCAAAAGTTCAGTTGGGAAACCATCACCAATTTCAGGACCGTGTTAAGAATTGTCTTCACCTGGCTGGTGGCCATTATTATTCTGGCTGTTATTTTTTCCAGGATCCATCCGGCGGATGTCATGGCCGTTCTGAAGCAAACGGATATCGGATATCTGAGCCTGGGCATTCTGTTTTCGCTTCTCGCCCACGTGTTTTTCACAGTGGCGAGATATCAGAATATGATCAGGCTTGTGGGGTGCAGTCTTTCGTGGGGGGAAGCCCTTCTGCTCAGAATGGGGTGCAATGCCGTCAAAGGCGTGCTTCCCTTTAAAACCGGGGAAGTGGCGATTGTGGCTTACATGAAGAAGGTGCAAAATCTTTCCTATCCCCGTGGCGTTTTTTCCGTGTTGTTTGGAACTGTTTTCAGCCTGATGGTGCTCATCCTTTTTTGCTCGGCCGGCGGGATCTTCCATTTCAACGGCCGGCCTTTAAGCATGATTTTTGTTGCGGTTTTCCTGATCATTTTTTTATTGCTGATTCTTTCAAGTTTTCGGCGCGTTCCGTCATCGATGGTCCGATATCTAAAAAAATATTTCCGGCTGCCGGAAGATCTCGCGTTTTTGATGGAAAAATATGATCCCGCAATCATCAAAAATATCATTTTTCATTCTCTGGGCATTGAAGGCTCCAAACTGATCATCATTTTCGTCGTATTAAAATCACTCCAGATCGAGATGTCGGCTGCCGCGCTGTTGCTTTGGGGATCCGCGACCATTTTGGCCGCCTATCTGCCCCTCACGTACTGGGGGCTGGGGGTCAGGGAATCTGCCGTCCTGTTCCTTTTCGCGGATTACGCGGCCCCGGGTCAATTATTGGCCGGGGGGCTTTTGATCACTTTTGTGGACAGCGTTCTGCCTGTTCTGCTCGGATTGTTCTTCGTCAAGCCTTTTCTGGACAGACTGTTGGGAAGTAAAAAAGCCGACGCGGATATGACAGCCGGAAATCCTGAAAGTTGATAGAATCGCCCCTTAATAATTGACGTCCTGAGGACATAAAAACAACAGGCCCATACAACATCATGAATAGATTGTTCATTTACGGATTACATGTTATCTACGAGCATCAAAATGAAGAAGAAAAATGCCGGCCGGCAAACTTTTATCGGCAAGCCCGGATGCGTGAAGAACTGAAATGAGAATTGCGTGCGTTTTTAATCCGTTCAAATACAAGCTGCACGAGGAGAACCTGAAGATTGTTCAGCGGTATTTCGGGCTTTTTCCTCCTCTTTCCATGGCCTGGGTATGCGCGATCGCGGAAAGGGCCGGGCACGACGCGCTGCTCATTGACGCCCGCACCCTGCGTCTGACCAAAGAGGACGTTCTGGACCGGCTGAAAGCCTGGAAACCGGACATCCTGGGTTTCATGATGACCACCTACATGTTCCGCGAAACGCTGGAATGGGTAAGCTTTCTGAAAAAAAATCTCAAAGTGCCCGTGATCATCGGCGGATACAACCTGAGGGTTTATCCGGAGGAATCCGTTTCAGTTGACGGACCGGATTTCGGCTGCTTCAACAGCGCTTATCACACCCTGCCGCGCCTTCTGGAGGAACTGGCCGGGCAGCGCCGTTTTGGCGATGTCCCCGGTCTTATTTATAAAGAAAACGGCCTGGTCAGGATGACGCCATCCGGTCCGGAGCCGAAGTTTAACGATTACCCGAATCCCGCCCGGCATCTTCTGCCGAATGATCTTTACGCGGAATTCACCACGGAGAAAAAGAACTTTACCGTGATGGTGACCAGCAAGGGATGTCCGAACGAATGTCTGTTCTGCGAAGCCGGCCATACCGCCTATAATCCACGCAGCCCCGAGACGGTGCTTGGCGAGGTCCGAGAGTGCTATACCCGCTATAACATTCGCGAAATCGACTTTTTTGACTACGACTTCTGCGTCGATCGCCGGAGAATTGATGCCATCTGCGACGGATTGATCAAAAGCCATCTGGATGTAACGTGGGCGTGCCGCACCCGGGTGGATTATGTGGACGAGGCGCTGCTGTGCAAGATGAAAAAGGCCGGCTGCTCGCGCATCTATTTCGGCATTGAATCGGGCGTGCAGGAGATACTGGATCGCCTCAACAAGGGCATCAGCCTTCAGCAGATCCGCGATGCCATCGAAATGACGCGGCGCCTCGGCATCATGGCGCTCGGTTTTTTCCTGGTCGGCTCTCCCGGTGAGACGCGGGAAACCTTCAGCCAGACGATCCGCTTTGCCAAATCGTTGCAGCTCGATTACGTTCAGTTTTCCAAACTGACCGCCAAGCCGCTGACGCCCTACTGGCGGCAGATGGTCCGGGAAACGGGCGTCGATTACTGGCGCGACTATATTCTCGGTCTTGCGGAGGATAAACCCTTGCCGCGTCCCTGGACGTCGCTCACCAATGAAGAGATTGATCTTCTGACGAAAAAGGCCTACGTGATGTACCATTGCCGGCCGATGTTTCTACTGCATCACACGCTGCATGTGAAAAGCTGGAGCGAATTCAAGCGGAAGTTCTACGCTTTTCTCGAAATGGTTTTCCGTCAGGAGCGGGTCAGCACACTGGATGAAAACTTCGTCGCCTATCCGGAAGACGCTGGCAGGCTGTCTTCCTATCGGAGGAATAATCGACGAAACGGGGTGTCCTGATTGGAAAATTTTCGGCCGAAATGAGCCGGGCGGTCTTCATTAAATAAAACAAATTTAGGCTTGACATTTTTTTTTTGACTGTATATAGGTTACCACACACTGAAAACTCTTCACCAAAATTAGTTATTTATTTCACGGGGGAGTCCTTTGGGGATGAAAATTAACTCTAAGCAAGCGAAGGTTGAACTGTTCTTTTTGGAAAGAATATTCACGGTTTTGCTTGTTGTTGTTTTACTGATCGGGCTGTCGTCATCTGTCAGCTATGCACCGACAAAAATCAGTCCCAATCCTAAAAAAATGACCGATGCCGAACTGGCCGATATTGACGCTCAGGCGTTTTTCAAAATAGAGCATTTCGCCAGTACAGATCTGTTCTGGACCACACCGACGGTGATCTCCCAATCAGATATACCGGGTACGACGCATTACACTGGTGGGTGGTGGTCCGCTGATACCGGCGATTATAATGTTTACCAGCGCTATAATACCGGCAGCCAGAATGTCATTCGCATCAGTCTGGATATGGAAGTGCAGGCGCACGGTTTTATCGAGGCTCAGAGGCACGGCTACCGCCATGGTTGGCAGGGCGGCGCTACAGATGTTGAGCAATGGGGTTGGGATGTCGATTTCCCCAATATGTGGCTGGGCGACCGGAGTTCGG
>ERZ1645192.3287-NODE-3287-length-13235-cov-6.650683_pt1 | contig 13235 bp, 13 predicted proteins | sample MGYA00575354_ERZ1645192 | MGnify/ENA primary metagenome ERZ1645192 (study PRJEB40844, sample SAMN11349763) | freshwater sediment metagenome | isolation source: river sediment | host: Sediment | place: India: Faizupur Khadar , New Delhi | collected 2017-02-21 ... | reverse complement strand
GGTGGAAGGGCACCGTTGAAGAAGACGAGCGCCCGTTCGAACGGCACCCCCGGAATCGTGATCCTGCCGCCGTGTCCCCGTGTCGATTCATCGCCCCCGCTTATCTCTGTTTCCAGGGTCACTCCGCTTTTTTTCGAAAACCAGGTCCGGAAATCCGTCGTGTATTCAAGCCCCGATTCCTCGCTTTTCCGGCGCTTGCTCCAGGCCTTGCCTTTTCCGAGACCGAATGCGCGAACGAGATAGGCATCAAATCTCTCCGTCTTTCCGCGTGGAGGGGTTTCCAGCAGCAGCGTGTCCATCACATATCCCTCCCGGTTCGCGGCCTTTACACGAAGCCAGTGACCCTCCAGCATGACGAGGGGGTTATCCTCCGCGGTTTGCGCGGCATGGGACGGGTCCTTTCGCCCGAAAAAGTCGAACCGGCAGAAAACCGGGGGAGAAGGCTGCTTCAAAACCGTGACGACCGTCCCGTAAGGGAGGCGCTGCAGGACAGGGGAACTGGGCGAAGGATTCAGCCTGAGTTCCAGGCCCCCCGGGCCCCAGGCGTAAAGCCGTTCTCCCTCTCGGTATCCCCTGGGGGCAAGTTGAGCCGAAGCGCTCGATTTCAAAGCCCAAAGCGAAAAAACCAGGGCGAGTGCGGTTAGCACCAGGGCGAAACCGCAAAGGCGCCTGACGGCCGTTTTTTCCTGCCCAACCATCTAGATCACTCCCCTTGGAACGATCTGGCCATTCACCCTGTCATTTTATCATTTCACCCTGCTAGCCATTCTTCCTCAGGTCCAGGTTGATCTTCCCTTGAAGGTAAAACGTAAGGGGCCCCTTTCCGAGAGCCCCTTATGTATTCCATTTCCAGGCGCCTGCACGAGGCACCGGTCAAACCCCTCAGCAACTGCCGGCCTCCCCCTGCCAGTAGAGATCCCCCTTTTTCGGCACGATGCAGAGGAAGGTCAGCTTGTCCCGTCCGACATTATCGAAACAGTGTTCCGTGTTCTCGGGGACAAAAGCCCACGAACCGGCCTCGAGCTCGTACTCCTGGCCCATGATCTTCCCCTTTGCGGATCCTCCCGTGATCAGGACGTAATGGGGCCAATCGTGGGCGTGGAAAGGCGTGCTTATCCCCGGGTCGACCGAGAAAAAACGGGCGACGTAGTCTTCCCAGAAACGGCCTGGGCCGAAAACGATCCGTTTTTCCGTCCCGGTATGATCCCCTGCCGGCGCAAGAGGCAAATCCCGAAGCGAACCTGCAAAAACGGTCGAACCTGCTTCCTCCACGGATAGATCCTCTCCTTTCATTCACGCTCCGGGTCAATGAGGCCAGTCGTCCCGCCCAAGCCTGGGTATCGAGACGTCCTCTCCATGACCCCCAACACCAGGGGCAGTTCAGGATTCCTTCGGCCTGTGGACGTAGACGCTGCAGGGGGCATGCGCCACGACCTGTGCGGCCACGCTCCCGAGGAAGAACCTCTGGAGGTTGCTCAACCCCCTGTGCCCTATCATGATCATATCCGCGTTCTTCTCTTTCGCGAAATCCACGATTTCCGCATAGGGAACACCTTTCCGCACGGAAACGGAAATCCCGGTTATGACCTCTCCATAAGCCTTTAACGCCTCGTTTACCGAACGCTCCACACTTTCCTTGCGATCTTCCTCGGACGGAGTGATTTCTCCCGCGTACCCTTCCGCGAAAATCGGCCTCGATTCGGAACCTCCGATAACGTTCAGGAACAAAAGTTCTGCATCCTTTTCCCTGACAGCGTAATGGAACGCGTAATCCATCACCGCACGGCTGACATCGCTTCCGTCTACTGCGACGACGACCCTCTTCATTGCTGCCACCTCCCTTGGAATCAAAGGACCTGCCCCTCATCGCATGGAGGACTTGCCTGGGAGCAGCGGCCTCCTGAAGCCTTGGCGGTCGAACAACTTTTACTTATCTCTGTAATTGAATAATACCTCACTTCCCTGTCTTTTTGCTCTTTGTTTGGGAACTAACCAGGCTAGTGCTTTGGCGTAAAGTCCCCTTTTCCCCCTCTTCGTTCGCCCGATTTCGCGGGAATTTCGAAAAAGGGGAGGGCCAGATTCTGAAAACGAAAGGAGATCCCCACGCCGTCCTGGGGATCTCCCGCGTTCTCCCGGGCTTGAAAACCTGCCTGTAAAGATTTTTCTATACGCCTTCGGGGCTTTTTCCTTTCGGTCTGTGGACATAGACGCTGCAGGGGGCGTTCGCGACGACCCTCGCCGCCACGCTGCCGATGAAGAACCGGTTCAGGCGGCTCATCCCGCGGTGCCCGATCATGATTATGTCGGCGTCCTTTTCATCTGCGAAGTCGATGATGTTGGCACAGGAATTCCCGGTCCTGACCCAAACGGAAAACCGCTCCGGTTCCACTCCCGAGTTTTCAAGGCACTCGCCCACATAGGACTCGAACCTGTCCTTCGCTTCCTTTTCCGACTCCGTAAGGTCCACCTTGTAGCCGGCAACGAAAGGAGACCGGCTTTCCGAGGCCCCGATGACATGGAGAAACAGGAGTTCAGCGTCCTTTTCCCGCACGGCGTAATGGATCGCGTAGTCGATCACGGCACGGCTCGCGTCGCTTCCGTCAATCGCAACGACAACCTTTTTCAAGCAAATCCCTCCCGCGGGGCAATTAGTCCTCTTCCCCTTTTTTAACATCCTACCTTAACGCGGGCCAATTAGCCACCTGTCACCGCGTCAAGGCAAACCATTAAAGAAAAGAACGGTTAGGTCCGGATGCGTCTCGGAGGTAAAAGAGGAGGAAAAAGAGGGGCGGGCGAAGAGCTCCCGCCCCTCGAGCCCTAATCGGCAGGGCAGATGGCGAAACAGCGTGCAGGGAAACCGGTGCCGCCCTTGAGCTTCGGGAAGGTGCAGAAGATCACGGCACCGACCGGCGGCACCTTGTCGAGGTTGCACAAGAGCTCGATCTGGATCTTGTCCTGCTTCAGGATGTAGTCCTCAGCGGCGAAACCGATCTGGGCCTGGCGGCAGGCAGGATCGCTGTCGGGCGTTTCGTGCCCCATGGACCCGATCTTCCGCTCCGCGCAGAGCCACTTCACGGTTTCGAGGTCCCACCCAGGGTAGTGGGCGCACCCTTCCTTGTCATTGTTGTCGAACTCCGCGGCCGGGCGCTTGTACCAGTCCGAGCGCAACGCGACGAACGCCCCTTCGGGGATCTTGCCGTGGACCTTTTCCCACTCGAGGACGTCGTCTATCGTGAGCGCGTAGTCGTTGTCCGCGGCGCACTTGCCGGACACGTCGATCACGCACAGCGGGTAGGCGAACTCGTCCACCCGGATCTCGCTCTGGGTGCGGCCGTTCAGGTCGAAGTGCGACGGTACGTCCACGTGCGTCCCGTATTGCCCCGGTACCGTGTATTCGAAAACTTTCATCGGTGCCTGGTCGAAATCGAACAGGTTCCGGATGCCGAGGGGTTGGAAGCCGTACCAGTGGGGGGTTTCCTGGGAAAGCTCATGGGTCAGGTCCACCCACTTGTACCTGGGCGTCTTCCATTCCGCGAGAACCTTCCAAAGCGTCAAGTCCGCCATGAAAACACCTCCTAATCGAAATGGTACGCCTTGTCGAAGGCGTCCTTTGTGGCTTCGTAAATACGTCCCGCCTGGGCGGCGTCCCCGATCGGGATAACCCGGCAGCAGGCCTTCTCGAAGGCCTCGACGAGAGCCGGGTTCGGGGCCGTTCCCAGGGACAGGACCACGTGGTCGGCTTGCGCTTCTGCCGCGGTCCCGTCGGCTTTCTCCATCCGGACTGATCCGGGAAGGATCTCCACGAGCCTGTGGCCAGGGAGCAGTTCCGGTTCGAAGGCCATGATCCTGCCCAGGATGTCGTTGCGGATCACGGGGAATATCCCTGGCCCGATCTCCGGCAGCATCTCGACGAGAGTCAGCCTGCAGCCCATGCTGCCCAGCATTTCAGCGGTCTCCAGACCGGTCATGCCCGTGCCGATGACCGCCACCTTTCCGCTCGGTTTTACCCTGCCCGCCACGACATCTTCCGCAAAATGCACGTGTGCAAGCTCGATCCCCGGCAGTCCCGGGATGATAGGGACTGCCCCCGTGGCTAGGAAAACCGCCTCCGGGGCAAGGGCCTTGACCGTTTCGGGGGTAGCCTCCGTACCGCAGCGGACGTCAACCCCCAGGATCTCGACCTGCCTCGCCATGGCCTTGGCGAGTTTCGTGACGAGTTCCTTGTGGGGCGGCTTGTCCGCCAGGTTCAGGGTTCCACCCAGCACAGGCTGTTTCTCGAGAAGCGTCACCTGGAAGCCCCGCTCAGCGAGCACGCGGGCGGCCTCCAAGCCTCCGGGGCCTCCGCCGACGACACAGACTTTCCGGCCCGCCCCGGTCTTCGGGTAACCGGGGTAGAGGTGCTCGCGTCCCATTCTCGGATTGACGGCACAAACCACCGTCATCCCCTTCGCAAGGAGGCGTTCCCGGCAGACCATGCAGCCGATGCACGGGCGGATCTCGTCCGGGCGGCCTTCCTTCGCCTTGTTCATGAACTCGGGGTCCGCGAACTGGGAGCGTCCGAGCCCGACGAAATCGCAGACGCCCTCTTCGAGAAGCTGTTCGGCGAAGTCCGGATCCTTGATCGTGTTGGTCGCGATGATCGGGATCTTGAGCGCCTGCTTGAAGGCTTTCGCGACGTGCTTTTTCCAGCCGGGTTTGTACGAGTAGGGGTCGCAGTTCGCGTTCGGGTTGAGGCCGCTGCCGTTGCTGACGTTCAGGACGTCGATCCCCTTGTCCTGCAGGAACAGGCCGATTTGGAGGCCATCGTCGAGGTTCAGCGTTCCGGGAACATGCGGCGTCATCTCGTCGCCGTTGATGCGCACGGAGATGGGGAAGCGCCCCCCGAGTTTCGCCCGGATCCCGTCGATGATTTCCGCGATGAACCGCATCCGGTTTTCGAAGCTGCCGCCGTACTCGTCGGTCCTCTTGTTGTAATACGGGCTGAAGAATTGCCCGATCAGGTAGGAGTGGGCGCCGTGGAGTTCTATGCCGTCGTATCCCGCCTTCCGGCAACGGACGGCGGCGTCGATGAACTTCTGTCGCACATCCCGGATCTCCTCGACGGTCATCGGTCGCGGAGCCGGCGCTCCCGGCGCGATGGGGACGTCGCTTGCGCTGAGAGCCTGTCTGCCCGTCAACGCCGCTTTCGAGGTGCTGCCCGCGTGGTGGAGCTGGGCGAAGATTCGCGCCCCGCAGGCGTGTACGGCATCGACAAGGATTTCCAGCCCCGCGACGTGGACATCCGATGACGCTCTCAGGTGAAAGAGAGCAGGGATGCTTGTGAGATGGTCGACCCCGGTGTATTCGTTGATGATGAGCCCGATGCCGCCTTTGGCCCGTTCCTGGTAATAGCGGATCAGGCGCATCGAAGCCGCGCCGTCGGGCATGGCGAAGTCGGTGGCCATTGCGGTCATAACCGCCCTGTTTCGGATTGTCAGGTTTCCGATCCGGCCTTTCTGAAACAATCGTTCGTAGGGCATCGTTTTCGTCTTTCAGCGATTGTGGCTGTAGTGACCGGGGTTGGCGACGGGCTCGATCGTGCTCACCCACCGGTTGGTGTAGTTGAAGAAGCCTGCAACGAAAGCAGCTTCCAGGATCTCGTGATCGTTGAAGCCGGCCGCACGCAGTTTGTCCGCCTGTTCCGTCGTGATCTCCCGGGGGTGCGTGGTGACGAAGTAGGCGTAGTCGCACAGCGCCCGCTGCTTCTCGGTCAGTTTGGCCGCCCGGTAGTTGTAGGTGAGCTGGTCCACCCAGGCCGGATCGCCCGATATTCCGCGGAGATAGTCGCTGTGCGTCGTCAGGCAATAGTTGCAGCCGTTGGTGGAGGAAACGACGAGGCCGATCATTTCCTTGTCGGCGTCGCTCAGGTAGCATGTCTTCGGGTTGAACAGCGAGGTCTTGAAATTGAGGAACCCGATATACTGATCCGCGTTGAGCGGAAGCACCTTGAACAGGTTGTTGATGAATCCCCAGTTCTTTTCCATGGTTTCCACGGTCTTTTCGAACACCTCGAAATGTTCGTCCGAAATCTCGTCGCGCGAAGGCTTTTGCAGGTGCGAAAGTTGCTCGTCGAACTCCAGGCTCATGAACAGGACCTCTTTTCGGGTAGATTCTCCGTGCGTCTTGCGGGTGAAGCGTTCTGACCGTCGACCGATCGGCGAAAAAAAAGGCGGAAATGCCCGGAAGGCATCTCCGCTTATGCTGTTGGACACAGACAGGTTTCTATGCGGTCTTTTTCTGCGGCTTGCGGCCGCGCGGCTTGCCCGTGTATTGCCGCACCGGCGGCAGGGCCTTCCGCTCCCGGTATTTTTTCACCGCGAACATGACCTGCATGGGTTTCAGGGGAATCGTCGTCGTTTCGCTCAGCTTGATCGCGATGTTCGAATAGCTGACGCCTTCGCGATTCAGTCTCTCCATGTACTCGAGAATATCCTCGTCCAAAATTCGCGCAAGCGCTCCGCGCCCGGTTTTTCCCTCAAGTGTCTTGAGCGCCTCCATGATTGCTTCCTTTTGCGACATATCAACGCCTCCATTCCTATGGTTTACGAGATATCCACCGATTCACTTTTTTTCGGACAGATTCCACATGTTACAATCGGTAATATACACTCTGAGCGACACAATATCATGCCCAAAGGAATAAAGCAATATGATGTCACTCGTTGTACTCGTAAGTACGTATGAATCTGATTGAGAACGATGCGTATCCGACATGAGCAATCCAGACGAAGCCTTAAAAAGTTGTTGCCTGATTTCAAATGCTTGCGGACGCGTTTAAGAAGCAACCCGTAATAGCGTTTCTCCATAATGATTTTCATATCCGGATGCCGAGTTTGATGAAGAAACGATGCGTCTCATATAAGAAAATAGCGTCAAAAAAATCGAAGCGAAAAAACGAAGCCATCGGCATGTCGTGAAACACCGCATCGCACGTTTCGGGAGAAAAATAGCTCAAATCTATTCGGAAGAAGATGAAGCGAGTCGTTTACGTCGAAAACGAGACTTGTCGTCAGAACCGGAGAGATGCGGCGGCCAGGAGCAGAATCCGGCGCTATCGGGCGCTTCTGCGCGCATGGAGTGCTTGTGTGCGCACGCGTTACGATCTTTTTACGTTGACGATCCCGGAGAATTTGTTGACGCGCCTCACCGATGTCACTAGAATCTAAACCGGCTTGTAAAGAAGCGCTTCAAAGTTCGGAGCAAGGAACGACAGAAAGTGCGATCTATCACCAAAACCCTAAGGAGGGATAGAAAGTGAAGAGATTTCTGCTCGTACTGTTTGTTCTCGCTGCACTGACATGCACAGTGTTCGTCCACGGGGCTTCCGAGGCGGCGCCGAAGAACGCCGTGTTGCGCGTCATCACCTGGTCGGGATACGCTCCGCAGGAACTTCTCGACAAGTTCACGAAAGAAACGGGATACAAGGTTGAAGTCACCCTGAGCAACAACGAAGAGATGATCAGCAAGCTCCGCGCCACACGCGGCGGCGGTTTCGATCTCGCACAGCCCTCTCAGGACCGTATTTCCTCCGTCGTCAAGCAGTACATGATCTATCAGCCCATAGATTTCTCGAAGATCGACGAAGCGCAGATCGATCCCTCCCTTCTCAAGGCGGTCAAACAGAACACGCTCGTCGACGGCAAGTCCTATGCCGTTCCGCACGTCTACGGAACCGAGGGTCTGGTCGTCAACAAGGCCAAGGCGCCCGACATCAAGGACTTCAAGGATCTTCTCGATCCGAAGTACGCCGGACGGGTTTCGTACCGCCTGAAGCGCCCCACGCTTATCGGCATGGGCTTTTCGCTCGGGCACAATCCGTTCGCCCTCTACAACGACAAGGCCGGATACCAGAAGTTCCTCGACGAGATGGAAAAGAAGCTCATCGCCGGCAAGCCGGTCGTGAAGACGTACTGGGATAACGGAGACCAGTTGCTTCAGCTGCTCCGTTCCGGGGAAGTCTGGGCCGCGTCCGCGTGGGAGCAGGCGGGATGGAAGCTCCACGCCGAAAATCCGGATATCGACTACATCGCTCCGGCCAGCGGCGCGCTTGGATGGGTTGACACGTTCGCGATTCCCGCCAAGTCGGAGAACCTTGAAGGGGCGTACGCGTACATCAACTTTATGCTGAAACCCGAAAACGCGGCCTTCTTCACGAACCGCGAGACCTACGGTACGGCTTCGAAAAATGCCGTGAATCATCTGAACCCCGATATCAAGGCCAACTTTACCCGCGGCCTGCCTCCCGAGGTCCTGGCGAAGATCAACTGGTATCCCACCGTTGCGGCGGGCATCGAAGAGATGGAAGGGAAGACGCTCGACAAGGTAAAGGCAGCCAGATAGACGATACCCCTCTTGTAGATTCTGCAGACGTCATATTCCATGACCACCGGCGATCCATTCAGGCGACCGCCGGTGGTTTTACATTGAGGTGACCGACACATGCGCATTGCTCTGTCAGTACAGAACCTCACCAGGCGATTCGCGGACTTCACCGCCGTGAATGACGTCTCGTTCGATGTGGAGGACGGGAAGTTCTTCTCCATACTGGGACCATCGGGATGCGGCAAGACCACCCTGTTGCGGATGATCGCCGGTTTCTACAGGCAGGACAGCGGAACGATCCTCTTCAACGGAGTCGATATGGGGGACGCCGCTCCGAACAAGCGCCCGGTGAATCTGGTTTTTCAGAATCTCGCGTTGTTTCCCATGATGAACGTCTACGAGAATGTCGCGTTCGGACTGCGCCGGAGAGGAGAGAAAGGGGCCGCGGTGGATCGCAAGGTTCGGGATGTTCTCGAACGGGTGGGGTTGCCTGACGCGGGAGAGAAACAGGTCAGCCAGCTTTCGGGCGGCCAGAAGCAGCGGATCGCCATTGCGCGGTGCCTCGTGCTGGATCCGACCGTTCTGCTGCTCGACGAACCGCTCGGGGCCCTCGACGCCAAGCTTCGGGAACACATGAAGATCGAGTTGAAAACGCTTCAGGCGAATGTCGGCACGACGTTCGTCTACATCACCCACGATCAGTCCGAAGCGATGGTCATGAGCGACAGGGTCGCGGTGATGAACAGAGGCGTATTCGAGCAGATCGGCACGCCCCAGGAGCTGTATCATCGTCCGAAGTCATCGTTCGTGGCGCAGTTCGTCGGAAGCAACAACAAGCTTCATGTGACGCTCCGGAGGGACATCCACGGCGCGGCGCTCGCCCGGTACGCCGACGGCGTCGATCTTCGGCTCTCGGAGGTGTGCGGCGACGTCGATGCAAACGAACCGTACGATATGTTCGTGCGTCCGGAGGCCATGGTGATCAACCCGGACGCCGCCCAGACGAATTTCAACTCCGTTCCGGTCACGGTGAAGGCGATCCTGTTCGACGGAGGGAACAGCCGCCTGCTGGTTTCTCCGGAAGGAACGAGCGACGAGCTGGTCGTGATGTTGCCGCAAACGAGGCAGTTCGACCACATTCATGCGGGCGACAGGATCCGTGTCGGCTGGGATGCAGCCGCATCTCTGTGCTTCCTGAAGAGCGACTGGAAGTTGTACGATGAAAAATAAACACGGCATCAGTCTCGGTTTTCTCTTTTTCTTTCTGCCGGTCGCGTTGTGGCTAACGCTGTTGATCGTTCTGCCGCACCTCGAGTTGCTCCGCCTCTCCTTCACGTCCACAAGCCATGAGGGCCTCACGCTCGTCAATTACATGGCGTTTTTCACCGAGCCGATCTACTGGCTGACGTTCGTCCGGACCGCGGCGTATTCGATTCTGGTGACGTTTCTGGTGATGGTCATCGCCCTCCCGGTCTCCTTCTACATAACGAAAGTGGCCCGGGTCCGCACCGGAGGCTTCCTGATGATGCTCGTCCTCGTTCCCTTCTGGGTGAGCGAGCTCATTCGCGTGTACGGATGGATCATCCTGTTGCGGGAAAGCGGCGTGATCAACCGGTTTCTCGTCTCGACGGGCCTGTTCCGGCAACCGGTCGAAATGCTGTACAACGACATCACGATGGTGATGGGGCTGGTCTACACGAGCATGCTGTTCATGGTGGTTCCGATCATCGGGGTCATGGACGCGCTGGACGATTCGCTCATCGAAGCGGCCTACGATCTCGGGGCCTCGAAGATCGCGATCTGGCGCACCATTATCATTCCGCACTGCACTCCGGGAATGGTTTCGGGCGGGATTATCGTCTTCATGCTGGTTCTGGGAAGCTATCTCACGCCCAACCTGATGGGCGGCAAGAATTCCCTCTGGTTCACCGAACAGATCTACAACCAGATCATCCTGTATTTCAACTGGAATCAGGGCGCCGCATTCGGCTTCCTTCTGCTTGTCCTGTCGTCGCTGATCATCTGGGCGGGGCTCCGGCTCACCGGCCAGAACCTCAGGGAGGTGGTCAAATGATCCGGACGCTGCCTTCCTCGAAAGCGTACAAACGCGGGTTTCACCTGTTCATTTTCACGTATTTCGTCATCCTCTTCGCACCGCTTGTGGTGACGATGATCCTGGCCTTCAACAATTCGATGTATCCGTCGCTTCCCTGGGAGGGGTTCACGCTCGACTGGTTCTTCGGCGACGGCCCGCAGAAGTTCGGCATTTTCCACGACGAGACGAATCTGCGGAGCCTCGCGACGTCGTTTCGCGTCGCTGCGGTCGTGACGGTTATCTCGACGTTTCTGGGGACCTGCGCGGCGTTTCTTTTCGAGCAGGAGAACTTCCGGTTCAAGGGCGTTTTGTACTTTCTCATGATCGCTCCGCTGGTCATCCCCGGCGTCATTCTCGGCATTTCGATCCTGATGTTCGCCAATACGGTGGGAGTGGCGATCGAGAACCTCTTCGGCGTCTACGCGACCTGGCTCGTTCCGGGATTCTGGCTGGTGGTGCTCGGGCAATCGTCCTTCATTTCAACGATCGTCGCGCTTGTGGTCTCCGCGCGTCTGAAGAAGTTCGACCGTTCGCTGGAAGAGGCCGCGTACAACCTCGGAGCGAACAGGGCCCAGGTGCTCTGGTTCATCACCCTCAGGTATCTGCGTCCCTCGATTATCGGCGGGGCTGCGGTGGCGTTCCTCATGTCCTTCGAGAACTTCAACACAACGATATTCACGGTGGGGTCGCAGGCGACCCTGCCGATCAACATGTACATGCAGGTGCGCGACGGATCCACGCCGGTCATCAACGCGATCTCGTTTCTGCTGATCATGGGCACGTCGATCTTCGCGGCAGCCAACCTCTACATGAAAAACAGAAAAGCCGACTGAGCCTCGCGCTCGTCGGCTTTTTCCTTTCCTCTTCCTCCGGATCAGAAGGACGCTTTTCCTGCTTCGAGATCCCGCGTTGCGATGATATCGACCCCGCTGCCGCACGCGTCGGCGAGGATCACCTGCCCGATGGTCACCGGCGCGGGTACGACGAGTCGCGCCACCTCACGCGAGATGTCGAACAGGCGGGCTTTCGGAACGGGCCCCCGGCTTCGGACGGGGCAGACGGGGAGCCGGCCCCCGGAGACGCGGACCGTGGTCGCGAAGACGCGCACCGGGCTCGATATTTCCGTCCGCGCGAACTGAACGGCCCGGGGGCAGGCGTTTCCCTCGACGGAAAGAAGCTCTTTGTCGCGGACCGTGACCTTGAGGTCGCATCCGACGGGGCATCCGACGCAAATCATGCTCAGGACGCGCTCTTCCATGACGATCATGCCTCCTCCGCGTCGATGGTGATGGTTGTGACGGTCTCGGGAAGCGCCCGCAGGTCCGCTCCCGCGAGGCGGATCTCGTTCATTTCGCCCGGGCGGACGTAGCGGTGCTTCTGCTCGAAGAGTCCGTGATCCGCGAAGACACGGCACCGTTTCTCGATGGGGCGCGCGACGCGGAAGTAGATGACTGCGTCGCTGCTTCCGGTGATAGCCTGGGGTGAGAAGAGACGGACGTTTTTGCCCCCTCGGATTTCGATGCGCCGCTCCGGCATGCGAAGGCTTCCGGCGGCGTACAGCGCCGCGTTGCGTCCCGCGGCGAACCCCTCCTGACTGACCCAGTCGGCGAGGTCGTACACGATGACGACGTTTCCGGCTGCGAAAATGGACGGGCGCGTCGTCTGGTAGAACTCGTTCATGACGGGACCGTTGGTGACGGGATGAATCGCGACGCCCGCCATACGGGAGAGTTCGTTTTCGGGAATGAGGCCGACGGCGAGAAGGAGGGTGTCGCAGGGGACGAACCGCTCCGTTCCCGCGACGGGTTGGAGGCGCTCGTCGACTTCCGTGACGGTGACGCCTTCGACGCGGTCACGGCCGTGGATCCGGGTGACGGCGTGCTTCAGGTAAAAGGGGATGCCGTAGTCGTCGATGCACTGGGCGATGTTGCGGCGCAGGCCTCCGGACCAGGGCATCAGTTCAAAGACGCCCTCGACGCGGGCCCCCTCCCAGACGAGGCGCCGGGCCATGATGAGGCCGATGTCGCCCGAGCCGAGGATGACGGCCCGGCGGCCGGGCATGTACCCTTCTATGTTGACGAAGCGCTGCGCCGTTCCGGCCGTGTATATTCCCGCGGGACGCCCGCCGGGGACATTGATGGCTCCGAGAGGGCGCTCCCTGCATCCCATCGCCAGAACCGTCGCCTTCGGAACGACGCGGAAAACGCCCCGGTCCGGATTCATGACCCACAGGGCGCCGTCGGATTCCATTCGGAACACCATCGTGTTGGTGAGAAACGTGACCCCCGCTTCATGGGCCCTCCGGATCCAGCGATGCATGTATTCGGGACCGGTCAGCTCTTCCTTGAACGTGTGCAGCCCGAATCCGGGATGGATGCACTGCTGCAGGATTCCGCCCAGGTCCCAGTCGCGTTCGAGGACGAGGACATCTCCGGCCCCCGCCTCTTTCGCGCCGATGCCCGCGGCGATCCCGGCAGGGCCGGCGCCGATGATCGCAATATCGACATGCATATCGGTCATTGGTTTTTCTCCTCGAACCAGTAGTCCTTCGTCCTGCCGACGAGATAGCGCGAATGTCCTCCGTGACGGGTGATTTCTTCGGGAGAGAGTTTCAGCTCCCGGGCCAGGATATCGATGACGCGAGGACAGCAGAAGCCCCCTTGGCACCGGCCTGCGCCTGCGCGCGTCCATATCTTGACGCCGGCGACCGTTCGCGCGCCGCGTCGGATGGCCTCGACGACCTGCGCTTCCGTCACCATTTCGCAGCGGCAGACGATCT
>ERZ1645192.3285-NODE-3285-length-13239-cov-5.386681_pt1 | contig 13239 bp, 12 predicted proteins | sample MGYA00575354_ERZ1645192 | MGnify/ENA primary metagenome ERZ1645192 (study PRJEB40844, sample SAMN11349763) | freshwater sediment metagenome | isolation source: river sediment | host: Sediment | place: India: Faizupur Khadar , New Delhi | collected 2017-02-21 ... | reverse complement strand
GGGATGGAAGGCAATCAGGGTTTACGGATCTTGTTGCGGCCGTCGAACTTTTTAGGGTCGAGGTTGTACTTTTTAATCTTGTAGTTGATGATCCGGTAGCTTGCCCGCAATTCCCTGGCCACCTGCAGCATGTTGCCACCACATTTTTGCAGGGCTTCGACCAGGATTTCCTGTTCGAATTTCCCCACAGCTTCGCCAAAGGACAATTGGTTGTCGGTGGCTGAACTCTCGGCAGTCTGCAAGGTCGGGGGAAGGTGATAGGTTCGTATAGCCTCTTCGTTGCAGATCAAAACCGCACGTTCCATGCAATTCCGCAGTTCTCGCACGTTGCCCAGCCACTTGTACTGGGTCAGCAGATCGATGGCAGGCATCGAGATGCGTTTGATGTTTTTGGCGTATTCCTGAGCAAAAAATTCCAAAAAATATTCTGCCAGCGGCAGTATGTCTTCCCGACGCTCACGCAACGGGGGAATGAAAATGGGGAAAACATTGATGCGATAGTAGAGATCCTCCCGAAAACGTCCCTCCTTGATCAGATTCTCAAGTGGTTGATGCGTGGCACAGATGATGCGAACGTCGACATTGATGCATTTTTCGCTGCCCAGTCTCTGGATTTCCCCTTCCTGTAGGGCGCGCAGAAGTTTGGCTTGGGCTTCGGCACTGAGTTCGCCGATCTCATCCAGGAATAGCGTTCCGGCATGGGCCAGTTCGAAGCGTCCCTTCTTGGTGGCCACAGCGCCAGTGAATGCCCCCCGTTCATGACCAAAGAGTTCACTCTCCAGCAGTTCCGAGGGCAGGGCTGCGCAATTGAGACGGATCAAGGGTTTGGTTCTGCGTGTGCTGGCATTGTGGATGGCCTCGGCCAGAAGTTCCTTGCCTGTGCCTGATTCACCGCGCAGGAGGACCGATGCCTTGCTGGACGCGACCTGCATGATCTGTCCCACGACAAAAGCCATGGCCTTGGATGTGGCTACGATCTTGGATTGAGCCAGGGCTTTTTCCCTGTCCAGGCTCTCACCGAGAAAACCCATGGAGGCCCAAAGCTCTTTTTGGGCCATGTGTTCCTGGAGATAGGCCGTCTGACGGGCGATGACTGCGGCCAGAACCTCCAGAAAAGCGCAATGCATTTTCAACACATCAAGGGGTTGACAGGGAATGTCTGCGTTGAGCACGCCCAAGGCTTCGTGAACACCATCTGGGTTGACCCGGCTGACCGGCACGCAGATGAAGGACAGCTCGCCCAATTCCTTCTGCGAACGTCCCATGGCCTTGTTCAGAAAACGCTCGTCGCGCTCCATGGCCTCGACAATGATGGGCTTTCCGCTGTCCAGGACCTGGCCAGTAACTCCCTGGCCCGGGGTGTAGGTGGCCTTGACTGGACCTTTGTGCCCATACGTCAGGTTGAAACGAATGGTGTTGGTTTTTGGATCAAAGATGGCCAAAGCCATGCGTTTGTATCTCATGGCCTCTGCAGTCATGTTCAGCAGGCTGTCCAGGCTTGACTGGAGAGGGCTCAGCGGGTCAAGGTTCTGTACTGTGGCATGCAGTGTATGCAGATAGTGCAGGAATTCATCTGTGGTCATGGAGAATGCTGTTCAGCTTTGTTCAAGTCTGGGGATGAACGCGGGCCCGTGAGCTCCATTTCTGTTGCGGATTGTGTGCAGTCACCCGCGGATTTTGGACCTGAGCAGGTCGATCTTGTAATCAAGGAAAGGGTCGTCCCCTTTGGCGGCAGCCTTGAGGGCCGTGTATTCAGCGATGGCCAGTTCCTCCTGGCCTGCCTTTTCTGCTGCAAAAGCGAGGGCGCTGGAGATGCCCGGATTCAACTCCTGTCCTGCTTCTGATTTGAGCTTGGTCAGCAGTTCCACTGCTTTGGCGTGTTCTCCCTTCATCATCAAGGCCTTGGCTTCACCAAGCCGGGCCATGGTTTTCAACCCACTGGCCTGCGCCAAAGACCGCCATGTGGCTGCTGCCTTGTCGAATTCTTTGGCATCCATATAAACCTTGGCCAGTTCCAGCTGTGCCGCCGCGCGCAGGTCGGGCGAGCCAGATTGGGCAAAGGCTTCAAGCTTGGCGGTTCTGCTGGTTGTGTCAGTCATGATCATGATGCCGCCCAGCTCACTGACAGCACGAGCCCGCTGTGAATTCTGGTATGAGGTGAATCCGGTATAGACGGCAACCGACGCCACAATGAAGGCCAGAGCCAGACCGATGGGTTTGATGTTGTCCAGGATTTTTTTCAAAACTGGATGGATATCTGCATCCATTTCCTGTTCTATTGTCTTCAAGATATCCATCTGCGAAGTACGTTCTTCCATCCAACACTCCTTGATTCAATTGCCATTATTGTAAAAGCAACGCCTGTCTATGCCCAAATGAAGAAAAGGTCAAAGAGAAGAGCAGGCAAGAATCTACTTGAATTTCAAATTGTTTTCAGCTGTTGGCCGACTGGCGTCTGATGATTTCTTGCTTGCGGCAGCCCCTTGGTGTACACAAGCGTGAATCTTTTTCGTGATCGATTTTGCAAACTGCTGCAAGGGGTACGGCATGAATCTGGAAACGTTAGTCCGGGATTTGGCCAAGGAAGCCCGAGCTTCCTCACGCAAGCTGGCTACAGCAACGGGACAGCAGCGAGACAAAGCCCTTTTGGTACTGGCCGGTCTGATTGAAGGGGCACGGCAGCAAATCTCTGCGGCCAACGCCCTGGATCTCGATGCGGCGCGGGCCAATGGACTCGATGCAGCGCGCATCGACCGTCTGCGCATCACTGACGCGGGCATTGAATCCATGGTCCAGGCCTGCCGGCATGTTGCGGGCCTGTCCGACCCTGTAGGCGAGATTGACGGAATGATCAAACGACCCAACGGCCTTCTGGTCGGACGGATGCGCATTCCACTCGGGGTCATTGCCATCATTTACGAATCTCGTCCAAATGTGACCGTCGATGCGGCCATTCTCTGTCTCAAGGCCGGCAACAGCGTCATCCTGCGCGGGGGATCTGAAGCCTATCACTCCAATCAGGCGTTGGGTGGACTTCTGCGTCAGGCGATGGCCGAGTCCGGGCTTCCGGCCGGATGCGTGCAGATGGTCCCGACTACGGATCGGGCTGCGGTCAGGTATCTGCTCGGGCTGGACGAGTACATCGACGTGGTCATTCCTCGCGGAGGAGAAGGTTTGATCCGGGCTGTGGTGAAGGATGCCACCATGCCGGTATTGAAGCATTATAAAGGGGTGTGCCATATCTATGTCCATGACGACGCTGACCAAGAACAGGCCCTGAGGATTATTGAAAATGCCAAGGTGCAGCGTCCTGGCGTGTGCAACGCCCTGGAATGTCTTCTTGTGAATGAACGCATTGCTGGCCAGTTCCTGCCCAAACTTGCTGCGCATCTTGCTCCCTTCAATGTGACTTTCCGGGCGTGTCAGAATTCTCTCCCCTTGCTTGGCCCTGCGGCGTCCCCGGCCCGCCCGGACGATTACGGCCATGAATTTTTATCCCTGACCATGGCCGTGAAGGTGGTCAAATCCCAGGAAGAGGCTGAGGACCATATTGCGGCGCATGGATCCGGACATTCCGAGGCCATTTTGACCCAGAATCACGCTCGAGCCATGCGTTTTCTGCGCAATGTGGACGCCTCCTGCGTTCTCATCAACGCGTCGACTCGATTCAACGACGGGGGTGAACTCGGTCTGGGTGCAGAAATAGGCATCAGCACCTCCAAGATCCACGCTTACGGACCCATGGGAGTCAAGGAACTGACCAGCCTGAAGTTCATCGTTCTGGGCGAAGGGCAGGTACGTGCCTGATTCATTGGCCGAGGCCGTGGGGATCCTTGGCGGCTCGTTCAATCCTGTGCACAACGGCCATCTGCGCATGGCTATCGAGGTGCGGGAAACCCTCGGTCTCAAAAGGGTCGATTTGCTTCCGGCCAGGATCCCTCCCCACAAAAGCAGCTCGGGGCTGCTTCCTTTTTCTTTGCGCCTGGACCTTGTGCGTGAAGCTGTCCAGGGCATCGATGGACTTGAGGTGTCGGATCTGGAAGGCCAGATGCCTGTCCCCTCCTATTCGTATTTGACCTTGGTCCGTCTGGCCGAGTCGAATCCCGATATCCACTATGTCTTCATTCTGGGAGGGACGGATCTGCTGACCTTGCCGGAATGGCACAGGGGATTGGAGATCCCGTTGATCACGGATATTGCCGTGGCGGGTCGGCTTGGTGTGGGCGCTGAAATGATCGATGGCTTCTTAGACGCGCATTGGACCTGGATCAAGGAGGAGTCCTGTGCGCGTCAGGTCGTCGGAGGCAAGCGAGTCTTCTTTGTGTCCCTGCCCCGGCTTGACATCAGCGCAAGCCTTGTCCGAGACAGATTTCAACAGGGCAGGGACGTGGCCGGTCTGGTTCCCGAGGCGGTCCGGAGACGTATGCTCGCTGAGCCACGTATATTCAACGATTACTGGAGTTTATTGCCATAATGGAGGGGACATGGTCGGACATATTGTTATGTGGAAGTTGAAGGACAGTGCAGAAGGGAAAAGCGCGACAGAGAACGCTGCCACCATGAAAAACATGCTCGACGCCCTACCGGGACTGATCCCTGAGATCAGCGCCTTGCATGTCAGCATGGATGTCTTCGCGTCCGCCCCAGAGGTGGACGTGGTACTGTTTACGTCCTTCGGTTCCGTTGAGGACCTGCAGACCTATCAGGTCCATCCGGAACATCAAAAATGTGTGGGATTCATTTCCAAGGTAGTCGCAGAGAGAAGGGTCGTTGATTACCATTTTTGAAACGAGAAAGGGGTGCCAAGCACCCCTTTCTGTCTAGCTGGCGAGCAGAGCCACCTTGACCTGCTTGACCCCGAACCGCTTGGCTTCATTCGTGTCCGGGACAAAGATATCCACCCGGGATGAATAGCGTTTGTGCATGAGATCCGCTATTTCGTAAATTCCGTGTCCTTTCACATAGACTTTCTTGCCGAATACCCAGCCCTGATCAAACAGATCTCTGCTGACAGCCACAATTCCGCTCCGGACCTTGGTCATGCTGGCTGTCGTGGTCGGATCCGGGTCACATTCTCCGTGTGTTGGGCTGTAGGCCGTTAACGTCACTTCCTTGATTCTTGCCTCGTGCAGGTCCGCGACCTGTCGTGCCAGTTGCTGCCGTTCCTCGCTCAACTTTTCGATCTGGACGGAGTGTTCCGTCTTCAGCTCCTCAATACGGGCGGTATAGTAGTCTTCCGCTGCCGTCCTGGCCGTGGTGTCGACCGCGAACCCTATCAGGGCGGCTATGAGGGTGAAAAAAAGCGAGGTGACGACAAATGCGCCATGATTGCTCATGCAAGTACCTCATATCTGTTTTGCGGTGGATGCTGCCGGCGAGAGGGGAAAAGGCGAGTGCCGTGAAGAGAGGTCGGATGGGCCGGCCGCAGTTGGTAAAGGGGACATAACAATTTTGCCCTTTATCCGATGAAAAGGGATGATGCAACCCCTGGAACGACACAAAAATGGGGTGCCCGGGGATGTCATGGCGCGGCGGAGAATCTGTGCTTTGAATAAAATAATCAGGTATGCCAGGAAATTAGAATATTTTTTTGCCTTCTGCGTTAATGCGGAGTAGAAGTGCACGCCCATTGGGCGTGGTCGGTGGCACTTGGCTTTGCCGGACTGGTTTCTTGTGCAATAACGATAGGGAGTCGGGAACTGGTCAGAAATGCCTCGCCTTCTGACTTGGTTCATCTCTGCAATTTTTTACCCTCGCAGCAAAGACCTGACTTTGGCCATGAGTTCTGAACTGTCGTAAGACTTGACCACATAGGCGTCGGCGGCGATGGATTTGAGGTCAAAACGGAAGCTGTCGTAGGCGGTGCACAGTACGATGGGCAACGCGGCGTGCCTGCAACGGATCTCCTGTAAAATATCCAGACCGGATCGATTTTCCAGCTTGATGTCCAGAATGATTAAATCCGGCTTGTGTTCATCCAAAAGGGCCAGCACATCGCCGTCGCCGTTGGAGCAAGCCACATTGTAACCGAGCTGGCGCAACTCTTCGGCATAGAGCATGCGCACATGCTCTTCATCGTCAATGACCAGAATTGTCTTTTGGTCCATTTCATTCCCCCTGTTTGCGTTCACTCCATTCTTCTCCAAGAACACGACTGCCGCTCCTGACAGAAAACCTTTCGTATGGAGGAAAAACAGTGCGTCTCGTACTCAAAAAGTCTGTCGAATCCGCAGAAGGCCTTCCTCGACCGGCCCACACTGCGCGCTTTGCCCGATGTTTCCTGACAGGGCGGATCAGAAAAAATAATTCACTCCGAGGAAAGGTCCCACCGTATTCACGCCTTCATTGGGTTCGGATATGCCGGCCGAGGAGATGTGCACATACCGGCCTTCCAAGAAGATGGCCAGGTCATCCTGGAGAAAGTAGTTCACGCCCGCCGCAGCCTGTTCGTTGAATTGGAAGGCCCCGCCCAGGTCTGGGGAACGGATTTCCGTCAACGCGATTCCCGCACCGATATCGACATAGGGGACCCAACGCGTGCCAGTAGCGAAATGATAGCGCAGATGAGGCGTCAGGGCCAAAGTCCAATCCCATCCCGAATTGACCTGTGGGCCAAGAAGTACTTCAAGACGCACTTCGAAATTTCCTCGATACCAGCTCTGAGCACCTACGGTGTCTCCAATCATGACACCATATGCCAGGGCGAGAGGCACAAGATCATGCTGATCCTCGCCTCCAAGGACGATAATTCCGTAGGTCACCCCCACACCCAGGCTCATGGTTTGGGTTCCGGAGAGGAATCCATGGCCCGTTGTCCCCGACCAGATGCCGGGTTCTTCAGCACCTGGGGTGTCATGCGTCATGGGCATGGTCCTGGTCGGCAGGGACCCGCGTTCCTCTGCGCGCACGGAAAGCGGAAGGATCAATAAGAGACAACCCAGCCACATGGCTATGGATCGTACAACATTTTTCATTCACTGCCTCCTCATGACCACGACATCACATCGCGACTGGCCCTGGTGGCCAGCCGAGACACCTGCTTGCTAAACATCCGTCCAGTAAATGGTCAAGAAGTTGTCATTAATTTCAACACAGCAGGCCGGGACCACTCCAGGAATGTTGATGTGTTCTTGCAGCCATATGACTGGAAACGTTAATATTATTTATCGCTAGTGATATTTCGAGTGCATGTAAAACAGAGAGGCAGTCAGGGCCATACGAGATTCATACCTGGCCTGGCGACAGCCCGCAGCCCAGCAGCAGGACAATGGGCTGCTCCAGATTTTAGCGGCCCTGGTCATGCTGATTCTGGTGCTGTATGCACAGGGGTATGATTGCCCGTCGCAGTGTTTGCGGAAAAAAATCGCCCGGCCAGTGACTGGCAGGGCGATCAATTTGTCGCGTGGTCTCATTGACTGACATCATATCAATTGTGGAGAAGACCCTTTCCCGGAATCTTTTGGCGGTTTCCTGTTCGACTGTTCGGGACATCAGTCGTCCAGTTCGTCGATGAGGGCCAGTCCTTCCTCTTCAAGCGCTACCAGGTCGTTGTAGGTCTCGCGCTTGCGAATCAGGACATGCTTGCTCCCCTGAACCATGATCTCCGCAGCCCTGGGTCTGGAATTGTACTGAGAGGACATGACAAACCCGTAAGCCCCCGCCGAGAAAGCGGCCAACAGGTCGCCCTGATCCACCCGGGGGATGGTCCGGTTCTTGGCCAGAAAGTCACCGGATTCGCAGATGGGGCCGACAATATCGACCGTCATTTCCCCGGTGCTTCCTTCGCGTACCGGCGCGATGCGATGATATGAGCCATACAGCGACGGACGGACCAAATCGTTCATGGCCGCGTCCACGATGACGAAGAGCTTGTCCTCATTTTTCTTGAGATACTGCACCTGGGTGACCAGGATGCCCGTATTTCCGGCAATGACCCGGCCGGGTTCCAGGATGAGGGTCATATCGAGGTCTTTGAGCGATTCCGTCAGGGCCTGCCCCAGTTCGTCAGGGTGGGGTGGTTCCTCCTCATTGTAGGTGATGCCCAGTCCCCCACCCAGATCCAGATATTTAATGGCGATATCGCGTTCCCGCAGTTGGGCGTAGAAAATCTTCAATTTGTCCAGGGCTTCGAGGAAAGGGGAGAGCTTGGTAAGCTGAGAACCGATATGGCAGTCCATGCCAACGGGATCCACATTGGGCAGACTTTTGGCCAATGTATAGGCTTCCAGGGCCTCAGCCCGAGACAGGCCAAACTTGTTTTCCTTCAACCCTGTAGAAATGTAGGGATGGGTCTTGGGATCCACGTCCGGATTGATGCGCAGACTGATCCTGGCCACCTTGTGCAGGTCTCCTGCCACCGAGTTTATCCGCTGCAGCTCCTGGATCGACTCCACGTTGAACAAAAGGATGTCCGCCAGGAGGGCTTCCTGAATTTCAACCGTCTTTTTGCCTACGCCAGAATAGACAATTTTTTTGGGATCAACTCCGGCACGGAGGGCCCGGAACAGTTCCCCCCCCGATACGATATCTGTGCCCGCCCCTGCCTGTGCCAGAATTTTGAGGACGCTCAGGTTGGAGTTGGCTTTGACCGAATAGCAGGTCATGTGGTCAATGCCCTGGAAAGCCGAATCAAACGCGTTGAGGTGACGTTTCAGTGTCGAGGCGGAATAGATGTACAGAGGAGTTCCGTGCTCCGCGGCCAGGTCCGCCACCGGGACATCTTCAGCATACAGCTGTCCGTTCTTATATGTGAAGTAATGCATATTCTCTCCTTCAGAATCACTGTCCGGGGACGGCTATGGAGATGATCTCGGAAATGGCCGGGGCAATGATGTGGTGGGTATTATCTGCTTTCACCCGGATCCGCAAATTCTCGGCCGGAAGCGGATCGCAGATGGTGAATATGAAGCTGTTTTCTCGACGGTAGACCCCTTCTCCGAAGGGAAAAACCTTTTTCGAATAGGAGGGGGTGAAAGGACATGTCGGACAACCGTCCTGTTCGATTTCAATCATGAAATATTCCAGATTGACCAACCTACCTCCGAGCTTGGCGTTGATAAGCAGGCAACCCTGGTCCATGGCGGCTTCCAGGTGATGGATCAGGATCATTTCATCGCTGACAATGGGCTGTGGCCACTCTTTTTTGCCGCATGCGACGAGGACGAGGAGTGCGAGAAGAAGAATTCGTTTCATGACTGTCCAGACATTGCCTTCCAGGTGTGGAGCAGAGTCAATGCCTCCAAAGGGGAAAGCGCGTTGACGTTCATTGCATGTAGGGCCGCCAGCACCGGATGTTCAGCCGGTTTTTCTGTGGTCAGCCTGTCCGTGGCAAGTCCTGGAAGTCCGATCTGACGGGTCAGGAGCTCGCGGCGTTGGCTGCCCCCCGGGGCATGTTTTTCAAGTGCGGTCAGGATTTCTTTGGCTCTGGACACCACTGAGGCCGGTACCCCGGCCAAGCGGGCCACTTCGATCCCGTAGCTGCGGTCCGCCGGACCCGGGACCAGTCGACGCAGAAAGACAATGTCTCCCTTCCATTCCTTGATGGCGATATTGAAATTGCGCACAGTGGGCAAGCTGTCTTCAAGCACCGTCAGTTCGTGGTAGTGGGTGGCAAACAGGGTGCGTATTCCTCCCTGTCGCTTGGCCAGTTCTTCGACCACGGCCCAAGCAAGGGACAGCCCGTCAAAAGTGCTTGTGCCCCGGCCTATTTCATCCAGGATGACCAGGGCGCGTTTTCCGGCCTGACGCAGGATCCTGGCGGTTTCGCTCATCTCGACCATGAAGGTCGATTGGCCCATGGCCAGGTTGTCTGAAGCTCCCACCCGGGAAAAAATCCGGTCGCACAGGCCAATCCGGGCCGAGGTCGCCGGAACAAACCCACCCATTTGCGCACAAATGCAGATGATGGCCACCTGTCTCAATACTGTGGATTTGCCCGCCATGTTTGGTCCCGTGATGATGAGCACCCGGCCGCTGTTCTCAAGTGTCAGGTCGTTGGGTATGTAGTTTGCCCGACCCTGAGCCGCCTCTACCACAGGATGACGACCACCTTTGACGACGATATCGAGGCCTTCGTGCAGCTCAGGACGGCACCACTCCCATTTGCGGGCGGCATGGGCCATGCCCTGGGCAAAATCAAGCTCCGCCAGAATCCGGGCCATGGCCATGAACCGGTCCCTGTGCCCGGCCACTTCCTCGCGCAGGGAGAGAAACAGTTCGTATTCGCGGGCCTTGCGTTTTTCCGACGCACTGAGAAGTTTGTCCTCGAGGATTTTGAGCTCTTCGGTGATGTATCGTTCTGCGTTGACCAGGGTTTGACGCCGTATAAAGTGCGAAGGGGGAGGCGTAGCGTGGGTTCGGCTCAATTCAAAATAATAGCCGAAAACCCTGGTATAGCCGAGTTTAAGCTTGGGTAGCCCGCTGGTCTGGCGTTCTTGTTCCAGCATGAGGGTCAGGGCGGACTCGCCGTGGTCCGTCAACTCCATGAGTTCGTCCAGGGTTGCGTCATACCCCGGACGGAAGAGTCCTCCTTCGGTGATGACCGGTGGAAGGCTTTCGGCCAAGGCCCGCAAAAGCAACTCGTGCACATCGGCCAGGTTGTCCCAGTTCTGCAGCAGGTTTTGCAGCCTCGACGGCGGAGATCCAAGTCGGGTCAGTTCGCCGTAAAGCTTCGGAAGCACGGCCAAGGACGCACACATCGCCCCAAAATCCTTGGGAGTGGAACGGTTGACAACGATGCGCGTACACAACCGCTCCAGATCATAGACCTTGTCCAGGAATCGGCGCAGATTTTCACGCAACTGGTCCTGGGCATGAAAAAAATTTACCAGCTCCTGCACGGACAGGATTGTCCCCAAGTCTTTGAACGGCTGATGGAGGCGGGTTTCCAGCAGGCGGCCACCCATGGGGGTCTGGGTCTGGTCCAGTACATGGATCAGGGTGCCCCGTCCTTTGGATCCGCCCATGGTTTGAAAAAGCTCAAGATTTCGTTCAGAGATCTCATCCAGCAGCAGGGTGGAAGAAAGATCCAAGGGGATGAAAGGGGCCAGATGGGAGAGACTCCGTTTCTGGGTCAGCTCCAGGTAGGTCAGAAGGGCACCGCAGCAACTGGTCAGCCCCGGCTTATCGTCCAGATCGAGGGCGGCCAGGGAGGGAACGCTTTGGGCGCGGAGGACTTTTTTCTCTGCCCCTTTCGCGTCAAAATAGGATTTCTGCGGATAGCGGGACAGCCTCGCCTGCCAGTGTTCGAGACCCTTGGGCAGAGGCTGGGATTCTGTCAGCAGGAGCTCGCGGGCATCCATCTTGATCAGCCACTGCCAAAGCGCTGCTTCGTTCCTCGTCTGGATGCCGGACCAGGTCCCCGTGGAGAAATCAACCCAAGCCAAGCCGCCGCCCAAATCCGTATCCCAGAAAAGGGCCGCCAGATAATTATGTCCTTTGGCCTGGAGGTTCATATCCTCCACAGCTGTTCCCGGGGTCAGTACCCTGGTTACCTCTCGGCGCACCAATCCTTTGGCCTGTTTGGGGTCTTCCACCTGATCGCACAACGCCACCTTGTACCCCTTTTCCAGGAGCTGGCGCACATATTCATCAATGGCATGGTGAGGCATGCCGCACATAGGGACCGGATGACTTGCCCCGGGATTGCGGCTGGTCAGGGCTATCTGCAATTCCCGTGCGGCAATCTCGGCATCGTCAAAAAAAAGTTCAAAAAAGTCGCCCATGCGGAAAAAAAGGAGCGCTCCCGGGTACTCCTCCTTGACCCGCAGATACTGCTCCATCATGGGCGTCAGTTTGACCGTTTCCATTCGTCAATCGGTAATGAGTTGGCGGAACGCAATGGAATGCCAGGAATGGCATTTGGGACAGCAGAAAAAAATCTGACCTCGCTTCAAGCCACAGCGCGAACAGATGAAACGTTTTACCTGCCTGGCGCGGCGCAGCAGAAAGTCGAGCTGCATTTCGAATACCGGGGTCATCTGTTGCTGGGGCAGGGACATGGTCAAAAGCTCCAGCCGCGCTGGCCAGAAGGAAGGATTCAGCAGCAGGGCTTTTTCCTGCCAGGTCTTGGCCTCCTCGATGCGGCCATGGGCACGCAGCAGGCATCCTGAATAAAATAGCAGGGCGAGATTTTGGGGCTGCCTGTTCACGATGTGCAGCAAGGTGTCCAGATGCTCCAAGGGGAGCAGGGCGGCTGAAGGAGTGCCTGTTTCGGTGTGATCAAGGAGCGGGTCCAAAAGTAAAAAGGCCAGGTCCGATCCTACGGCGGACAGTCCCTGGTCGAGTTGGGACAACAGGTCCACCCAGGCCTCCCGCTGAACAAGGAGAACAATGCTCTCCAACCATGCTTCAGGGGACGCAGCATACATCTCCTTGGCTTCCTGGAGCAGCCCAGGATGCATGGTGCCATCCTTGGAACTGGCAGCACGGACCAGGTAATGGGCAGCCTGAGGGGCAAGGCCGATCTTGTGATACTGCCGGCTTGCTTCCAGAAAATCGCCGCTTTTTGCCGAGAGGAGTGCAAGCTCAAGCTCCAGGGCCGGGGTATGACTGCCCAACTCACGGCAGCGCGTGAAGGCGTCCCTGGCCCGGTCCAGGATGCCGGCCCGCGAATAATCTCTGCCCAGCTCGAAGAACACCTGGGCCCGATCCACGGGATCCAGATCGGGTCTGTCGATAATGGCTCCACGGATCTGGATGGCCCGGTCAAGTTCCCCGCGAAGACGATACAGATTGCCCAGTGCTGAGCAGATTTCCACAGCTCCTTGCTGGATTTTCATGGCCCGCGAAAGATGGCTGATGGCCGTCAATGCATCCTGCGCCGGATTTGATGGCTCCGTCGTCAGGAGATGGTCAGCGGTATCGCGCAGTCCCAAGAGGGACTTGAGCCATTGCATGCATCACTCCTTGGATAAATGCCGGGCGTACCAGTCCCCGGCTTGGGCGAGCCCCTTTCGCACATCGTAAACAGGATCATAGCCCAACAGGGCTTTGCTTTTGGAAATATCGGCCAGGGAATGGCGGACATCACCGGCCCGAAAATCCCGGTACAGCGGCGCGGCGGTGGCGCAAGCCGGGTTGACCTTGCCGGCTTCGCTCCGGATCAGCGAAAAGAGCTCATTCAAAGAGGTGCGTTGGCCAAAGGCAACATTGAAAACCTGGCCTGGAACCTCAGGATGATCAGCGCATGCTGCCAGGATATTGGCCTGGACGCAATTCTCGATGAAGCAGAAATCGCGG
>ERZ1645192.3284-NODE-3284-length-13239-cov-12.059921_pt1 | contig 13239 bp, 15 predicted proteins | sample MGYA00575354_ERZ1645192 | MGnify/ENA primary metagenome ERZ1645192 (study PRJEB40844, sample SAMN11349763) | freshwater sediment metagenome | isolation source: river sediment | host: Sediment | place: India: Faizupur Khadar , New Delhi | collected 2017-02-21 ... | reverse complement strand
TCGGCAAAATCGCCGGCATTTTCACTGTTCTGGTTGGCAAATAGGATATCGTGGTACTCCCAGAATTTACCCTGGTCGGCGGCGCAATAAGCAGCCTGCGCGGCGGATTTTGATTCGCCGTCTAGAGCGTTTCCATCCAGAAAAGAGAATGGGGTGTAAGTGAAATAGACCTTGCCGGTGTTTACATAGTTATCAATAATGGCTGTTTCTTCTTCATCCGCAAAAAGGCGGCAGTAGGGGCATTGGAAATCGCTGAATTCTTCCACCTTGATCGGCGCATTCGGATCGCCCATGGAATTGCGATCCACCTGGTTTCGCTGCACATTTTTGCCGTCGCGTATTTCTCCCACCGGACCGCTGTTGAGCGCGATCAATACGGCCACGACCGCAACAGCCACCAGCGAAATGACGCCCAGCCAGATGTTCCGCTGGCGGGTTTGATTTCGCTTGCGTTTTTCTTTTAAATTTGCTCGAGTTTCGTTTTTTCGGGCCATGCGCATATACCTCTAGGAAGAATGGTGTGTAGAAATATTTTGCCATTAATTATCTAAAATGTAAAGAAAGAGTTATATTAACGCGGATAAACCAGCACCGGGAACTGATCACCGGTAAGGCTGAAACCCAGCCGCCGGTACAATGCCTGGGAACTGGCATTGTCGTGCTGCGTGTTCACGGTCACGGACCAAATGTTCAGCCGTTCAAGGTGTTTTAGAAGATCAAGCACCAGTGCATATCCGATGCTTTTCCCCTGCAATTCAGGCTGGACGGCCAGCCGCGCCAGGTGAGCATTGAAGGAACTGGCTGTGCTGATTTGATAGGCGACGATCTGGCCTCGAATTTCCATCAGGGTGGCAAAGGCGCTCTGTTCGAAAGCCTGTTTGAGGCTAAGTTCCGAAAGCTGCCATAACGGCTCGAAGGCCAGGTTATCGATGCGGGTCACTGAGGGGATATCCTCCGGGAGAATCGGCCGGATGACAGCATCGGGAAGCAGCTTCACGTTGGGAGGGAGTGCGCCGTTCCAGGAGAGTGTGACGATATGCTGGTGGACCTGCCAGCCGTGCCGGAGCAGCAAGCGTTCGAACCAATCATGCAGCGAGATGGCCGCCAGGGTGACAGGCGGCTTGAGACCGGGCTGTTGGACTGCATGGTTCAGCAGATGTTCCCAGGCGGTGTCGGGGTTGATGTGCGCACCGCTGGCGAAGAGGCGCACCCAGGCAACTGCGGGCGGATCTGGCGGGCAGGCGAACGCGGCCTGGGTCATGCCGTCGCGTTCCAGCATCCAGAACTCCGCCTCTCCCAGCCATTCCAGCGTTGAACGCCAGTCGAGGTGCCGGTGGACATAGCGCGCCTGGTTCAGGAAGAACGCCAGGTCGCTCGTGTCTTTTGTCTGTGCCTGCCGGATGGAAAGGAGTTCTGCCATTGACATTTAAAAGCTGCCTGCCGGTCAAGGCAGGCAAATTTTACTCTTGAGCAGCGGCGTCAGGATCGGTTGGACATTTTGCCGATCAGGCGCAGCAAGCCCTTCAGGATGCGGTCGGTGATCGAAAGGCTTTTCTTCTGGGCAAGACCGTCTTGCATGGAGGCCATGGCTTCCATGCGTTTGCCCTGCTGCAATTGGATTGCGGAGATGCGTTGCAGCACCAGCGCGCGCAAATCGCTTTCACCGATTTTTTCGAACAGACCGGCGGATTGGCGGTAGAGATCCATCGCGCGTTCGCGTTCTTTTAAGTCTTCCAGGGCGGCTGCCATGTTGCCCAGCGCCATGCCTTGCCGGCGCAGGTCGCCCACGGCGGCAAACACCTGGTCGGTGCCGTCCGCCGCGGCGAAAGCGCCTTTGGCGTCGCCGGCTTTCAACAAAGCCACCGATTGGTTATTTAATGCTTCAGCAGCCAGGACGTCTTCTTCCGCCTGCTTGTATAAGCCGGCGACTTCCTCAAACAGGCGGGCGGCCTGCTGGAACTCTTCTGCCTCGTAGGCCGATTGGGCCTGGGAAGCGAGTTCCTGTAGCGTGATTTGAGTGGTGTTTTCTGTCATCAGTATGTGATCTCCAACAAACCTTCCGCGATGCCGCGCAACTTATCCACCGAAAGCTCGCTGAGCCGGATGGCCAGGTCCAGGTAGGGGCGGTTGACGGGTTGAAGTATGAATTGCTGTTGTTGTTCTGGCAGATCCAGGAATTTTCGAACTGCCGTCTGCCGCGCGCGCCAGGCGCCAATGGCACCGTGGTCATCGAAGAAGGATTCGATGCGCGTTTCCAGGGCGGCAGCCAGGGTTTCCAGTTCAGGCAGCGCCACGTCCGTCAGCCCGCTTTCATCCTGATTGAGCTGTTCCACCGGGATGGAGGATAACGAAGAGAGTTGTTCCAGCGTTAATCCGCGTTCTTCGCGCAGCATTTTCAGGCGCGTGCCGATGATCCGGTTTCGCAGCTCGGCCAGTCTGCCGGCGTTGTTCAACGAATCGTCATCCATATTTTCCGAAAGCGATTCGTTGCCCCAGAAATGCTCGAGCGGCAAATCAAAGAAATACGCAAGAGCTTCCAATTGTGGCAGCGATGGAGCTGTTTCGCCGTTTTCAAAAGCTGTAAAAGTATCCGGCGAAATGCCAAGCGCTTCTGCGCATTCATTTACGCTCCGGCGGGTGGCAAGGCGGGCGTCCAGTATTAATACGCCTAATTTGCGCGTGCGGAGTGTGATTAAACGCTGGTTTTTGTTCATAATCATCCTGAGTTTGACGGAGATATGGACATTATAAATGAAAACGCGTTAATGTCTCCGATTTTGCGGCCCCAACATCTCGTTCAACTTTGCGCCGTACACTTCCGGGCCCAGGTGGATGCCGGCCATTTCGAGCCGTGGTGAGAACAGCGGCCGGATGCCGGTTGGTTTCAGATCGCCAATTGCCTTTCCCTGGGCGTCCACGCCGGTCTGTTCATATTTAAAGATTTCGGTCATCACCACGGTATCACCTTCCATGCCCGACACTTCGGTGATGGATGTGACCTTGCGGGTGCCGTCGCGCATGCGGGATTGCTGGACGATGACATCCACGGCCGAAGCGATCTGCTGGCGGATGACTTTGACGGGCAGGTCCATGCCGGCCATCAGGCACATGGTTTCAAGGCGCGAAATGGCGTCGCGGGCGGTGTTGGCGTGCAGGGTGGTGAGCGAGCCGTCGTGGCCGGTGTTCATGGCCTGCAACATATCCAGGGCTTCGCCGCCGCGAACCTCGCCGACCACGATCCGGTCGGGGCGCATGCGCAGGGAATTGCGGACCAGGTCGCGGATGGTGACGGAGTTTCTCCCTTCGGAGTTGGGTGGTTTGGTTTCCATGCGCACCACGTGATCCTGCAGTAAGCGCAATTCAGCGGCGTCCTCGATGGTCACGATGCGCTCATTTTCAGGGATGAACCCCGACAGGACGTTTAGAAGGGTGGTTTTACCGGAGCCTGTGCCGCCTGAAATGACAATATTCAAGCGCGCAAGCACGCAGGCTTTGATGAAATCGGCCATGCCCTGCGAAATGGAGCCGAATTGGATCAACTGGTCGATGTTCAGCTTGCCCTTGTCGAACTTTCGGATGGTGATGGTGGGCCCGTCAATGGCAACCGGCGGAATGACCGCATTAACGCGCGAGCCGTCCGGCAGGCGGGCATCCACGGTTGGGCTGTCGCCGTCGATGCGCCGGCCCAATGGAAGAATGATTTTTTCGATCAGGTGCAGCACCTGGTCGTCGTTTTCGAGAGTGATATTGGTTTTGGTGAGGATGCCTTTGCGCTCGATGTAGATCTTTTTGGCGCCGTTGACCATCACCTCGGTGATCTCGGGGTCGTCCAGCAGCGGCTGCAACGAGCCAAACCCGAGAATATCATCGAGGATGTCGTGGAACAACTGGTCGCGCAGGGTGGTGGGCAGGGCAAGCCGGGTGGAGGCGTACGCCTGCTGCATGAGGTCATTGACCACCTTGCGCCGGTCGCCGGCGATGGGCGGCTGGTTTTCCAGTTCGTGCGAAATAAAATTTACGATATATGCCTTAAGTTTATTGAGCTCGGCTTCACGATTGGCTCCCGGATTGGTCATTTTTCATCCTGTATTTCGTCGACCGGCAACAGCCAGATGATGTGTGAAGCGTTCACCACCATAAAATTCACTTTGTGGACAATCTGACCGGCGCGGTCATAGATGACTGCATTGGTGACCGCCAAAAATTGTTCCGAGGTATTCAGTTCGTCGCGCAGGCGGTGATTGGGCCGGACGTGCACATCACCCTGGATTTTGTAATCGGCCGTTTGGATGACTGCATTTACGGGATGTTTATAGATAATGTTAGAAAATACTTTTATCCGCGTTTCTGGCGACGGATTGTTATCATCGATCATCATCCTGATAATTCCTCTTTTCCACCTATTCCAATGGATGGGTTACAGATTGGCTTTTTCAACCGGCGGCATGAGATAACCCAGGCCTGAGCGAGTGACGATGTGTTGCGGCGAATGGGGATTGTCCTCCAATTTCTGGCGCAGGCGGGCGATGCTGACCCACAGGATTTCTTTGTCTTCGCTGTACTGCGGTCCCCAAATGGCGGTCAACAGGTCCTCGGCGGTGAGCACCTGGCCGACATGCTGGGCAAACTGGATGAGCAGGCGGTATTCGGTGGCGGACAGGTAAACAGGTTTGTTTTCCTTCCACACTTCCGCGCGGGCAAAGTCGATTTTTAAATTGCCGTGCGCAAAATAACGATTTTGGCCGACTTGTTCGGAAGTTTTGGCGCGGCGCAGCACGGCGCGTACGCGGGCAACCAGCTCAGTGGCTGAGAAAGGCTTGACGACGTAATCATCCGCGCCAACGTTCAGGCCGCGCACCCGGTCCTGCTCTTCACCTTTGGCTGTGAGCATGATGATGGGCACCGAGGAAAACTGGCGAATGCGCTCGCAGGTGGTCCAACCATCCAGGCGCGGCATCATCACGTCGAGGATGACCATGTCGGGACGCTTGCTGGCTACCATTTCCAGGGCTTCTTCGCCATTGCTGGCCGTGATGACCTCGTACCCTTCGGCTTCGAGGTTTACCTTGACCAGATGTTGATATAAGACTTCATCATCAACGATCAGGATGCGCGTGTCCATCTATGAGACCTCCTCGCCAGTCGACTTAATCAGATATGCTCTCTTAGAGAGACTGTGAAGGTGGAGCCTACGCCCAGGGTGGAATTGACGCTAATTTCACCCTGGTGTGCCTGGAGGATCTGCTTGCAGATGAACAGGCCTAAACCAGACCCGTGCACGTTGGGCGCTTGCTCAGGGTTACGGAAGAAACGGTCAAAAATGAATGGGACATACTGCGGCGGGATTCCGGGCCCGTGATCGATCACGTCGATCTGAACGCCGTTATCTACATTGCAAATGTTAACCCAAACATCCGATTCCGGGGCGTACTTTGCAGCGTTGTTAAGCAGGTTTTGCAACACTTGCGCCAGGCGGACCGGATCGCCTTCGATCAATTTCAAGGGTTGTTCAATTTGCTGGTGTACCTTTAAAAGGGGGTGGTGCAGGTGAGTGCGCGTCAATACATCATTGACCACTGCATCCAGGCGGACGATTTGAAAATTCATGCGCATGCGGCCGGATTGCAGGCGGGCTGAGTCGAGCAAATCATCAATCAACTCCTGCAACCGGTCGGTTTCTTTGTCCACAATTTGCAGAAACTCGCGCTGGGTCTGGGCATCCCAACTGGTGTCAGAACGCAGCAGGGTGGTGGTGTAACCCTTGATGAAACCCAGCGGCGTGCGGATTTCATGGGACAGCGTGGACATGAAATCTTCCTGCAGCCGGAAAATGTGATGCTGCGCCTCCAGTTCATTGAGCCGCTTATGCCGGTGGTTTTCATCGATCACCAGCGCCAGGTCATTGGCCAGGAATTGCGCAAAGTGAATCTGCTCTTCTGTAAAAGGCGGGCTGCCAAAACGGATGAAAATGATGGTTCCAAGGATGGTGTTCTGGCGTTGGAAGGGCACGCCCAGGATGTAGGGACGGCGCAGGCGGTCCGCGTTCATCGGTTCGCTGGGTTCGTGCAGGATGATCTTGCCGGTGTTGCAAACCTGGGCCGCGATGGTTTCTCCCCAGGCTGCATCAGCTTCAGCACGTTTTCCGCGCCCCATCGCGCGGGCGTAGGCGGTTTCCGGGAGCCTGGTTTCAGGGTCGATCAGGTAAACGACCAGGTTGTCAAAGATAAAAAGGGGGCGGATCAGGCGGGCAATTTGGTCGAGCGCGGTTTTCCATTCCGTTGATTGCAAGATGACCTGGTTGATTCGATACAGATCATCCAAAGAAATGTTGAAGGTGGATTCCGCAGTTTTCATTGGTTAAGATTATATACGCTTTTCTTATTCCAGGACCCGCATGGTGAACTCAAAACTGCTGCCTTTGCCTGGAACCGAATCCACTCGAACCATCGAGCCGTGCGCTTCAATGATCTTTTTGACCAGCGCCAGTCCAAGGCCAGTTCCGCCATATCGGCGGGTGGAGGAACCGTCCAACTGGTGGAATGGTTCAAATATTTCCTGAATGCGTTCCTGGGGGATGCCAATGCCGTTATCGCGCACGTTGACGGCGATGAAATGATTATCCTGGATGGTCTTCACCAGCAGCGTGCCGCCGTCGGGGGTGAATTTGATGGCATTTTCAATCAACTGCTGAATGGTCCACAGGATTTTTTCGCGATCAGCCTGGATGAATGCAGGGGATGGATCTCCCTCAAAGGTGAGCGAATGTTTATGCTCGGCGGCGCGCTGCTGGTAGGCAATCACCAGATCGCGGCAGAGTTGATTGATGTCGAAGGATTTCACGTGCAGGCTGATGGTGCCGCGCTCGGCCATCGAGAAGAGGATCAAATCTTCGATCAGCCTTTCCAGCCGGTCGGTCGAGCGCTGCATGGTCATCAGGCTGCGGTATTGCTCGTCATTCACCTGGCCGAGATCGCCAGAGGAAAGCAGTTCGAGGTAGCCGCGGATGTGGGTGAGCGGGGTGCGCAATTCGTGCGAGATATTGGACACGAAATTGGATTTCAACTGGTTCAATTCGGCCAATTTTGCCAGCGCCTGTTCCAGTTCGGCGGTGCGTTCCTGGACGCGTTGCTCGAGGAAATTGTTGGCTTCCTCAAGCTGCTGGTTCTTCTCCTGCAGGGCAATTCTGAGCTGAAGGATCTGTTCCGTGACCACGCGGTCGAGCGTGGGTTGATCCACCAGACGCAAATCGACCAGGACCTTTCCCAGGAGTGCGGATTGGCCGCGTTGCGTGTGGGCGCGTTGGACCTTCAGCGCTTTTTCCAGGTCGGCGGGCGAGATGATGCCTTTTTCCACCAGCGACTCGCCCAGCCTTGGAACCAATACTTCAGGCGCAATAGAGTGGTTATCGATCATCTTACCCCCACCGGTGCAAGATCAATGCCGCCAGACCCATTGTCCGGCAACCATTGTCGCCGCTGGAGCGTACTGGTGCAGATTCTCAAGCGGCAGAGCAAATGGATCGCCGTCCAGGACGATCAGGTCGGCGAAATAACCGGGCTGCAACCGCCCCAACCGGTCCTCAAGCCCGGCGGCAAAAGCCGGCCCTGTGGTAAAACCGGCCAGTGCCTGTTCCAGCGAGAGACGCTGTTCCGGATGCCAGCCCTCGCGGCCGGGATACCCGGACGGGCGCGCGCGGTTCACTGCGGCGTGAAGTCCGAGGAACGGATTGGGCGTTTCTACAGGCGCATCCGATCCGAAGGCCAAGCGGGTGTTTGCGTCCAGCAGGGATTTGTATGCGTATGCGTAGCGGGAGCGGCTGCCCCAGTGCCGGTTGGCGATGTCGATATCCGAAATGGCGTGCACGGGTTGAACCGAGGCAATCACGTCCAGTTCGGCCAGCCGGGTTAAATCATCCGGGTGCAGCAGTTGGACGTGTTCGATGCGGTGGCGCAGGCGCGGCAGGTTGTTCTGCGATTCAAAGCGGCGCAACAGGGCATAACCGTTGAGAATCTCGTGGTTGGCGCGGTCGCCAATGGCATGCACGGCCAGGCTCAAGCCGCTTTGCGCGGCCTGCCTGCCGGCCTCGAAGACCTGTTCGGCGTTCAGCTGCAGCACGCCGGCGCCTTCGCTGTGTTCGTAGGGTTGCAGCATGGCAGCGGTCTGCGGCCCCAGGGCGCCGTCGGCAAACATCTTGACTGAACCGATGCGCAGAAAATCGGACCCGAACCCCGTGCGCAGGCCGAGGGCAACCGCTTCGGAGAGCTGATCCACCGGGATGCCCTTGACCACGCGCAGGTTCAGGCGGGCGGTGGAGTCGAGGATTTGCAGCGCCTGAAAGCAGCGGCGGCGGTCAAAATCATGAACGCCGGTGATGCCCATGCGCCACAACCGGGTTAGGGCGTGCTCGATGGCGCCCGCGGTGTCGTGTTCATCGGGCACGGGTAGAACGGCTTCGACCAGGCGGACGGCATTTTCAAGCAATATGCCGGTCGGTTCGCCATCCGCATCCCGTTGAATGATGCCGCCTTCGGGGTCGGGTGTGGCGCGGTCGATGCCGGCCAACCGCAGCGCGGCGCTTGAAGCCCAGGCCGCGTGCAGCGATTTGGCGGTCAGATAGGCCGGGCGGCCGCCCGCGGCGAGGTCCAGTTCGGCGGCGCTGCCGTAACCGCCCTGCCAGCGGTTTTGATCGAAGCCGTGGCCCAAAATCCAATTGCCGGCCGGCAGGCCGCTGGCCCGCTCGGCCACCCGCCGCAGGCATTCTTCCCGTGTTTCCACCTCGCAATCGATTCGCTCCAGGCTGAAGGCATAATGCTCGAGGTGCAAGTGGGCGTCGGTCAGGCCTGGCCAGACTGTTTGCCCGTGCAAATTTTCAATTTCTGCGCCTGGAACAACCAATGCCAGCACATCTTCATCCGAACCGGCAGCCAGGATGCGGCCGTTCTCGATGGCCAGCGCCGAGACAAACGGCTGGCGCGGGTTGAGCGTGCGGATGCGGGCGTTGTGAAGGATCAGCATATCACGACCGGGTGAGCGCAGCGATGAGTGCGTTGAGCTCTTCATCCGAATAGTAGTGGATCACCACGCTGCCGCCTTTGCGTCCATAGCGCACGGCCACGCGTGTGCCCAGGGCTTCCTGCAGGCGCTGCTCAATGGCAAGGATTTCCGGATCGGCGGGGCGCGGGACGGCCTTTTTGGTGCGCTCGCCGAGCAATTTGCGCACCAGCTCTTCGGCCTGGCGGACGTTCAATCCGTGCCGCAGGATGGTTTCGAGCGCGGCAACCTGGGCTTTGTCAGAGGGCAAGCCCAGCAGCGCGCGCGCGTGCCCTTCGCTGATGCGCCCGTCGGCGAGCGCCTGGCGGACTTCGATGGGCAGCTTGAGCAGGCGCAGCGTGTTGGTGACTGTGACGCGGTTCTTGCCCACGCGGGCGGCAATTTCCTCATGCGAAAGCGCGAAATCATCCGCCAACTGGCGGTAAGCCTCAGCGGTTTCCAGCGCGGATAGATCGGCGCGCTGGACATTCTCGATCAACGCCAGCTCCAGGCGCTGTTGTTCGGTCGCCTGGCGCACCAGCACCGGAACCAGCTCCAGGCCGGCCAGCCGTGCAGCCCGCAGGCGGCGTTCTCCCGCCACCAGGATGTACGCATCGTTGGCGGCATCATAGGTCACCAGCAGCGGCTGTAAAATGCCGTGCTCGCGGATGGAAGCGGCCAGTTCTTCCAGCGCTTCAGGCTGCATCACGCTGCGCGGCTGCAGCGGGTTAGGAATGATTTTCTCGACCGGCACTTCGAACGTTGACGTGCCTTCACCCGGCGAGGGCAAGCTCCCCGGAATCAACGCATCCAATCCTTTACCCAGGCCACCTTTGCGCGCCATTGGCATTATCCTTCTTCATTAAATGCAGGAATATGAATTCCATCCTGATCCAAAATCTCCCGCGCCAGCGCCGCGTAGGAGCGCGCGGCGGTCGAATCGGGCGCATAAAGCGTGATAGGCTGCCCGTAGGAGGGCGCTTCGGCCAGGCGGATGCTGCGCGGGATGATGGTTTGAAAAACCTTCTCAGGGAAATACTTGCGTACCTCACCGACCACGTCCAGCGCCAGGCGCGTGCGGCCGTCATACATGGTCAGGATGACGCCGCGCACCTGCAGGTTGGGAAACAACGAGGTGCGCACGCGGGTCAGCGTTTGAGTCAATTGGCCCAGGCCTTCGAGCGCCAGGTATTCGCATTGCACTGGGATGAGCACGCCGTTGCGCCCGGCGATCAGCCCGTTGATGGTCAGCAGGGAGAGCGAAGGCGGGCAGTCGATCAGGATGTAATCGTAACGATCCAGCACCGGCGCAAGCGCATCCTTGAGGCGCTGCTCGCGGTTGGACATTTCGATCAATTCAATCTCGGCCCCGGCCAGCGCGGGCGACGAGGGCAGCACGGAAATCTTCAGTTTGGGGTTGTGCAAAACCTGCGGGCCAACCGGGTTGGCGCCGATCAGCACTTCGTATGTGCCGCTCTTGACCGTCTTTTTATCGATGCCCAGGGACGAGGTGGCATTGGCCTGCGGATCCAGGTCCACCAGCAGCACGCGCTGGCCGTAATAGCCCAGGTATGCGCCCAGGTTGATTGCGCAGGTGGTTTTGCCCACGCCGCCTTTTTGGTTTGCCAGGGTGTAAATTCGAGCCATGCGCTATACCTTCGGAATGATCTCAAACAAAGCAGCCTGCACCTCATCGGACGTGGGCGTGCCGGCCAGGCCGACGCGGGTGACGGAGTGCGAAGCCAGCAGCGTGGCAAAGCGGGCCGCTTCCCACGGGTCGCGCGTCTGGGACAGGCGCACAAAAAACGCGGCGGCGAAGACATCGCCCGCGCCGGTGGGATCGATTTCGGCCACCTGCGGCGGCTTGAAGGTGCGCAGGTCGCCGTTCCAGTAAAGCCGCGCGCCGCGCGCGCCTTCGGTGACCACCAGGATGCGGACCGACCCCAGCATTTCATCGATGCGGGATTCATCGCCCTGCACGTCTTCGACGCTCAGCACCGCCGCGCTGGCATTTTCCAACACAAACCGGCTTTCGGGCCAGTCGGTGGGGTGGATGAGGTGATCAGAGTTCCAGGTGCGCAGCCAACCCTGGGGGGTCAGCCCAAGCAGCGAGTTGGGGAAGGCGCGTGCCAGTTTGGGATCGACTTCCTGGGCAACCGGCCCCAGGTGGACGATGGGCGCGTTTTGCCAGGTGCGCGGGATCATCGAATAATCCAGGCTGGCGGCCACGTGATGGATAAACTGAATGCGCCCGTTGGGGGTCTGGATGTTTTCGAAGGTGCTGGAATAATCCGACGGATGCATGGAAATGGCGGCGCCTTTTAGCAGCGAAACGTCGATATCCGCGGCGCAGGAGGTGACGATGCCCACGCGCAGCCCGATCGCCAGCGCGGTGCGGGCCGCGTAGGACGCCGTTCCACCCAAAACCGGCCCGTCGGGCGTCAGGTCCTGGGTTAAGTGGCCGATCATGAGATAATCTACCGGTTCGATCGGTGAAAGATTGTACATGCGCTAATTATACCCGACCCTCAGCCCTGGCTCCCCGCCGACTCCTCTGCATTCTTGCCCGGTTCAGCTTGATTTTCATCGGCCGGTTCCGGGGTTTCCGTTTCCATGCTTTCCACCGGCGCCGGGGCGGCTTCGTCCGCGGGGGGCTCAACCGGCAGCGCCTGCAGCGCATCTTCCATGGTGATGTTCTCGCGGCGCATGCCCGGGGCCGGGGTGGTGCAATACGGGCAGAGGTTCCAGGGCAGTTCCATCAATCGGCCGCACTGGTGGCAGCGTTTCTTCAGCCGGGTGTGACAGTGCGGGCAGGCCATCCAGTCGGGTTCGATGTGCCGCGAGCAGCCCGGGCAGACCGGCACCTCTTCGATGGTTTGCAGCAGGGCTTCCTCTTCCAGCGTGCGCTGGTATTCTTCCTCGAGGGTGCGCGCCGGGCGCAGGATGGCGTACACCAGCAGGCCGGGCAGGAACAGCACGGCCACCACCAGCACTGCCAGCACGCGGGCGAGCGGATCGCGCGCGCGCGAACGGATGTCGCGGTAGGTCCAGATCACCAGGCTGAGCCACAGGGCGGCGATGAAGGCCGCCCCAAAGGCGATGCCAAATAATGTGAAATTGCCAAGGATGTTGGGGTCGAACGTCATGGGAATTCTCCAATGCCAAATTATAGCATGGAGCAGGCGGATGCGGTTTGCGTGTGCTCGCCAGCTTGCGCGGATCGAAGAATTCCACTATAGTCATAGCCAGTATATCCAACCCTTCCGGGAGGGGGCATGGTCAAAGAACAAAGCGGAAGTTACCGGATTCTAGATTTGGAAAGCGGCGACCGCCCGCGCGAGCGGCTGGAACTGCTGGGGGCTGACTCGCTCAGCAACGCCGAATTGCTGGCGATCCTGCTGCGCGTGGGCATTCAGGGGGAGAACGCGGTGCAGTTGGGGCAGCGTTTGCTGCAGGAGTTTGGCGGGCTGGTGGGATTGCAGCGCGCTTCTTTTGTGGACGTGTGCGCGGTGAAAGGGCTGGGGCCTGCCAAGGCAGCCCAGATCAAGGCCGCCATTGAGCTGGGGCGGCGGCTGGCGGCGCAATCTTTTGAAGACCGCCCGACGATCCATTCTCCCAACGACGCAGCCGACCTGGTGCGCTACGAGATGGCCGCGCTGACGCAGGAGCAGTTATGGGTGCTGATCCTCGACACGCGCAACCGGGTGCTGGGCGTTGAGAAGGTGTATAAGGGCTCGCTGAACTCCTCGATGGTGCGCATCGGCGAGTTGTTCCGCCCGGCCATCCAGCGCAACGCCGCCTCGATCATCGTGGTGCACAACCACCCCAGCGGCGACCCGACCCCCAGCCCGGAGGATGTGGCGCTGACGCGCGGCATCCTGCAGGCCGGCAAGCTGATGGATATCGAGCTGCTCGACCACCTGGTGATCGGGCAGGGGCGTTTTGTGTCGATGAAGGAGAAGGGCCTGGGATTTGGGTAGCAGGTAGAATTATTGACAAAACCTGCCCCTCATAGTAAACTATCCCCCGCACAACACGGCGAGGTAGCTCAACGGTGGAGCAGTGGACTCATAAGCCATTGGTTGTGGGTTCAAATCCCACCCTCGCCACAGGGAAACCCGTTCAAGGAACGGGTTTTTTGATTCAAAAAGCACGGCCGTAAATGGCCGTGCTTTTGGTTTGACCTTGAAAAGCTTTACTCCACGCGGA
>ERZ1645192.3276-NODE-3276-length-13262-cov-6.790868_pt1 | contig 13262 bp, 9 predicted proteins | sample MGYA00575354_ERZ1645192 | MGnify/ENA primary metagenome ERZ1645192 (study PRJEB40844, sample SAMN11349763) | freshwater sediment metagenome | isolation source: river sediment | host: Sediment | place: India: Faizupur Khadar , New Delhi | collected 2017-02-21 ... | reverse complement strand
GGATCATTTCGCCGAACTTTGGCCAAACGCCCGCGAGCGCGCCTGGTAAAGGGTCGTGCCCATGGCGCGGCAGGCGCCAACAGTAGCCGCATACGGCGTGTCGCATATATCAAGCAGGCCGGTTTGGTAATTCTCGCCATCAAACCGGCCCGTGGTCGGCTGGTCGTAATACTGAAACCAGTGCGTGCCCACAATCGCCGGATTTCTCAAGGCGCTCCCCACATACGTTACATAGGCACGCGCGCGTTCGTTGTGATCCGCCACCAGCACCAGCCCCGACGGCTGCATGGGGGCATCCATCGCGGTAAAATGAAATTCACCAATCAGTATCGGCCGGTCAAGGCCCTCGGGCAGACGCAGGTCCGACACCGAGTCCGCATAGCGGTTGATGCTCACAACGTCGCAATATCGCGTGGCCACACGCATCACAATCGCATTGCCGGAGCCCGCAAACCGGCAGCCCAGGTACATGTGATTCGGCGCCGCTCGCTTTATAGCCTCACGGCATCCGCGAAAGTAGGCGTCCAGGTACTGCTCGCCAAATCGCGCCAGGTCCGCGCGCGCGGCCACACGAGCCTTCCACGGCAAATTGGTCGAACTCAGAAATGCGTCCCAGTCGGCAAATGCCGTTCCCCACGCGGCATTGAGCGCGCCCGTCCCTTCATACTTCGCCTTCAGACTTGCCATAAGCGCCCGCTTCGCAGCCTGGGTGCCCGGGGATGCCAGGGTCGCTTCCCCAAGGTAATTGGTCTCGCCCCAGTGCAGCTCGTTATCCACAAAAAAACCAAGGCACCAGGGATCACGCAGCGAATCTCTCAGCTCAGACCGAAGGGTCCGGTCGATCAGCCTCCTCCAGCCCGGATCAAACGGATCGGGCACCTTGCCCCAGTTCCCGGCCGATCCCTCCAATCGAAACTCGGATCGGCCCAGCGGCGCCGAATACACAATCGCCGTGTAGGGCGTCTGGCGCCTCAGAAATATCGCGGGATCCGACGAATTGGCGATGGTGTTCAGTCCCCAGCTCGCCAGACGACGCTGCGACTGCGCAGCGTAACCGGACCGCCAGTCCGCACCGTATTTGCGGTAAAGGTTGGCTTCCAGAAAGTCATACACGGCGTGATCGTCACGCCCGACGTAATAACGGCGTGTGCTCTGAGGCTCCGTTCCATAGAAGTTGTCAAACGGCGCGCCCCGCTCCGGAAGCTTGAAAAAATGTTCCCGATCCGGCAACGGCGTGCCGCGATATTCCGATCCCACGCGTATCCGCGTTCCCACCCGCACTATTCCATGCGACCAGAAGAGCCGCCCTTCCGGATCAACCAGCCACCACGCGCCGTTTGTCTTCTGCGCGTAAAAGAACCCGGTGACCTTCAACCTCGGCCCGTTTGCCCAGCCTCCATACCGGTCCCACTCGCCCGGACGCGCATTCGCCGCCAGCACCGCTTCTTCGGCATTCTTCTGCGCGAGCAAGTCCTCAATAGAGTGAATCTTGTTCGGCCAGTCGCGATGCGCATATTGGCCGAACTCATCCACTATCGGGAAGATCCTCTCCGCCGGCCAACCGCGAAACGGCGTCGGAGCGCCGCGCGCAATGACCGGACCCGCCTGGAACCTCTGTTCCTCTTCCGGGTCCAGGGTGAATATGGACACACACGATACCCGGGCGCTATCCACCACACCGCGCCGAACGAAATCAACCGGCTGCCCCACCATCGAGATAAACCGGCCGTCCGCCGTGGCGTTTGATTGCGCCGTCTTCGGTTCTCCCATCGGAACCACCAGCCACACAGCCTCCTCTCCCGGCTGGATGCACCCCCGAAATGCCCATTTCCGCGCCTGATCATCCGAAAGCGCTTCCGTGGAGGGATCATCCACGCGGAAGATGATTCGCAAATCCTTCACACCCGTGTTTCGCACGGCCACCGCAAGTTCTGAACGCGTTTCCAGGTTCCGTGCGTCGGCTGGAAGATGTACCTTAATACCCGCCCGGCCCGATTCTTTGCGGGTCAGTACCTCCACCCAGCCGTTTGTCAGCACCGTAGCAACTGCCCCCTTGAGTTCCATCCCAGCGGCCGGAACCGCGCGCCAATCAATCACTGAAATCGCGGAATCCGATCCCGCGCCCGTAGCGCATCGAACCGCAATCCCGAGCATGAAACATGCAACAATCAGAGCTCTGTTGACACCGGCAACACTCATGGACGTGGCCACTTTCTTCTAAGGCTTCTCATACACCAGCACCGCCACGGAATTCGGCGCAAGGCTGTCCCCCGGGCCAAATCCCCCGCTCACGGTCGCCCCTTCCACAAAGCGCTCAGCGCCTTTGAGCACAGGGGAAACAGCCTGTTCGCGCGCGGAGGAATTCCAAACGACGATCGCTGCGCGCTTGCCCCCGGTAAAGCCTTTCGCCAGAAGGCCGCTGCCGGAAACGTTGAAGAAGTCCTGATCCACAAACCGCCCGGTCATCAGAAGGTCCGGCCAGCGGTTGCGCAGCGCAATCAGCTTCGCCATGTAGGCTCCGTAATTGGGCGCCTGGCGCAAGTCGCCCCGGCACCGCCAGATTTCAACATCAAACCGCCAGCCAAACAGAAATCCCCAGTTCATCCGCTTCTCGTGGTCGCGTTCATCCCGAATCCCGCGCGTGCTGAACAGGATCTCGGGAAAGGTGTACGCGAACATCTCGGGAAACGCCTCGGGTGTGTAAGCGGCGCCGTAATCCGCCACATGCACGAAATCAACATGGCGATCAAGGCAATCGCTCACTTTCTCTGTGCCGAATCCGCGCCCTTCATGCCCCGTGATCAGGGCCTTCCGCATCGCCGCAAGGGTAATGTCCTTCCCCTGCCCCTGCGCCAGTGCCGGCCCGGCGTGCGGGTGCGTCTTGTCAAAACACAAATACGGCATCCGCCCCCCCATCTGGTCAAAGAAAAGACAGTCCGGTCCGAAAGAGGCCATGTATTCCCCGATTTGTATCAGCTTCTCCCGCCACTCAGGCGTTGATTGGCAGCCCGCCACAAAATCTCTCGCCCCAAAATCCCGCAGGTACGTTCCATCCCCCGCGAATTTGTAAGCCTCGCGATACTCGCTGCCCTGGGCGGTCTTGATGCAGATGCGCTTGCCGGTCGTCTGGTAATAATCCGATGCCGTGTCAATCAGATGGCCGTTCGCATACAGAATGGTGTGGCCGCCACGCCGCCGTATCTCGGCGATGGCGTCACGCAATCCCGCCGCGCCGCCCAACTCGTCGTCCACCACGTAGTTGGGATAATCATTGTCCATCCCGGCTTTGAACCAGCCGAAGATCATCAGGGTGTCAATCCCGTAAGGCCGCCCCCCCTCAAACACATCCACAAGGTCTTTGTATTGATGAAAAACCTCCCCGTATTGATGCTTCACAATGATCCGTTGCCATCCATGCATCCGATTCACCCAGTCCGGCCGCGGCGTCTGGCTCCACCATGTTGCGTTCGCGTGCTTCCGGTAAACTTTCGAGTCCGCGTGCCAGTCCCCTCGATGCAGCCGCACCAGCGACCGCGGCGTGCGCCAGGATCCCTTCTCGAGAAACGGGTAACGCACAAACCCCGCGGACAACTTCCCACTGGCGGTGTCGCGCGCGAGGTTCAGACCGGTTGTCTGAAAGCTCCCGTCAAGCGAGAGCAGCCCAAGCCCTTTGCCCCCGCCATAAATCCCAAACCAGTTCATGGTCATCGTCCCGCCCGGGTAATGCGAGCATGCCAGCACGCGCTTCTGGTCCGGCGCCATGTAGAGCGTATGCTGCTCCTCTACGTAGCTCGCCACGTTCTTTATCCGGCGGCCAAGACCATGCGGCAGCACGAGTGTATCGCCCGCCTGGTCTGCCCCAAGGCTGTAAAAGGGCCCTACCCACGGAAACCAGAATTCCTCAATAACAAGCTCCGACGTATTCTCGATCCGCGCCTCGCATGCCACCGCTTCGTCCTCGAGCGAAAAGCTCAGTTCCACCCGCGCATCGTAATCCCGGCCGCCATAACGCAGTTTGTCATAGCGCGCGACAATCGTTTTTCCGTCAGATGTCACTCTCGCAACTTGCTCCCCGGGCACGATGCCCGCCTCCCGGCGCTTTCCAACCCCCACGATCATGTCAAATAACCCGCGCTCTCCCGAAAGGGTTGCCGCCTCACCGGCAAAACCCAGCTCGAATTGCCGCCCGTCGGACGACAGGGTGAAAAAGATCTTCCCGTCGCTAAGACGCGCCGGGCTCGGTCCTGCGGCAGCCGCCACGCAGACCGAAACGATGCCAAGGAGAATCCCGAGTGCCATGCCGCTCGTGTGACATGCGTTGTGTTTCATTAGAGTTTTCATGACCTTTTCTATCCTGCAGGTTCGCGGTACCTGTCCCGCTCAAATGTGAATATCACCGCTGCCAACACCGCAATGCCGCCGATCAAATAGGCGCCGGACAACGCGGAAAAACCAAGGCTGAGCCCTTGCCCGGCCGCAGCCATTTCCCGAAATCGCCCCATCAGCCACGGCGAAAGCGAGCCCACCAGGAACGCCAGCATGGTCATCACACCCACAGCAGACGCGCGATGGCGTGGCGCGATGACCTCAAAAAGCGCCGCGTGGGTGTTCGCTTCGTAAAACCCCCGGAAAAGTCCGAAGCCAGCCATCGCGGCGCACGCGCCAACAAGCGCCCCGGCGCGCCCCATCAGGAAAATGACCGGCACTCCGAGCAGCATGGCGCTGCTCATCATTCGCAAGCGAAACACCGGCCGGGTCACAGCAATCCGGTCGGACAACCACCCGCCAAACACAATCCCCCCCAGCGCGGCCAGATGATGAAACAACATGGCGTAGCCACCGGCTTTCGTGAGCGACAGTTGAAACTTTTCCTGAAGAAATATCGGGGCCCACACCACATAGGCATTGTTCACAAAAACGATCGCCGTGAATCCCGCAGTCAGCAGCAAAGCGGTCGGAGATCGGAACAGCACCCCAAGCGCGCGCAACACCGGTTCCCGCGCAGGCGCCCCCGGCGCGTCCGCCATGGGCGGTGCATCCATCAAACGCCGCATCAGAACAAAACCCAGCAGGATCCCGCCGCCGCCGAAAACAAAAAACGCGGAACGCCAACCCCATTTTTCCGCAATAAAACCCCCGATAAACCCGCTCACCATCACGCCGATATACAACGCCGCCTGGTGAATCGACAGCGCCAGGGCGCGGGTTCTCTTGTGATGGGCAGCCAGCAGCGGATACGCCGCAGGAGCATAAAACGCTTCCCCGCCGGCTGTCGCGACACTCCTGAAGGCAATCAGCGCCGCCAGGCCACCCGCAAGCCCGGTGCACATGGTCGCAGCGCTCCAGAACAGCAGGCTGCATACAATGATCTTCTTGCGGTTCCAAATGTCCCCCAGGTAGCCCGCCACGGGATTCATCACCGCAAGCATGAAGAACAGCACCGACCCCGCCAGGCCAAGCTCGCTGTCGGTCAGGTGCAGGTCTGTCTTTATGGCGCCCAACACAACTCCGAAAATCGCCCGGTCTCCCTGGTGAAAGAAAAAGGCGCAGCACAGCAGTGCCAGCAGCTCCCACTTGTAATTCGGGCGCGCCACCATCCCCGGACCCGGCCTGATTTCTTCGTTCTCGTTCACAGGTCAACGTCCGCAGGCATATGTTGCGCGGAGCAGCCGCCGTCCACCACGAGCCGCGCGCCCGTAATGTTCGCGGCATCCTCGGAAGCCAGAAACATAACCGATCTCGCAATGTCCTCCGGCGTGGCCTCCCTCCCCAGCGGCACATTCGTGCGACGCCGCCTGGCATGCGCCGGGTCCAGGCTTTTCCAGCGATCGCTGTAAATATAACCCGGCGCAACGGAGTTAACTCGTATCCCGTGCGGCGCAAGATCCAGCGCCATGGCGAGAGTCATGGAATCAATACCCCCCTTGCTCGCGATGTAGGCGGCCCGCTTCCGAATGGCCCGCTTGGAAGTGTTCGAGGCAATGTTGACAATACAGCCGCCCCCGGCCCGCTTCATCATCCTCGCAGCCTGTTGCGAAACGTAAAACGTCCCAAGCAGGTTCACCCGGATCACGGACTCGAAAAAATCATACTTCACGTCCAGAAAATCCGGCCCCACTCCAAGATGCGCCGCGTTGTTGACCAACACATCCAGCCGCTTCGATTTTCCGGCAATCGCGCGAAACATGCCGTCAACCTGGGAAGGAACGCTGATGTCCGCCGGCACACACACAACCCTGCGCAACCCGCGCCGCCGCAACAGTCCCGCCGCACGATTCACCGCCTCGGGGGTAAGGTCATTCAGAAAAACCAGGGCGCCTTCTCCGGCGAAATGTGTTGCAATGCCCAAGCCGGTGTTCTGCCCGGCGCCTGTCACCAGCACGGTCTTGCCTTTGAATTTCATAACTCGAAGTGCCCGATTCAGGCTAGAGAACACCCGCCAACAGGGCAATTGCCCTATTTCGTCATTGCCATTGCATTTTTAGACACGCACCCTGCCGATATCTGAAAACCGGCTCCGCCAGCATCAAGACCAGGGCCATCGCCGTCTGCATCGACACCCGGGACGGCGCGGGACGCAACCGCCTCCATGGCGTCGCCCGCCGCGTCCGGCAGCTCGGTTGGCGAATGATGCTCGTCCGCCACACCGGGAAAGCCGCAGCCCGCGAAGTGGCGCGCCTGGCGCCGGACGGCATCATCGCGTATGTGGCGGACCGCTGGCTTCTCGATGTGGCCGCAAGGTTGTCCGTCCCGCTCGTGGATACCGCGTTGGGGGAACTCGGAGTGACGATGACCGTCAGCGTCAATAACGCCGCAGTGGGGCGCCTCGCAGCCGAACACCTCCGGCAGGCCGGCTTCAGACACTTCGGCTATTGCGGCGTGAAGGGGCGAATCGCGTCCGAACAACGGCGAGCCGCCTTTGCGTCCGCACTCCAGCTACAGTCTCTTGCGTCGTTCGCCGAACCGGTCACGGAAGGGGAATCGCGCCTTGAACCGCTCATGCAATGGCTCAAACGCCTGCCCAAACCCGCCGGACTCCTGGTCTTCGACGACAAGCTTGGCGAGCGGGTCCTCACCGCCTGTCGGTGGGCCGGGCTGTCGGTTCCCGAAGCCGTTGCCGTCCTGGGCATCGGCGATGACGAACTGATGTGCGAAGTCAGTTGGCCAACGTTGTCGAGCATCCGGCTCCCCACTCAGCGCCTCGGTTTCGACGCCGCAGGCATGATCGCGAATGCGATGACGGGCCGAAAAATCAAAGAACCCCATCAAACCATCGAACCGGTCGGCGTGGTGGCTCGCGGATCCACCGACGTCGTCGCCGTGAACGACTCGCTCGTCAGATCGGCAATCCAGCTCATACGCGCCCAGGCCGGACGCGTCATAGGCGTGGAACAAGTCGCCCAGTCCCTGCAGGTGTCCAGGCGCACGCTGGACCGTCGTTTCGAGGTTCTGCTCGGGCGAACCGCGCACGAGGAGCTTGTCCGCATCCGAATGCATCGCGCGCGCAGCCTTCTGGCCGATGGGTCCGCCTCCGTCGCTGAAATTGCCGGCCGCTGCGGCTACAGCACTGCAGCCTCCTTCAGCCGCGCATTCCACCAACACTCAGGCCGCTGGCCTTCCGCTTATGCGGCAATGCTGCAGGGCCTCGATCGTCCAGCCCACCGGGGACCCGCCAGGATCGCGCCGTAGGAATCACCGCCCCAGGATCCCGGCAGGCTGCCCGCCGGCATCGGCCACGAAATGCCGCCATCGCTCCCGCCCGCCGATGAATTCCTTGTCCACCCCGAATCTTTAGACAAAATCCCCGTATCCGTTCGTCTTCACCATGAGCATGATTATTGCGGAGCTGGAACGACTCTACGACGCCCACGCCCAGGCGTTGTTCGCGTTCGTTCTGAATCTCACCCGCAGTGAATGCGATACACGGGATGTGCTCCAGGAGCTGTTTGTGCGGCTTGCCAGGAACCCGGACTCTCTCCGCAACATGCGCAAACCGCGCGAGTTCCTCCTGCGCGCCGCCCACAATATCGCGGTTGACCTCGTCCGCCGTCGCGCCGCTTCCGATCGCACAACGGATCGCTTGAAGGACCAGGCAGAAGGATTATTCGCGCCCATCGCAGACCCGGACGTTGTAGAAATCAGGAACCTTACAGAAAAGGCGCTTGCACAGTTGCCTCCCGAACAGCGTTCCGTCGTCCACCTCAAGCTCTGGGAAGGCATGACGTTCGACGAAATCGCCCGCACTCTGGATATCCCACAAAATACCGCAGCCAGCCGTTACCGTTACGGCTTAGACAAACTCAGGGACCTGCTGCGTCCTATATACGAAGAGATGCTATGAATGCTCAGGATTTTGAGGAACAACTCCGAAGCCAGCCGCTGCGGACTCTCCCCCCGGAATGGCGGGGGGAAATCCTCGGCGCAGCCAGCCGTGAATGCACGGCTGCCACTCTCCAGGCGCACAACCGCTCCGAGGGCAGATGGCTCACATGGCTGCACGAAATCCTCTGGCCCACCCCGGTCGCCTGGGGCGCCCTCGGATGCCTGTGGTTGATCGGCCTGGTGCCGGCTATCACGGCTGCGAATCACCCTCTGGCCAAGGCTCCCTCCCGCCCCTCTGCCGTCCAGCAACAGCTCATCCGTGAGCAAAGGGAATTCATGGCCCGCGAAATCGGCCCTGCAACTCTCCCAACGGCATGGCGCACAGACCGCGCCCGGCCAACCGCAGCCGGAGAGGCTCCCCCCGAAGCCGACGCCAATATCCGCCTCCACCGCTGGTCCATGTCCTCTTCAGAAGGAGAACTTGCATGAAACTGTTCACCCGAAAAAACTTCCAACGCGCCCTGTTCATTCTCGCCTGCCTGGTCACAATCGTGTTCCTGCTGTGGCAGTTCGAAAACTTTCGGGGACGCCGCGCGTGGGAAAAGCACAAGGCCGCCGCGCTCGCCAGGGGACAGGTCGTCGAAGCAAAAGACCTGATCCCTCCGCCAATCCCGGACGCATCAAACTTCGCCGCCATTCCCCTGTTTAAACCGTTGTTCGATTACGCGCCGGGCACGCAGAAACACAAGGACGAACCGGCGGCTGATAAAGTCCTCAAGTACTTTGATTCCATGCCCCAACACTACACATCCACCAACCTGTCCGCATCGAACTCATGGATCTCGGGACTCGTGGACGTTCGTCTCTTCGTGGCTGGAATTACCAACGAACAGGCTGCAAGCACGGACCAAACGGGCGCACCGTTGATTCCAGCGAAGGAAGCGGCCATGCAAACACTGACCTTCCTGTCCAGATTCGACGATGCGCTGGGCCAAATGGAACAAGCCGCCTCACGACCCGGCTCGCGCTTTCCGATCGCCTACGACTCGATTCCTACAGCACTCATGCCCCTGCCGCACCTCAGGGTGCTTCGAAACGCCTCGCATGCGCTCTGCGTTCGATCCGCGGCACGGTTGGAACTGGGCCAAACGGAGGCCGCAGCAAAGGACATATTCCTCTCCTGGCGCCTGGCCGATTCCATCCGCACTGAACCCATAATGATTTCTCACCTGGTGCGCCTCGCCATGATCAATCTAAGTTTTCAGCCCATCGCCGATGGCATCTCTCGCGGAGCGTGGTCAGACTCCCAACTCGAAGCATTCCAGCGTCAATTGCTCTCTACAGATTTGTTCCCGGAGCTTAAAAAAACCATCGAAGGCGAAATTGTTCTCTGTGGAATTACTTCCATAGACCAGCTCTGCCGGGGATCGGTCAAGTCGAGCTTTCTGGATGACTCCGACCGGCGCATTTTGGGTTATTGGCCTGACGGATGGTATTGCCTGGAAATGTTGAATTACCACCGGCTGATGAATGCATTCGAGGAAGTCGTCACAGACAAACCCCTGATTGATCCCCACGCGGTTGAGCAGATCGCCGCGACAAATAGAAAAACTCTCAGCTCAGGCCCCGTCAGACTGATCTTGAGCCATAGCATCCTGTCAGCAATCCTGGTTCCCGCCGTCGAAAGAGTCGTCAATAGAACAAGCAAAATGCAAACCGGACTTTACATCGCCGGCCTCGCGTGCGCTCTCGAACGCCACCGCCGGACTCATGGTTCTTTCCCGGAGGCTCTTGACCCCCTCCATAATCTACTCGGCAGACCGGTTCCGCCCGACGTGATCCAGGGTCTGCCACTGCTCTATCGCCGCGACGGAACCAACTCTTACATCCTCTACTCTGTCGGTTGGGACACCAGGGACGACGGCGGCAAGATAGCCGTGAAAAAGCCCGGAGAAGAGACAGACCCCCCCCAGGATTGGGTGTGGCGACCGGTGTCGCGGACCAACTAACAAAGCTGCGACCGCAACTTCACATCCCCCATTTACCCCGTGGGATGGCACAGCCAATCCCACCGGGGTCACCATTATTCGCCCTTATCCATCACCGCTCAACACATATCCACGCTTCATGCCTGCGCCCTTCCTCCGCCCCGCCCAAGGAAGATCTTGGTTTCCGGCAACTTTGGACTAAACTGCCCTGGTTGCACGGAGCCAGGTAAAAAGTCCGGCGGCCATGAGACTCATCTCTGTGTCTGGCCCGGTAAAGATTTTCGTGCCGACGCGTCAGAAAATGCACAATTACCCGAAACATTATTGCGGCGTGTTTGGCGTTTATGGCCATCCAAACGCCGCCGAGTTGACCTATTACGGCCTCTACGCCCTGCAGCATCGTGGTCAGGAAAGCGCCGGCATCGTCACATCAGACGGCTGCCAGTTCCACGAAGCCAAAGGCATGGGCCTCGTCCCCCAGGTGTTCAAGCCGGGCGCTCTGCAGGAACTTCCCGGCAAGCTCGCCATCGGCCACACTCGATACTCCACCACCGGCTCGTCCCACCTGCGAAACGCTCAACCCCTGACCGTGGATTGCGCCCGGGGCCAGATCGCCATCGCGCACAACGGGAACCTGACCAACGCCGCGGCGTTGCGAAACAGCCTCGAAGCCCGCGGCTCCATCTTTCAAACCACGGTGGACAGCGAAATCATTCTGCACCTCATGGCCCAGCCCTCGCCATCCAAAAGCAACGATCACCTGGTGCAGGCCATCCGGAAAATCGAAGGCGCTTATTCACTCGTCATCATGACGGAAAAGGAACTCATCGGCGTCCGAGATCCTCACGGGTTCCGCCCCCTCTGCATCGGTCGTCTCGAAGATTCTTACGTGCTCTCAAGCGAAACCTGCGCCCTGGACCTGATCCATGCCAAGTTCGTGCGGGACGTCGAACCTGGCGAAATCGTCAGCATCAACGACCGGGGCCTGACGAGCATCCAGGCTTTCCCGGAGCACGACCACCGCGCCTTTTGCGTTTTCGAGTACGTCTATTTCGCGCGTCCGGACAGCACCATCGCCAACCGGAGCGTTTACAAAGTCCGCGTGGATATGGGCCGCGAACTCGCCCGGCAATTCCCCATTCAAGCCGACGTGGTGGTCCCGGTCCCGGACAGCGGGAACTGCGCCGCGCTGGGCTATTCCCTCGAATCCGGAATCCCCTTCGAAATGGCGTTCGTCCGCAACCACTATGTGGGCCGCAGTTTCCTCCAGCCTTCCCAACTCATTCGGGATTTCAGCGTCCGGGTAAAGCTGAACCTCATCGAGGAACTGGTACGCGACAAACGCGTGATCGTGGTGGATGACTCCATCGTGCGCGGCACCACCTGCAAGGCGCGCGTGAACAACCTCAAGGAGGCCGGCGCCCGGGAGGTCCACGTGCTGGTAAGCTGCCCCCCTCACATGTTCCCCTGCGTCTATGGAATCGATTTCCCAGACCGCAGCAAGCTCATGGCCGCCAACCACTCCCTCGAGGAAATCCGCCGTTACCTCAATGCCGATTCCGTGCATTACCTCTCGCAGGAGGGATTGGTCAAAGCCACCGGCCTGGCAAGGAACGCCTTCTGCATGGCATGCTACGACGGCAAATACCCGGTCCCGTTCGACCCTTCAACCGACAAACACATCATCGAGCGCCGCAACGGGCGCTCCGCCGGAGCGGCGGACACCTCCCCCAGGGAAAAAGGCGCAAAGCTGCTGCTCTAGACGCTTGTTAGCGGTGAACATGATCGAAGTGCTGCGCCTTTAGGGCTCGTCATACTTCGGCCGCCAGGCAATGGCTTTGTCGTTTGCCGGTTGGTTATCAGCAGGCGGCTCTAATCATCGGCGATTAACAGGCGCGCGGCTCCGGAGAAAATCCACGAGCCGGTCCGGGTGATCCGTAAACATGCCGTCCACACCCGCCTTTTCGAAGAATAAGCTCAGCATTTGTTCCAGGGAAGTTGCGTAGGCGGGAAGAACATCCGCGCGCGCGGTATAGGGATGCACTTCAAGATTCAAAGCGTGCGCATCACGCACGAGATCCGTAATCACAACGGTTTCCCTGGTGGTCCCCGTAACGATGTGTGAGAGGGATGGACCGATCCCATCAGCCACTTTCGCGGCCTCAGCAAGACCAGCTTTGGTTTTGAAGTAGGCGTAATCCGTGTTGTCGCTGCCGAGTTTGTCACCCAGCAGAAGGATGAGTCGCCCCTGGTAGCCAAGTTCCTGACGAATGCGTTTTACCTCGCTGAAATCGAAACACTGCACGTACACCGGGTCCGTTTTCGACCGGTAACCATAACGCGCAAGCACCTCAAGCACCGTGCGGCTGAGATCGCGTCCCTGCTGCCGGTGCCATCGGGGAGACTTGATTTCCGGATAAATGCCAACGGTGCGAGCCGTGCTCTTATTCAGACCTTGTATGAACTGCAATTCCTCTTCCAAAGTCACGATGCTGAATCTGGATGACCATGCCGGAAATCGAGCCGGGTATGTCTGCTGGCCGTTGCGGTAATTCAATCGCTCCGTCCATTGCAGTTCCTTGAGTTCGGCAAGAGTAAAGTCAATCGCATAATAGCGGCCATCCTCGCGTTTGCGCTCCGGGAAACGCGTTGCAACGTCGGTCACCGTGTCAATCTGCGTATCATGCAACACAACGGGAACGTCATCTTTCGTGAGCACCACGTCCTGCTCCAGGTAGTCCGCCCCCATGGCGTAGGCCAGCGCCTTGGCCGGAAGTGTATGCTCCGGCAAATAACCGCTGGCGCCCCGGTGAGCGATGACAATGGGTTTGGCATTGGCAGTGCCGGCAACCGCCTTGGCATCCCCGTGCGGGCGGGCTGTTCGAGCAATCTCGCCGTTTGCAGTGCAAACCACACCGAGCGCCAATCCAACCAGCAGTTCTCTTAGCATGT
>ERZ1645192.3275-NODE-3275-length-13262-cov-11.048535_pt1 | contig 13262 bp, 13 predicted proteins | sample MGYA00575354_ERZ1645192 | MGnify/ENA primary metagenome ERZ1645192 (study PRJEB40844, sample SAMN11349763) | freshwater sediment metagenome | isolation source: river sediment | host: Sediment | place: India: Faizupur Khadar , New Delhi | collected 2017-02-21 ... | reverse complement strand
CTCCGGCAGGCAGACTGATCAGGGCCATGATCTTTTCAAGCCAGAAGGCATCGGTGAGGTCAAAGGATCCTTTTTCCTTGCTGTCGGCATCGAAGACTCCGATGATCTCTCCTCCGGCATCCCTGACGGGTACCACGATCTCGGAGTTACTGCGGGAGTCACAGGCGATGTGGCCGGGGAACAGGTGGACATCCTCCACCACGATGGTCTCTCCCCTGGTCACTGCAGCCCAGCAGACTCCCTTTCCCTTCTCCAGAATCTGGCAGGCCACAGGCCCCTGGTAGCACCTGACCGTCAGCTCCCCTTCACGCAGCATGTAAAAACCCGTCCAGAAGAAATAGTCCAGCTTATGGTGCACCACTGCGGCAATGGTGGCCATCCGCGCGTCGGCATCCGAACTTTTTTTCAGCAGCTCCTTTAATTGGGCAAAGATCCTGCTGTAGCGCCCTTCTTTTTTATTTGATTCCATTTCTGCTGTTTTTCGGTGATCTTTGGTATTCTGGTGCTCTGGCCGATCACCTGGGGGTGATAGTTCCAAGGGGCAAAATTGCTAAAAATTCAGGAATTAACCCGATCCTCCGGCCTCCCGGTCCCAAACTTTCCGGAAAGTTGTACTTTTGTCCCTTTCAAAAACACAGCAACAAGGCGATATGGCACAGACACCATCTATACCCAAGGGGACCCGTGATTTTCTGCCGGGGGAAGTAGCCCGCAGGAATTATATTTTTAATACCATCAGGGATGTATTCAACAGGTTTGGTTTTCAGCAGATCGAAACCCCGGCGATGGAAAACCTCTCTACCCTGTTGGGGAAGTATGGGGAGGAGGGAGACAAGCTGCTGTTCCGTATTCTCAACTCCGGAGATTTTCTCTCTGGGGTGCATGAGGAGTCTCTTCAGAAGAGGGATACGGCGGCGGTATTGCGGACGGTGGCTGACAAGGGGTTGCGATATGACCTGACGGTCCCCTTTGCCCGGTTCATCGTGCAGCACCGCAATGAGCTGGTGTTTCCCTTCCGCAGGTACCAGATTCAGCCCGTATGGCGTGCCGACAGGCCCCAGAAGGGACGTTACCGTGAGTTCTTTCAGTGCGATTGTGACATGATCGGCAGCGACAGCCTGCTGAACGAGGCCGAGCTGGTCGCCATCATCGATGAGGTGTTCACCCGGCTGGGGATCAGAACAGTGGTTAAGATCAACAACCGAAAGGTGCTGGCAGGGATCGCCGAGGTGATCGGCCAGCCCAAAAGAATCACCGACATCACGGTAGCGATCGACAAGATGGAGAAGATCGGGTTGGAGAAGGTGAAAGAAGAGCTTTCCGAAAAAGGGATTCCCGCGGAAGCCATAGACCGGCTGGAGCCCATACTGCTGCTCCAGGGGGATACCGCTGCCAAGCTTTCCCTGCTCAGGGAGATTCTGGCTGCTTCGACCACCGGAATGACGGGGATTGCCGAACTGGAGCGTCTCTGGGATTATATGACCCGCTTTGACCTGCGCACGGCCACCGAACTGGACCTCACCCTGGCCCGCGGACTCAATTACTATACCGGAGCGATTTTTGAAGTCAAGGCCCTCGATGAAAATATCGGCAGCATCTGCGGAGGAGGGCGTTATGATGATCTGACGGGAATCTTCGGAATGCCGGGGGTTTCAGGCGTGGGAGTCTCCTTCGGTGCAGAGCGGATTTACGACGTCCTTACCTTGTTGAACCTCTTCCCTCCGCAGGCCGAAGAAACCACACAACTTCTCTTCGTCAACTTCGGCCCGGCAGAAGAAGCCTATATCCTTCCCCTGTTGGCACAAACCCGTCATAGCGGTCTCAGGGCTGAAATCTACCCCGACCACGATAAGATGAAAAAACAGTTGAATTATGCCCACCGCAAGGCCATTCCCTGGGTGGCTCTGGCCGGGGAAGAGGAAATGGCCCAACAGAAAATCACCCTCAAGAATATGACTACGGGCGAACAGATGCTGGTTTCCTCTGCAGAGCTGATAAAAGTCGTATCGGGAGCGGGAAAAATTTCGGAGCTTTAGGCCAAAATCAACTGTATGAAGCGTGCTGTCCATCAGATATCCCCGTCTCCTCTCTCTTTTGAAGTGATCGAGGAGATACTGGCCCGTGACACCCGGCTGGAGTTGTCACCCGAATCCGTTGCCCTCATTGAGAAGAGCAAGGCCTACCTCGACCGGAAAATCAGGGAGGCTACGGGCCCGATCTATGGGATTACCACGGGTTTTGGGGCGTTGTGTGACATCACGGTATCGGAGAGTGACCTGAGCCGGCTGCAGGAGAACCTGGTGTTGTCGCACGCCTGTAATCTGGGGCCGGAAGTACCGCATGAGGTAGTGCGGCTGATGTTGCTGTTGAAGGCTCATGCGCTGGCCAAGGGCAATTCGGCCGTTCAGTTGCGGACGGTGCAGATGATTCTGGATCTTTTCAACCATCATATTGTGCCGGTGGTCTGTGAGCAGGGATCCCTGGGGGCCAGCGGGGATCTGGCGCCGCTGGCGATGCTTTTCCTGCCTTTGCTGGGTCGGGGAGAGGTTTATTACCAGGGGGAGAAACGGCATGCTGCTGATGTTCTGGAAGCCCTGGGATGGGCTCCCCTGCATCTGGAAGCCAAGGAGGGGCTGGCACTGCTCAACGGCACCCAGTTCATGAGCGCCCACGCCGTATACACTCTACTCAAAGCCTTCCGGCTGATCAAGCTCTCCGACATGATCGGCGCCCTCTCCCTCGACGCCTTTGATGGACTTATCGAGCCCTTCCTTGAAAATATACAGCATATCAGGCCTCATCCGGGGCAGGCACAAACGGCTTCCAACTTCAGATATCTGCTTACTGGCAGCGAAATAATGGCCCGCCCCAAACAACATATCCAGGATCCCTATTCCTTCCGGTGTATTCCTCAGGTTCATGGGGCCGTCAAGGATGCCGTGAGATATGTGGCCGGCGTAGTGGAGGTGGAGATCAATTCGGTCACCGACAATCCGACGGTTTTCCCCGATGAAGACAAGATTGTTTCAGGGGGCAATTTTCATGGGGAACCTCTGGCACTCTCGCTTGATTTCCTGGCTATTGCCCTGTCGGAGCTGGGGAGTATTTCAGAGCGGCGTACCTACCGGCTGATATCGGGAGAGCGGGGGCTGCCCGAGTTTCTGGTGGCCAATCCCGGGCTCAATTCGGGTTTTATGATTCCTCAATATGCGGCAGCCTCCATCGTCAGTCAGAACAAACAACTCTGTACCCCCGCATCGGTCGATTCTATCCCCTCCTCCAATGAGCAGGAGGACCATGTGAGTATGGGGGGGAATGCCGCCACCAAGGCCCTAAAGGTAGCCGGTAATGTGTTGAAGATTCTGGCGATCGAATTGTACAATGCGGCCCAGGCTGCCGAATTCCGCAGGCCCCTGCATACTTCACCCCTTCTGGAGGATTTCATGGCCCAATACCGCACCCGGGTGCCCTTTGTGCAGGAGGATACCCTCATGTACGAGGGCATCAACGAAACGATTGCTTTTCTCGATACGGGCCGCTTTGTGCTCTGAGCGGATCCTTCAGGGTGTTACTTTTTTTTGCGGTACTGATCGAACATGTGAACCCTGAACTGGTTTTCGGCACGGTAGAGTAAGAGTACTTTCTGGGGGGGAAGGATTTTCAGAAACTTTTCATTGTAGGCGACGGCATTGTCGGCCTCTTTCTTGAAGGAGGCCGCAATCTCCCTGGTCATCATGATGACCTCCTGGTCGGTGAAGGTGGCTTTCTCATCACGGGTTTTCATCTCCAGTTCCCTTCTTTTGATCTGGAGGTCCATTCTCTCTTTTTCCAACTGGTTGTACACCGGCCAGAATTTCTGGGCCTCTGCGGGGGAGAGGTTCATTTTCTCGGAGAGGAAGGCTATTTTCTGGCTTTTGAAGCGTTCAAAATCGGGGCCCTCCTTTCTCTGGGCGTTCCCTGCCAGGGTGAAGAGAAAGACAAGGGGCAGAAGGAGAATTATCGTTTTTTTCATGGTATTCTTTTTTATGGTAGTTAAACTGCTCTGAGCAGGCATTTTATAGTATCAGTTGTTGACGGGCCTCAACGATCATTTTGTCATTCCTGGTTGATCTCCAGGTATAGGTCAATGTCGCTGTAATTGGCTGCCAGGTATGTTTCCAGCATTTCATAGTCGGTGGTGTCGGTTTTGGACTCACCTTCGAGGAGGGTAAGGAAGGTATGGTCGTCGACATGTTCGACCAGGTTGATGATTCTCTGCTCCTCGGCAGGAGGGGTAAAGGAGGCTGTCTGCTCATGGGTGATGAGTTTTGCCGGCCAGTAAACGATCATAAAGATGGCGGCAAAGGAGGCAGCCAGGCCGATGACCGGTTTGAGGTAGTCGGCCAACCGCATTTTCTTTTCCCTGACAGGGGTGTTTTCCTGTTCAATCAGGGCATTCAACCGGGCGGGAAAATCTTCGAAATAGCCACGGGGAACCTTGAAGGGAAGCTGTTTCCCTGCACCCGGGATTTCCCGGAGTTCCTCACCAGAGGGTATTTCTTCAGAAAAATTCATCTCATTCATTTTATACATGGACTCTTTTATATGCGAAAGGTTTAATTCTGAATGCTATTCATTATTGGAAATGAAATCTTCCACTTTTCGGGCGGCATGATGGTAGGAGGCTTTAAGGGCCCCCACGGAGGTGTCCAGAATCTCTGACATCTGCTGGTAAGGCATTTCGTCGAAATAGCGCATGTTGAAGACCAGCCGTTGCTTATCGGGCAGGGTGAGGATGGCCTGTTGCAGTTTTTTCTGGATTTCAGATCCTTCGTAATAGTCGTCAGACTCCAGCCGGTTTTTCAGATAGTCGCTCACCTCATCCATGGAGACCAGGGTGTGCCGCTTACGGGCGTTGATAAAGGTGATGGCCTCATTGGTGGCGATTCTGTAGAGCCAGGTGAAAAGCGAGGATTCCTCCCTGAACTGGCCCATATTGCGCCAGACTTTAAGGAAAGTATTCTGCAGTACATCGTCAGTATCATCATGGGAGAGGACGATCTTGCGGATATGCCAGTAAAGCCTCTCCTGATACCGGGTGACCAGTTCCTGAAAAGCGGCATGGCATTCCTGCTCTGATCTGAGCCTGCCCATTAATTCCTGATCGGAATTCTGCATAGAAAAGTTTTACACTAAGACCGAAAGCCTCACCAAAAGTTTAATCCCGCCATGCCTCAGATTCTGAAGGTCAGCCCCTCTTTGAGCTGGCGGTCGTAGTTCTGGCGGTCGAAGCGGTAGAGCCGGGCCGCGCGGTGCGGGACATTTTTCTGTTTTTCGCCCGTTTCGAGCAGGAAATCCATTTTCTGGATTTTTTTCCTGAAATTGCGGATATCCAGTTTTTCGCCCAGGATCACCTCGTACATGGTTTGAAGTTCGGTAAGGGTGAAATACTCGGGAAGGAGATGGAAGCCCACGGGGTGGTATTGTACATTTTCGCGGAGGTGCTCCAGGGCGGTGATGATGATTTCGCGGTGGTCGAAGCAGAGGGGGGGGAGGTGGTTGATGTCGAACCACTGCATCCTGCGGGTCAGGGTGGAGGTGTGCAGGTTGTGGTAGCGCGGGTTGATCAGGGCATAGTACCCCACGGTGATCACGCGGTAGTAGGGAACTCGCCGGCTATCCCCAAAGGTATGGAATTGTTTCAGATAGACATTGGTCAGACCAGTACAGCCCGTGGTGATCTCCTGGGCATATTCGTCAAGATCCGACTCTTCAGGGGCATGCGCCCCAATCAGCCCCCACGTGGAATCGGTTTGCAGACTGGGATGACTATCATAAAGGATCCGTAACTGCTCATAATCTTCGTTCTCCCGCAGGGTCTGCATTAAAAGCCTGGGATCAGCCTGCCAGAGCAATACATTGAGTTTTTCCCCCTCAAAACCGAAGATCACACAATCAACGGAAATATTTCTTAAAAGCATAAGCGGTTTCGTTATATTCAGTAGTATAAAGGTAAAAGATTTATAGTTATTGTCATATTACAATAAGGGAAAAATCACGTCTTTGTGATGAAATAATTTTTATACTTTTGTCTTTTGAATTTTATTAATTAACAAGACAATACCGATGAGAAAAATGTTTGTGGCTGCCATGCTGGTGGTTGCTTTTGGATGTTCAAAGCCTGAGGGCTACAAGATTGATGTTGCGCTGAACGGTGCTACCGGGAAGGTCATTTTGGAGCAGCGCAAGGATGGTAACTTTGTGGCTGTGGATACTGCTGAGGTGGCAGATGGAGTAGCTGTTCTGGAGGGGAAAGTGGAATTTCCCGAGATGTATTATCTTTCTGTGGAAGGGTCGCAGCAGAAGGCTGTTCTTTTTGTCGAGAATGTAGCGATGAAGGTAACAGGAAGTGTGGATTCGATGCGTTTCATCAAGGTGACCGGATCGCCCGTCAATGACGAGTACCAGGCCATCAGGACGGAGCTGGACAAGGACAACACGGCAGGTATGGCCAAATACCAGGAATACCAGCAGGTGGTTCAATCGGGTGACACGGTGAATGCCGCGCGGTTGATGGAAGAGGTGAAAGCCATCTTCGACGGCCAGGAGAAGAAGTTGATTGAATTTGTGAAGAACAACAAATCGTCATGGGTCACCCCGGTTTTCCTGACGCAGGTGCAGCAGAGCATGGAGGTAGAAGAACTTGATTCGCTGGTCAGCAGTCTGGATCCCAAGCTGGCGGTAGTTCCGGCTGTTGTGGACATGAAGGAGAGGATAACCAAGCTGAAGAGAGTGGCCGTTGGGCAGATCGCTCCTGATTTCACGCAGAACGATGCTGACGGCAACCCGGTGAAGTTATCGGAGGTTTATGCCAAAAATACCTATACCTTGATTGACTTCTGGGCGGCCTGGTGTGGTCCCTGCCGTCAGGAGAATCCCAATGTGGTGGCTGTTTTCAATGATTACAAAGATAAAGGATTCGGGGTCTTCGGGGTTTCCCTTGACCAGGACCGCGAGCGGTGGCTTAAGGCCATTGAAGAAGATAAGCTCACCTGGCAGCATGTCTCTGACCTGAAATACTGGCAGAATGAAGCTGCCGCCCTTTATGGTGTCAATTCCATTCCGGCCAATTTCCTGGTTGACAGCAAAGGAACCATTATCGCCCGCAATCTGAGAGAGCAGGCGCTTCGCGATAAGGTCGCCGAATTGCTGCCCTGACAGGGAGCCCTGCAAAAAAAGGCTGTTCGTTCAACGGACAGCCTTTTTTTAGGTGCAGTAGCGGGCGGAGGCCCCTGAAAGCATCTACCGGCCTGATCCGGGTGTTTTCAGACGTGGTGTACGCTTCCGGCTGTCAACAGGAGCGTTGACCAGACCTGTCTGCATTGAAATGCTTTGCAAAGGATTGGCTCCCCGTGATGCGTCCTTATTGGGCTTTGATCAGACCGGACCATATTGAAATGCGATGGGGGCTACCCCCTGGATTAACCATCATTTTAAAATTTCATTCAATGGAAGAACTGACGCTAACCACCCCGGCTCTGCTTTTTTCAGCCATTTCTCTGATTCTCCTGGCCTATACCAACCGTTTTCTGGCTTATGCCTCTGTGGTCAGGACTTTACATGCCCAGTTCAAGAGCGACCGCAACAGCCTTCTGATTGGTCAGATCAACAATCTGCGCAAGCGGCTCAACCTGACCCGCTCCATGCAGATTCTGGGAATCTCCAGCCTGTTGCTATGTGTGTTGTGCATGTTCCTGATCTATGTGAATTACCAGACCTGGGCGGAGGTGATCTTTGGCATCGCCCTGCTGATGCTGATTGCATCGCTGGCGTTATCGGTCCGGGAGATTCAGATTTCGGTCAGAGCACTTGATTTGCATCTGAGCGATATGGAGGAGGTGCTTTGAGCTATCTGGGGGAGTTCTCGGCCTTGCTGACGGCCCTTTTCTGGACGGTGACCAGTCTCTCGTTTGAGGCAGCAGGCAAGCGGGTAGGTTCCTTGCAGGTGAACCTGATCAGGCTGGTGATCGCTTTTTTCATCTATTCTCTTTACCTGAAGATCACCCGGGGGATGTTTTTACCCCTGGATGCCGGGATGGAGCGGTGGTTGTGGCTTTCTCTCTCGGGTGTGGTCGGTTTTGTGCTTGGGGACTTGTTACTTTTCCAGGCTTTTGTAGTGGTCGGAGCGCGGGTGGCCATGCTCATTATGTCGTTATCTCCTCCTGTGACGGCCCTGATCAGCTGGCTGATGCTGGGGGAAGTGCTCACCCCCATGAATTGGCTGGGGATGGGCGTGACCCTGACCGGGATCTCCCTGGTGGTTCTGAAGCGGGAGCGGGGTAACGGGTCGACCCGCCGGAAAATAACTTCGGCTTATTCCATGAAGGGCATCTTGCTGGCCTTTGGGGGGGCTGTGGGGCAGGCGGCCGGACTGGTGCTCAGTAAACGGGGGATGGGGAGCTACGATGCTTTTGCCTCTTCTCAGATCAGGGTCATTGCCGGAATGGTGGGATTTCTCATTATCATCCTGATGATGCGGCGGTGGCCCATGATTCTCAGGACCCTCCGAAATAAACCAGCCATGCGCCTCATCTCTCTGGGCTCCCTCTTCGGTCCCTTCCTGGGGGTCTCCTTTTCCCTGCTGGCCGTCCAGCATACCCAAGCCGGAATTGCCGCCACCATCATGGCGATTGTGCCCGTCCTGATCATCCCTCCGGCCGTGTTGATTTTCAGGGAACGCATCAATTGGAAAGAGATTACCGGCGCCCTGATTACCGTCGCTGGCGTCATGCTCTTTTTTCTGGCTTAACGCTGAGAGTTAGTGGATTTTCTTTACATTTGATAAAACTAAATTCAATATTTATGGATGCCAAGACAAAAGCGATTGTTGCGCACCTCACTCCCATCGGTTGGATTATCGCGCTGGTCATTAATATGAACCAGAAGGAAGAACTGGCCAGCTATTACATCAGGCAGACCCTGGGGATCTTTCTGACCAGCTTTGTTCTGGGAATTTTGAATACGATTCCGGTCCTGGGGTGGATCATCTGGGCTGTTGGCGGAATCATTCTTTTCATATTCTGGCTGATGAGCCTGATATGGTCCATCTCAGGTGAGATGAAGCCGGTGCCGTGGATAGGTCATCTCTTCCAGGACTGGTTCAAGGCGTTATAATTTCCTCTTTATACTTCAGGGAATAGGCCGGGGTTTCCTGGCGGTAGGATGAGGGATTCACTGCTCAGGGCAGGTGGATCAGGTACCTCTTTTGAAGTTTTGCATCCCTGGTAGAGGGCACCAGGAAGGGGAGGGTGATTTTGCTGAGGCTGCTGTGGTCATAGCTGCCGGCGACGACGCTTCCCGGGGCGGAAGCCAGGATTTGAAGTTTTCCTTTTTCATCGGTAAAAACCCAGTCTCCCTGTTCTCTGAGCAGGTTAGGGAGTTCTTTCTCTGTCACGTAATAGCGGCCCGGGTTTTTGGCATAGAAGAAGATCTCCCAGTAGCGGGAGGGGGGGAGATAGCAGTGGATCTCTTCTCCGGGTGCGGCCTCCTGGTTGAACGCCTCCACGGCATAGACCGGGGCATGGTACACCATCATTCTGGGGTAGAAGCTGGCGTTAAGGCTGAACATAAAGGCCAGCAGGGAGAAGGTGAGCAGGGCAATTTGGCGGTGGACCCCGGTGAAGGACCGCCAAAACCAAACGAGTAACCCGGCGATGAGGAGGAGCCCACCCCAGAAAAGCGGATTTTTCTCCGGAAACAACCAGAGAGTAAAGAGGAAGATGACGCACCACAGGAGGGAGGAGATGATGCCGTTAAGGATGACCACAGAACGTGCGGTTCCGGGGGTTACCTTTTTAGCGGCCATCGTTTGGACAAAGGAGGCGGCCAGGATCATAAACAGGGGGATCACGGCCATCAGGTAGTGGGGATTTTTGGCTTTGGCGACCGAGAGCACCAAAACATAGGGGATAATACCTCCCAGGGTAAACCACTCAGGTTGGGGCGTGGTGAGCGCCTTGTTTTGAAAAAGGGCGGCGATTTTCCTGGCCACGCCGAAGAGGGCGAAAACCGTAAAGGGGGCCAGAACATATAGGGAGGTGTGGAGGTAGAAGAAGGGGTCGCTGTTTTTCCCGGCGTAGGAGCCTGTAATTCTACCCATGTTATTGGTCCAGAAGTAGAATTTGATGCCTTCGGGGCCGAACTGGTTGAAGAGACCGGCGAGTGCAGGCAGGATCATGATGAAGAGGATGAGGGCGCCAGCCAGCCAGCGGAGGTGGAAGATCTCCTTCCACTCTTTGTGGAGGACCAGGTGGGTGGCTACGGCAGTTGCCGGGATCACCAGTCCGACCGGTCCTTTGGCCAGCATGCTCAGGCCGGTACCCACCATTCCCAGGATAAAATGGATCTTCTTTTTATTCCGGAAGAAGGTGGCCAGCTGCCAGATGGAAAAGATCACCATATCGGCCAGGAGGGTATCGGTATGGATATCATTGTGGAAATAGAGGAAACCCAGGCTGAGGACCCAGAAAAAGGCCGCCAGCTGGCCTGTGGCATGATCGTAGAGCAGTTTTCCGAGCTGGTAGGTGGAATAGATGCCCAGGAGGCTGGCCAGGAGAACGGCGATTTTCCAGACCGGCGTGGAGACGCCCAGGACTTTAAAGAAGAGCGCCCCTAACCAGAAGAGAAGGGGAGGTTTCTGATCATAAGCATCGCCGGCGATGGTCAGGTTGATCCAATCGCCGCTTTCCACCATCTCCCGGCTGACCTGGGCATACTTGGCTGCATTGACGACCATGGGGAGGTCCAGACTTAACACTACTACCACCAGAACCAGGATTCCTGTGATCCACCAGAACAAACGGTTAACGTTCATCGCTCTTATATTTGAGATAAAGGGTCTATTCCCGCGTCAAAGATAGTGGACAATTGGCTTGCCCCTGCCTGGCATTGCAGCTTAAGGAGTAATTTCTTACCTTTGACCGCCTCAAAGAAACAGGAATTATGGGAAAGAAAAGATACATCAGGGAGATCCATGTGGTGGCTTATGTCCTCATGTTGGTGTTTATAGTGATCGGTTTTGTCAAGGCGGCGGAGGGCCAGGAGGCCTTTATGACGTACCTGAAGGAGGATGGCCTGGTAGAGAACCTGACCACTCTTTTTCTGGCGGCCAGTTCAGGAATAGCCGTATGGCGGGCTGTGAAGCAGTGGCAGGCCGGCCGCAAGGTCAGTACCTTGACCTGGGCGTTACTGGCGTTTCTTTTTTTCTTTGCCGCAGGAGAGGAGATCAGTTGGGGTCAGCGGATCTTCAGCATCGAAACCCCTGAGTATTTCATGGAGAAAAACCTGCAAAAGGAGACCAACCTGCATAACCTGGTGATTGGTAACGTCAAGGTGAATAAGCTCATCTTCTCACAGTTGCTGACGGCCGCCATGGTGGTCTATTTCCTGGGATTGCGGCTGCTGGCCGTGAAGACGCGGTTTTTCGGGAAGGTAGTTTCCGTCACCGGGCTTCCGCTGCCCCGGTGGGAACATACGGCAGCCCTGGTCATTGGGACCATTTTGGTCTCCCAGTACCATATGGTGAAGGCCGGGGAGTTACGTGAGTTAGTTTTTGCCGTGGTATTCTTTCTGGTATTTCTATATCCCTTTCTGATGAACAGCGGGGAAAAGCCCTCTGAAAATGAACTGGTTGCCTGAACGGTTGCGTCTTTCTGCCGCATAGCACCCTCACAACCCTTCAGCCCGCAGGGATTATCCTCCTGAATAAGTTATTCGCAACCGTCCAGCCGGGAAGCTCCATTCTGCATAATACCATCTGAATCATTCAGAGCCTGGGATCCTCTTTGTGAATAGGTCCGTCAGGACCATCGGCCGGTCAGATCAGGGCAGCGGCTTCGACGTCGAGGTACCAGGTCAATTGACCATCAACCGGTTCCACGTAATAGGCGGGCAGTTTCTGAGCCGCCTTTTTATTGTTCATAATTTCAGAGATGCGGTGGCTTTTAGCCGAGCCGGTGACCAGGATGAAGATCTTCCGGGCATTGTTAATGCTTTTCCCGGTGAGGGTAATTCTTTTCTGGTTGGTGAGGGGATGGGTAGCGACCGTGCAGGGCACCTCGCTTTTCATCAGTTGGAGTTCACCGGGGAAGATGGAAGCTACATGGCCGTCGTCGCCCATTCCCAGGAGGATGAGGTCAAAGACGGGAAACCCGTCGCGGAAGGGGATGAGGGAGGCCATTTCCTGGCCATAGCGCCTGGCTTCTTCCTCCGGAAGGGCTTCGCCGGCGATGCGGTGGATCTGATGGGGGGCTAAGGGGACGCGGGAGAGCATCCGTTCCATGGCCATTCTGTAATTGCTTTCCAGGGAGGAGGGCTCCACGCATCGTTCATCGCCCCACCAGAAGTGGAGCCGTTTCCAGTTGGTTTTGTCCATGTATTTCCCGGCCAGGATTTCGTAGAGCAGCGCGGGTGTTGATCCCCCGGAGAGGGCCACGTGCAGGGGGTGGTTTCCCTCCTGGCGCGAGAGGGCAGCGATCTGGCGGGCTGCTTTTTTGGAGAGCTTGGCCGGGGTGTCGTAGATTTTTACTTCCACATCTTTTTCCATAACAGCGGTTTTAAAAGGTTAAGGCAGGCTGGGGGCTCATAGTTCGCAGTAGTTGCCGTCGTCGGTGAGGTTTTTGCAGGGGTAGCGCCATGCGCTTTCTCCGGGGAGGTCGTCGGCTGCCTGGGGGCCCCAGGTGCCGGCGGGATAACCGTAAACGGGAATCCGGGGCTCATGTTCCCAGGCATCCAGCAGGGGTTGCACGAATTTCCAGGCTTCCTCGACGGCATCCCCGCGCGAGAAGAGGGTGGCATCGCCCTGCATGGCGTCGAGCAGAAGCCGCTCGTAGGCCGAGGGGAGGACGATCCCGTCGAGGTCGGAATAGTGAAAATCCATGTTGACGGTATTCACGTGAAAGCCGGCACCCGGTTGTTTCATGCCCATTTTCAGGAGGATTCCTTCGTCGGGCTGAATGCGGATCACCAGTTGGTTGCCGACGGGCTGATAACCTTCGATGCTGGAGAAAAGCTGATGGGGCGCCTGGCGGAAGTGGACCACTATCTCAGTGACCCGTGCGGGCAGGCGTTTGCCGGTGCGGAGATAGAAGGGGACGCCGGCCCATCGCCAGTTGTCGATATAAAACCGGAGGGCGGCGTAGGTCTCGGTGCGGGAGGCCGGGTTCACCCCTTTTTCTTCCCGGTATCGGGCAACTTTCTGTCCTTTGATGACCGAGGCGAGGTAT
>ERZ1645192.3274-NODE-3274-length-13272-cov-6.320194_pt1 | contig 13272 bp, 14 predicted proteins | sample MGYA00575354_ERZ1645192 | MGnify/ENA primary metagenome ERZ1645192 (study PRJEB40844, sample SAMN11349763) | freshwater sediment metagenome | isolation source: river sediment | host: Sediment | place: India: Faizupur Khadar , New Delhi | collected 2017-02-21 ... | reverse complement strand
TTGTCCTTCAGGGCGGCGAAGACAGCTATTACACAGACGACCTTCTTGTAAAAATAATAAGCAGTATCAAATACAAATACAGTGACTGTGCGATCACCCTCTCGCTTGGAGAAAAAGAGAGAAGCTCATACCAAAGGCTCTTCGACGCAGGAGCCGACAGGTACCTGTTAAGGCATGAAACTGCCTGTGATCGACATTACTCATTGCTCCACCCCCCTGTGCTTACGCTGAAGGAGAGGAAGAGGTGCCTTTATGACCTTCGGGAGATAGGGTTTCAGACAGGATGCGGCCTGATGGTCGGGTCTCCCTTTCAGACAAAAGATAACCTGGCTGACGATCTTCTCTTTATGAAAGAGTTCGACCCGCAAATGGCAGGCATAGGCCCCTTTATTCCTCACCGGGATACACCTTTCAGGGATCACCCTGCGGGAAGCGCAGAGGACTCACTCTTCATGCTGAGTCTTGTCAGGCTGATGCTGCCAAGGATCCTTCTGCCCGCAACCACAGCCCTTGGAACGGTGAGATCCGACGGCAGGGAACAGGGGATACTGGCGGGAGCAAATGTGGTAATGCCGAACATTTCGCCATTGGATGCTCGCAAAAATTACATTCTCTACGACAACAAGATCGGCACATCTGATGATGCCTCTGAGAGTCTGTCCTACGTGAGGCAGAAGATCGAAGGTATAGGTTATGAAATGCCGGTCGAACGGGGAGATTACAGCTGATTTTTTTCTCTTCTTTGACTGGTCAGGCAGGGTATATTAGAATAGGAAAGCTGCGATAAATGGGGGGATCACTATGAAACTGTGCGATGTCGTAAGTCTTATTGAAAAAAGAATGCCCCTTACATGGTCCGAGGAATGGGACAACTCCGGACTGCTCGTGGGTGATCCTGATTCGGACATAGTTAAGGCAGGCATTGCACTGGATGTGACTGAGGAAACAGTTTTAAAGGCCACCAGGTCAGGCTGCCAGTTTCTCGTTACGCATCATCCCATTATTTTTCGGCCTTTGAAGAACATCATACCTGACAGGCCTGCAGGCAAAGCAATGGTCGTGGCCATAAAAAATGGCCTCTCATTGTATGCTGCCCATACCAACTGGGATTCATCGCCGGAGGGTGTCAATTTTACGCTTGCAGAACTGCTTGGACTTGATGAGATCGAACCCCTCGCACCACCGGCTGACGGGTCTTCGTCCCGGGGAATGGGAGCAGTCGGAGAGCTCATGATGCCTATGCCTTTGGATACTGTTATGAAACTGATAAAAGAACGATGGTGCCTTTCATCTTGCACAGGATACGGCAGCCGGTCAGCCATGATAAGGAAGATAGCTCTTGGAGGCGGCTCGTGCGGTGATATGTGGCCGAAGGCCGCAGAGAAGGGCGCATCGCTCTTTGTTACGGCAGACATGTCATACCACAACAGACAGGACGCGCTCAACTGCGGTCTCAAACTTTTAGATGTTGACCATGGAGAGATGGAAAGGGCCAGCCTGCCCAGGCTGAAGTCAATAATTGAAAAAGAAACAGGACTGATCGTTGAGTTGATCTCTGAAACAGAAAGAGAAAAGTTTATACTGTAGGATAACCGGCATATTTTGCCGCCCCGTCATGGGTCGGCGTAACTTTAGAAGGGACAGTGGAACGAATGGACGAAAAAAAGAGGATATTCAGCGGAATGAGGCCGACAGGCAAACTTCATTACGGTCACATGGCGGGTGCACTGATCAACTGGGTCAAGCTGCAGAACGAGTACAACTGCTTCTGGGGTATAGTCGACTGGCATGCTATGATGTCCGATTATGCAGACCCCAGCAAAGTTAAGGATAACTGCAGGGAGATCCTGCTCGACTGGCTTGCGGTAGGGGTGGATCCTGAGAAGTCCTCAATATTTATCCAATCGCACGTCAAGCAGCATGCCGAGATACACCTTGCACTTTCGATGATCACTCCTCTTGGATGGCTTGAGCGCTGCCCCACATACAAAGAGCAGATACTTAACCTTCAGAACAAAGATCTTTCCACCTACGCCTTCCTGGGCTATCCTGTGCTCATGGCGGGGGACATCCTGCTTTATAAAGCATGGGCTGTCCCTGTCGGCGAAGACCAGGGTCCCCACCTTGAGCTTTCAAGGGAGGTCGCGCGAAGGTTCAACCATTTCTATGGGGACATATTCCCTGAACCTGAGACGCTGTTGACTCCTTCTGCCAAAATGCCGGGGACAGACGGACGCAAAATGAGCAAATCATACGGCAACGCGCTTGACATAGCAGATGACATGCAAACTATCTGGGGAAAACTCAGGACAATGACAACAGATCCCGCACGAGAGAGAAGGACAGACCCCGGAACACCTGAAAAGTGCCCGGTCTGGGATATACATAAATTCTTCAACAGGGATGCCCAGGAGATGTCCGAGGTACACGAAGGATGTATGACGGCAGGCATCGGATGCGTGGACTGCAAAAAGAAACTGATGGTGCACCTCGAAAAAATGATGGGACCGATACAGGAACGCAGGGCCTATTACGAGGGCAGGCAGGACGACCTGATGCAGATACTGGAGTCCGGAGCAGCACGTGCACGTTCAGTGGCGGAAAAGACCATGGAAGACGTATATAAGGCGATGGGACTTCTTCATTGAGGAAAAATTGACAGAACAGTTCGAAGCAATGCCTAAAAACGAAAAAGAGGACCGGAGGGGTTTCGAGGTTCAGCTCGGGGCTTTTTCCGGTCCCCTTGACCTTTTGTGCCATCTGGTAGAGAGCAGGGAGATGGACCCCTCACAGCTGAATCTGACTGAACTGGTATCCCAGTATGTCAGGTTTCTCGTGAACAGCAAACGCACCACGCTGAACGAGATGGCTGAGTTTTTTTCTTTTGCAAGCAGGCTTCTTTTGAGGAAGGTCCATTCTCTTTTTCCTTCCCAGCGTGATGCTGCAGAAGACGAAGATCTTGCGGACGAGGACATGTACACCGACGAAGAAGAGCTCATGAGAATGCTGGAGATCTTCAGGCCTTACCGCAACGGGGCGGCATATCTGTCTGCTGTGCAAAGGGAAAGAGAGTGCTCTTTTATCAGGATAGCTGACGAAGAAAGCACCCCCTTCTATGACCTGGGAGATCTTTACGGGCTTGCCTCCCTCTGGTGGCAGATGCTGGACAGGTACAACGAAAAAAGAAATTTAGGCGACTGCTGTGAAGAATCGATATGGGACGACATCCCTGATGCGATCCCCGAGGAACGGCAGGTGGAGCAGAGGATGGAAGAACTGCTTCGCAGCATAAGGAAAAAGGGACTCTCCCTCAGAGACCTTCTTGAGGAGAGGAACAAAAAAATACTGATAGTTACGCTGCTTGCCCTGCTCGAAATGTCGCGCCTGGGAATGGTAAGGATAACACAGTCAGAAACGTTGGGAGATGTTCTAGTTGCAGCAGTTTGACGAAAATGAAAAGAACGGGATGGGTCTTCTGGAGAGGCAGGTCGAAGCGATGCTCTTTGTCTCACCGCAGCCTGTTTCAAGCCTTGAGATAGCATCTTATCTTGGAGTTTCTCAGACCAGAGTGGATGATGCTGTTAAAACCCTGAAAGATACATATGCAAGATCACACGGACTGACGATATTATACCTGGCCGGTGGCTGGCAGATGGCAACATCTCCTGACCTGGCCGAGACGATAGAAGCATTCTCAAACTCTGTATCAATGCAGAAAGTCAGGCTGAGCAAAGCCGCACTGGAGACCCTGTCTGTAATTGCATACAACCAGCCTGTCACCCGTTCTGAAATTGAGGACATCCGTTCCGTGAGATGTGACAGGGTGGTAGATACCCTTATGAAACATGGCCTCGTAAGGATAGCCGGAAGAAAAAAAAGCGTTGGTTCTCCTTTGCTTTTCAGGACGACAGACCGGTTTCTCGAGATATTTGGCCTTGCAGGAATAAATTCACTGCCCTCGCTTGAAGAGCTCAAAGATTACAGGACAGAAGATACTGCTTTTGATCCTTTCGAAAGAACGGAAAACGGAACAGAAGAAGATGATAACGATGAATGATCAAAAAAGCAGTGTCAGGCTGAACAGGTATCTTGCCCTTTGCGGGATCGGAGCAAGACGTAAGGTCGAGGAACACATACTGGCAGGAAAAGTCAGCATCAACGGCGAAGTCGTGACCGAGCCCGGGAGGCAGGTCATGGAAAGTGACATGGTGTTGTTTGAAGGCAAAGAGATATCTCCTGTCGAACAGAAGTACCTGATCTTCAACAAACCCTGCGGTATACTCAGCGCAGTTGAAGACAGCAGGGAGCGTACAGTAATTGATATCCTGCCCCCTGAGTTGGATAAATACCGTCTTTTCCCCGTCGGCAGGCTGGACAGGGAGAGCGAGGGACTCATGATCCTTACGAATGACGGGATGTTTTCCCAGGAACTAATACACCCCTCCAAAGGAATAACAAAGACATACGAAGTCGAGCTGAGGAAACCGCTTCCGGAAGACAAACTTATAGAGTGGACAAAAGGCGTGGAATGCGAGGGGCTCACCCTTAAGCCTATATCTGTACGCAGGATCGGAAGAAGTCCCCTCCAGTGCTGGTTTGAAGTGGTACTGGGAGAGGGGATAAAGAGAGAGATCCGCCTTATGGCCCGTTCGCTAGGGAATGATGTCAGAAGGCTGATAAGGCGCAGGATAGGCAAACTGGAACTGAGAGAGCTGACTACAGGCAGCTATATTTCTGTCAGCATTGAAGAACTATGGAGTTATATTAAGGACGGAAAGATAGTATAATAATAGTTTAAGAAATGTTTCTTTGTGATAGTTTCGGTCCAAAATTTCAGGCCCGGAATGTTTTTGTGTTGCCATCAGGCATGTAAGGGAGTTTTCAGATGAATGGAAAAACTGTCCGTCAGCTTGTTATTACGATAGACGGGCCTGCAGGGGCAGGCAAGAGTACTGTTGCAAAGATCGCCGCAGAGAAACTTGGACTCCCGTACCTTGATACAGGAGCGATATACAGAGCGGTGGCATGGTTTCTGAAAGACAGGTCCGTAGCTCCCGGGGAAACAGAAAAGATCGAGTCCGTCCTGACCGGGATATCCATCTCATTATCAGGCGGCAGGGTGTCGGTCAACGGACTCGATGTAACTGCCGAGATCCGCTCACCGGGCGTTGATGCTTCAGTTTCGTCTTATTCAGCGCTTAAGCCCGTCAGGGATGCTCTTATAGAACTGCAGAGAGACCAGGCTTCCAACGGTCTGGTTGCAGACGGCAGAGATATGGGCACTGTTGTTTTTCCGGACGCCGACCTCAAGATATTCCTTACTGCGGATGCGGAAGAACGGGCAAAACGCCGCTACCGGGAAAGGATCGACCGCGGCGAGAAAGCGGACTATGAAGAGATACTCAGATATGTCAACGAAAGAGACTTCTATGACATGAACAGGGAAATTGCTCCACTGCGTCCCGCTGCCGGTTGTGTGATACTCGACAGTACAAGGATGACTGTTGAAGAAGTAACTGATGTTATTGTCAGTTTAGCCGTAGAACTTGGAGATACTAAAGAGAGTTGAGCAGGCAGAAAAGATCTATTGATCTTTCAATAAAACCCAAAAAAGCAATAGTTTGCGGGGTAGACATCAACAGCGCTGACGACACAGAAGTTTCGCTTGACGAGTTGGTAATGCTTCTTGAGAATTTGGGTATCCCAACCATGGCGAGGGTCATACAGAAGAGGAACACTCCTGACCCGGCCAGCTTCGTGGGTTCGGGCAAGGCTGAAGAGATTAAGGATTTTGCACAGAAATCAGAAGCGACGCTTCTTGTTGTAGATGACTTCCTGAGCCCGACGCAAAAGAGCAACCTCCAGAAGCTGACCTCCATGATCGTCTGGGACAGGGCTTTTGTAATAATGAAAATATTCGAAAGCAGGGCTCACACTGCAGAAGCAAAACTTCAGGTTGAGCTTGCCCAGTACAGGTATGAGATACCCAGCCTGAAAGGCCTTGGCCACCAGATGTCAAGGACAGGCGGAGGCATTGGTACGAGAGGCCCGGGAGAGACGGAATTTGAAAGGCACAGAAGGAAACTGGAACGCCGCATGAAAAGCATCACTTCTCGTCTGGAAGCTGTCAAGGAAAGAAGAAGGGACAGGCGGGAGAGACGCAAAAAGGACGGAGCTTTCACTGCAGCACTTGTAGGATACACTAACAGCGGCAAATCCACACTGTTGAAGTCGCTTTCAAAAGACTCGGGCATATTGGCCGCAAACCAGCTTTTTTCGACCCTTGACACTGTAGTAAGAAAGATAAGCTTCAGGGACGGAGGAAGTTTTCTGCTCTCTGACACGGTAGGATTTATTCGCAAGCTTCCCCCTGAACTTGTGGCGGCATTCAGGGCCACACTTGAAGAGGTTTCCGGAGCTGACCTTCTCCTGCTGGTTATCGACTCAGCGGACAAGGATCCTGTCGGAAACATGGACATAGTCCTTAATACCCTGAAAGAACTCAAGGCAGATGACCTGCCGAGGATAGTAGTGCTGAATAAGATCGACAAGACAGGATCAGAAGCTGATTTTACAGCAATGGAGCTGCGTGCGAGGGGAGAGGAGACCGTAAAGGTATGTGCCCTTACAGGCGAAGGCTTCGAAGAACTGCTTGCTGCAGTAAAAAAACACACTATGGAAAATAATGAGAGCAGACCGGAAGCTGAGCATGCTCAATAAAGCCGACCGGAGACAGGATGTGATCTTATGTATGTAAGCATGACAGGGTTCAGCAGGACACAGATCCAGAGATCCTGGGGTACAGTCAGTCTGGAGATGTCAAGCGTCAACCATAGGTACCAGGAGATATATGTAAGGCTGCCCAGGGAGTTTTCAAGCTGGGAACCGTGGTTCCATCAGAAGCTCCGCAAAAGCTTCCGCAGGGGCAAGGTGCAGGTCAGGATGGATGTAATGTGGTCTCCCACCTTCAAGATGGGCCGGATAAATAAGGATATCATGACATCTTACTGCGAAGAGCTGATGCAGATACAGCGTATGCTTGGACAGGCGAAAGATCTTCAGCTCGAGAGCGTCGTTACCCTTCCGGGAGTGCTGGATATCCCAAGGTTTGAGGACAGCACTGAGGCAGAAGGACTTGAAGCCTCATTCAGCGAGTTGATAGAACTGGGACTCAGTTCATGGCAGAAGATGAGGGCAACGGAGGGGGAACACCTTAAAGAAGAGGTGCTGACTCACCTTTCAGAACTTGAAAGACTATCTGCCGCCATTGAAGAAAAATGGCTTCCTGCAAGGGATCAGGCATTTGAGACGACCCGGCAGAGGATAACAGAGATGCTTGATTCTCTTGGTGGAAAACTTGAAGAATCCCGGATGATGCAGGAAATAGTGATAATGACGGACAAGTGGGATGTATCCGAGGAGATAGCCCGTCTTAAAAGCCATATCTCTAAATTCAGGTCTACCGGTGAAGATTCGGAATCATCCGGACGTAAACTTGATTTTATAGTTCAGGAGATGAACCGTGAAGTCAACACGCTTGATTCAAAAATATCCGATGCGGATATAAGATGGCTCGCGGTCGATTCAAAGGCAGCACTGGAACGGATCCGCGAACAAATTCAGAACCTGGAGTAGATGACAATGAATTATAAACTTGTACATGTAGGATTTGGAAATATGGCAGTTGCGGACAGGATAGTGGCAATAATAAGCCCCTCGTCAGCTCCCATAAAGAGACTCAAGGAAGAGGCAAGGGAGGCAGGGCTTCTTGTTGATGTCACACAGGGAAGAAAGACCAGGGCGATCCTGATAATGGACAGCAGGCATGTAATAATGTCTGCAATACAGCCTGAAACAATAACCGGCCGTTTCGAAGGTGAGGAAGGTAAAGAAGAAAAACAATGAGAGGAAGGCTCTATATTCTTTCCGGACCGGCAGGGGTCGGCAAAGGGACTGTTCTCAGAAGGGTCTTTGAAAAACTTGACAACATAGTCTATTCAGTCTCATGTACGACAAGGGCTCCAAGGCCTGGAGAGAGAGACGGTGTCAGCTACGTTTTCATGGATGAACCTTCTTTTAAAAAAATGGTCGATGATGGCAGGTTTCTTGAGTGGGCAAATGTACACGGACATTTTTACGGAACAAGGAAAGACATTGTCGAAGATACTATCCGGCAGGGCAAGGATGTCCTCCTGGAGATTGACGTCCAGGGAGCATCACAGGTCAAGAAAAAAATGCCGGATGCTGTTATGATATTTATACAGCCGCCCTCTTTCGAGGAGCTTCTCAGAAGACTTCAGAAGAGAGGGACTGAAGGTCCGGAAGAGCTGAAACTGAGGATCAGCAACGCAAAGACTGAAATGAGTCACTCTGAAGAGTACGAACACATGATAATCAACGACAAGATAGAAAAAGCAGCCGATGATTTCATTGCAATAGTAAAAAAATACCGGGAGGGTTCAATATGATATTCATGGATCTGGAAAAAATTTACAATAACAGGAACATTCCAAACAAATACATTCTGACACTGGTCGTATCCGCACGTGCCCGTCAGCTTAGCGAAAGAAAGGGAGCTATCAGCGGTTATGACGAAAAATTTATAACAAGGGCCGTGGAGGATCTGACGCAGGGGAAGATAAAGTATTCCTTCGTAGATACCTCTGTAAAAAAGAATCCAAATGAGTCCGTGGAAGCATAACAGAAGGATCCTGTTCGGAGTAACGGGAGGAATAGCTGCCTATAAAGCTCCGGATATCCTTCGCGGCTGGAGAAAGGAGGGCTGTGAGGTAGAGGTCATCCTCACAAGATCCGCTGAAGAGTTTGTAAGCCCTCTTGTCCTTTCGACACTGACCGGAAGAAAAGTGTGGCGGGAAGATGATTTCCTGTCCGCCGAAGATGGATGGAAGATACCGCACATAACTCTCACAGAATGGGCAGAAGTATTTGTTATTGCCCCGTGTACTGCCAATTGCCTGCGTATTTGTGCACAGGGAGACGGAAGTACTCTTTTGGGCGCAGCAATTCTGGCGAACACAAATCCCCTTGTGATTTTTCCGGCAATGAACCCGAACATGCTCCGGAACCCTGCTGTAAGGGACAATATCGATAAGATAACAGCAATGGGTCATTCGGTGGTAGATCCGGACATCGGTATGCTTGCCTGCGGTTATGAGGGCAAAGGAAGGCTGCCGGACAATTCGGTAATTTACGAATATGTATGGAACGCACTCTCCCCAAAAAAAGACATGAAGGGAATGAAAGTCCTGGTAACAGCAGGACCCACCCATGAATACATAGATCCTGTCAGGTATATCAGCAATCCAAGCAGCGGAAAGATGGGCTATGCAATAGCCAGGGCTGCCTGGTACAGGGGAGCTGAAGTTACTCTTGTCTCTGGACCGGTATCGATACAGCGTCCCGAAGGAGTAAAAGTTATAGATGTAGTTTCGGCAGAACAGATGTACGAGGCATGCATAAAGGAAGCACCCGAAATGGACATAATCGTAAAAGCAGCAGCTGTAGGGGACTTCAGGGCAGAGGAAGAGATGAAACAGAAGCTGAAGAGGCGTGAAGGCGAACCCCTTACTGTGACATTTGTCCAGAACAGGGATATTGCCGCAGAACTTGGCAGGATGAAAAAAGAGGGGCAGATGCTCGTAGGTTTTGCAGCCGAGACCCAGGACCTTATAGCAAATGCCCAGAGAAAGATGATAGCGAAAAACCTTGATATGATCGCCTGCAACGACGTACTTGCCAACGGAGCCGGATTTGCATCGGACACAAATACTTTGATGATAATGACAAAAGGCGGTACTGAGGTCGAGTTTTCAGGCACAAAAGACGACGTTGCCGACTCTTTGCTTGACGCTGTCATCAGAAAAAAAAATAAAGAATAATGGAGATAATATCTGTCGCGGTTCCCGGACCGTGGTGGACTGAACTCTCTTATAGGCATACAAGCACCTTGCCTTACGGAACAAGGGTAAGGGTGCCATTGGGAAGTTCTTTCAGAATTGGTCTGACAGTAAGGGCCGTTTCTGTGACAAAAGTTCCGGAAGAACTTAAGGAAATTAGTGAGGTAATAGATAAAACCCCTCCTTTGCCGGATGAGCTGTGGCGGACTATAGGCTGGTTCGGAAAGACATGGTTCATAGGCGCCGGAATGGCTGCCAAGACCCTTTTGCCGGCCAGATTTCTCAGCGGGGAACCGCTAGAAGAGATAGCCTATAAGCCTGCCGGAAGATCCTCACCCGTAAAATATGTTTTCCAACCCAGAGATACTAGAAGGATGGAAGCATACTGCGATATTCTCAAAGAATCAAAGGGGTCCGCATTAGTTGTATTTCCCGAGGTGGCTGCTGCAAAAAAATTCTGGGAAATACTGCCGGATCCACTGAAACAAGAGGGCGTCTTATGGCCTGATCTTACCAAAACCAGACAGTGGGATTTCTGGGACAGGTCTAGAAAAGGAGGGATAAGGTTTGCCGTAGGCTGCCAGACGGCATCTTTTATTCCGATATCAGGACTCTCGACCATAATAGTTGACGAAGAGAACAGCGGCGCATGGCGAACTTTGAAACACCCTGAATTCCACTACAGGACGATACTGGCCGCTCGCGCGGGTTTTGCGGGAGCCGATCTTGTCCTTGGAGGCAGAATGCCCTCAGCAAAGGTGTTCCTGCAGGTCAGCAAAGAACACAGCCGCAACGGACTAAGGGACAGGCTCATATTTGTAGACATGAAAGACTCTTCTTCTTATGACTTTGATGGCATAAAGGACACTCTCCCAATAAGCAGGCCTCTTATAAGGGAGACTAAAGAGGTTCTAAAAAAGGAAAAATGGGCTTTCTGGATACTTGACCGTAAAGGCTATGCAGGAGAGATATTCTGTGAAGACTGCGGTTCACCGGTCCGCTGTAATAAATGCGGGGGAGTCATGAGATGGGAAGGAAGATCAGGATCACTCAAATGCCTTGACTGCGGTAAGAGAGATCCTGTCCCTGAAAAATGTCCCTCATGCGGAGGCCCTTTCCTTGAGGGACAGAGACCCGGACTTGAGGCACTGAAAGAGAGGGCCGTTAACTTTTTCAGGGACAGGAACGTTATCCTTTTTCATGAGGAAGGATCAAAGATCCCTTCAGGGGAAACGATATTAAAAAAGTACCCCGGCGGAGGCCTGATCCTTGGGACGAGAAAAATTATCTCTCTTGCCGACGACATTTCACCGGATATCATTGGCTGGATAGATGCGGATGCGGAAGCCCGGGTACAGGAGTATGATGCAAAAGCAAGGGCCTTTTCTCTGATGTGGGAATCGGCATGGAGGGGAAAAGATCCTGACGGAAGAAAAATAGTGATACAGAGCAGAAGGCCTGATAAAACGTGGCAGCAGGCCCTTGGGATCGGATGGGGGCACTTCTGGGAGAGAGAACTGAAGGAACGCAGAGAATGGGAACTTCCTCCTTACATGCCCATGTTAAAGATAGACATTGCCGCATTCAAGAGGAACGAACTTGCCGAAGATCTTGAACGGGCAGGGTTTGAATTCTGGGAGTCTGAAGACAGGTCGGACCAGATATGGATCAGAACAAAGAAGTTTGATGCTCTCAGTAAGATTCTTGCTCCATATTTTGAAATAAAAAACACCAGATCAGGGATCCCTAAGGTCAGCATAAAGCTCGACTGACATGATAAGAATAAAAAAAATAAAATGGCATATATGAGAGAAGCCATATGCCGGCAAGGAGAATAAAATGGCAATAATAGCGATAGTCGGAAGGCCTAATGTTGGCAAATCGTCAATTTTCAACAGGATGGTCGGCAGGAGAGCTGCGATAGTAGATGACCAGCCCGGAGTAACAAGGGACAGGATATACGGTGAGGCCGAATGGGCCAGCAGAAAATTCTATGTTGTAGATACCGGAGGGATAATGTCTGAAATTGACCATCCCTTTATGGATCTCATCTCAAAACAGGTGGACCTTGCACTTGATGAGAGCAGCGCAGTTATTTTTGTGCTTGACGGCAGGCAGGGCATTACACCTATGGACAAGGACATAGCTCTGAAGCTAAGAAAGGGCGGCAAGCCTGTAATAATAGCAATGAACAAGCTGGACAACCAGAAACAGGAAGATGAGATGCTTTTCGAGGCATACTCGCTTGGCTTTGATACTGTTATCGCGACAAGCGCGGAGCACAATACCGGCTTTGACGAGATCTTTGATGCTGTAGTGTCAAAACTTCCTCCTGACGACTTTGAGTCAGAGGAAGATGATATCAGAGTGGCGATAGTTGGGAGACCCAACGTTGGCAAATCAAGCCTTTTGAACGCAATAGCCGGAGAAGAACGTTCTATGGTCAGCGAAATGGCCGGAACCACCCGTGACGTGGTCGACTCGCTGGTTGAGATAGAAGGAGTAAAAATGAGATTTCTTGACACGGCGGGATTAAGACGTAAAAGTCGTGTGAACACAGACCTGGAATATTACTCCAACGTCAGAACTTACCAGGCTATAGACAGATGCCATGTCGCGCTTGTGATACTTGACGCTCAGGATCCTGTAACAGAACAGGATAAGCGGCTTATCGGCCAGGTCCTGGAAAGAGGTAAGGGGCTTATTCTCGTTATGAACAAGTGGGACCTTGCTCCCAGAGAAGACAAGATCGGCGACAAGATGACAGAACTTCTGAAAGACGAGCTGCCTTTTGCATCCCATGCGCCCAAAATTTTCATTTCAGCAAATTCCGGGCGAAGCATATCAAAGATCCCGGCTCTTATAGTGAAGGTAGAAGAAAACAGAAGGAGAAGGATATCCACCTCGGAACTCAACAGACTGGTCAAGGAGACGCTTGTATTTGAGAGGATGCCCGGCGACGGGAAAGGCCACAGCCTCAAAATATACTATTGCACCCAGGCAGACGGAGCTCCTCCTGCTTTCATCTTTTTTGTCAATGACTCTGAGCTATGTTCAAAGTCTTTCAAGCGTCACCTGGAAAACTGTTTAAGATCAATGGCTGACTTTTCAGGAGTACCAATAAAGATCTTTATGAGAAACAGGGCGGAAAATTAGTCTATTTTCCTAAAAGTACTTGACCTGAGCGGATTTTATCGGTATAAATGCTAGTGAACTGCTCTAGCAGTGTCAATCTTGTCAGGAGGTGGCAGAAGGTGACAAAAACAGATCTCGTCAACGCCGTAGCAAAGTCTGTCGAAGGAATCACTAAGAAGAAGGCCGCAGAAGTTGTAGACGCAGTATTTGCAGGTATCCA
>ERZ1645192.3273-NODE-3273-length-13274-cov-6.447235_pt1 | contig 13274 bp, 8 predicted proteins | sample MGYA00575354_ERZ1645192 | MGnify/ENA primary metagenome ERZ1645192 (study PRJEB40844, sample SAMN11349763) | freshwater sediment metagenome | isolation source: river sediment | host: Sediment | place: India: Faizupur Khadar , New Delhi | collected 2017-02-21 ... | reverse complement strand
CGGCGAGCACGGGTAGGCTGCTGGACGTGACCAGCATCACGCAACAGACCCCGGAACCAGGGGCCGGCCGCCGTCACGTGGGAATCATCCTGCACCCGGCCCGCGAAGAAGCGGTAGACGTCGCAGTGCAGTTCGTGCAAGGCATGTTCGACCATGGCATCGCGTGCTTGGGGCTGGGGGAGCGGATAGCGGATCTGCGGCAACGGCTTCCCGGCATCGAGATCCAGCAGGCCAGCAATGCGTCATTGGCCGAGGCCGAACTCATGGTCGTCTTCGGTGGCGACGGCACGATCCTGCGCGCCGCCGAACTGGTCGTCCCACTGGGCGTGCCGCTGCTGGGTGTCAATCTGGGCCATGTCGGCTTTCTGGCCGAACTGGAGTCCCATGATGTACACAAGCTCGTGAAGCAGGTGTCAGACCGCAACTATTTCGTCGAGGAGCGGCTCACGCTCACCGTGGATGTCGCCTCTCCCGCCGGCGCCCCGCTCTGGTCCTCGTTCGCGGTCAACGAGGTAACCCTTGAGAAGGCTGCGCACGAGAAGATGCTCGACGTCCTGGTCGAGATCGACGCACTTCCGGTATCCCGTTGGGGATGCGACGGCATGCTGGTCTCGACTCCCACCGGATCGACGGCCTACGCCTTCTCGCTGGGCGGCCCCATCATCTGGCCGGACGTCCAGGCGTTCCTCTTGGTCCCGATGGCAGCCCATGCGCTGTTCGCGCGTCCGATGGTGGTCGCCCCCGACTCACTGGTTGACCTCACCCTCTCGAAGAGGTTCACCGCACACGCGACCGTCTGGTGCGACGGTCGCCGCTCCATCGACATTTCGCCTGGCGCCCGGCTGCAGGTAAGACGGGGCGAGCACAACCTCCGTGTGGCCCGGCTGCAGGAACAGCCCTTCACGTCGCGTCTGGTGAAGAAGTTCGAGCTCAAGATCGGTGGGTTCCGCGGTTCGGAGAATCCCTGATGCTGGTCGAGCTGCGGATCTCGAACCTCGGGGTGATTGCGGACGCCACCATCGAGCCGTCCTCACACATGACCGTGGTCACCGGGGAGACCGGCGCCGGCAAGACCATGGTGGTCAGCGGCATCGGGCTACTGCTGGGGGCCCGCGCGGACGCAGGGATCGTGCGACACGGTGCCGCACGGGCGATTGTCGAGGGCCGCTTCACCGACCTGGATGTGGTCGACGACGCGCTGGGTGAACTGGGCGCAGATCTCGACGCCGGCGAGTTGCTGGTGGCCCGGCAGATCAGCGCACAGGGTCGCTCCCGTGCCTTCATCGGCGGCGTCCAAGCACCCATCTCGCGGCTGGCCATGCTCACCGGAGAACTGGCGACAATCCACGGCCAGTCGGAACAGCTCAGACTGGGCAATCCGGAGCGACAGCGTGAGGTGCTCGACCGCAGCGGCGGGCCGAAGCTCGCCGCGGTACTGGCGCGCTATCGAACGGCTTACCGCACCCGCGAGGAGTTGCGCATCGAACGTGACGACCTGGTCCGTAACGCCAGAGAGCGCGCCCGCGAGGCGGATCTGCTGAGGTTCGGGCTGGACGAGATTGCGGGCGTCGATCCCCAACCCGGTGAGGACGCCGCCCTTGCCGCCGAGGCTGCCCGGCTGCAGGCGATCGACGACCTCCGGATGCTCGCCGCACGCGCCAGCCACGCCCTCTCCGGTTCGGACGAGGGGGACTTGGACGACCCGGGTGCGGTTGGGCTGGTGGGCATCGCCCGGCATGCGCTGGGCGAGGTTGCCCGGCTGGACGACGGGGCCGCCGACCTGGCAGCGGCCGTCGGCCTGCTTGCGGGGCAACTGAACGACCTGGCCGCCGACGTCTCGTCCTACCTGAACGATCTGGACGCCGACCCGCTGCGGCTGGAGGCGATCACCGGGCGCCGGGCCGAACTGGCCGCCCTGACCCGCAAGTACGGGTCGAGCATAGACGAGGTCCTGGCTTGGGGCGCCGAAGCCGCCGTCCGGCTCGGGCAGCTGAGCGGAGGTGACCAGCGATTGGCCGGGTTGGAGACACAGATCGCCGCCCTCGACTTGCAGTTGGTCGGCATCGGCGCCGAGCTGACCCGGCTGCGTGAGCAGGCCGCAGACCGGCTCGCGGCCCAAGTGAAGGTAGAGTTGGCCGCGTTGGCGATGCCGCACGCCCGGCTGCACTTCGAGCTGCGTCCCTTGGCCGCACCGGGCCCACATGGCCGCGAGCAGGTGCACCTGCTGTTCGCGGCGAATCCCGGTGCGACGCCTGCACCACTGGCCAAGGTGGCTTCCGGCGGTGAGCTGTCGCGCGTCCGGTTGGCGCTGGAGGTGGTGCTGGCCGGTGGAGACCCCGGTCATGTCTTCATCTTCGACGAGGTGGACGCCGGCATCGGGGGCGCGGTCGCCGTCGAGGTGGGTCGCCGCTTGGCCCGGCTCGCAGACCATTCCCAGGTGATCGTGGTCACCCACCTCGCCCAAGTGGCTGCGTTCGCGTCCGCCCACTGGGTGGTCTCGAAATCGAGTCGCGGCGAGGTGACCACCAGCGACGTGCGGTTGGTTGGCGAGGACGAACGCGAGGCGGTCTTGGCCAAGATGATGGGCGGTCTAGCCGGCAGCGAGTCTGGAGTGGCGCACGCCCGGGACCTGCTGAATCTCGCGCAGCGGCGCTGAGACCGTAACACTCCCACGTCCCCGACCCGCCTCGCTGCCCTCTCGAATGGCGTGGTAGGTTGCCTTCAGCCCGGCGGTGGGCCGAGCTCGTTGAGGAGTCGCGATGACCAATCTGCCCGGTGACCTTCCCCCGTTCGGCCCCGGCCGCCACCTGCTGAGCGTCCAACAGTTCGACCGGGATTCGCTGCAACGGCTGTTCGCCCTCGCAGATCTGGTGCGCCCGATTGCGGAACGGCGATCGATCTGCACCGTGCTGGACGGTGCCGTGTTGGGCAGCCTCTTCTTCGAACCGAGCACCCGAACTCGGCTGAGCTTCGAGTCGGCGTTCCTGCGTCTCGGTGGTGAGGTGACAACCACTACCGGTTTCACGTTCTCGTCCATGGCCAAGGGCGAATCGATCGCCGACACCTCGCGGGTGGTCTCGGGCTACTCCGATGTGCTGGTGGTGCGTCACCCGGACGAAGGCTCGGTGGCGGAATTCGCGTCGGCGTCTGTGGTCCCGGTGATCAACGCCGGCGACGGCGCGGGGGAGCACCCCAGCCAGGCGCTGCTCGACTTCTACACCCTGAAGTCGGAGCTGCAACGCCGGGATCGCTTAGTCGACGGCTGCACGATCGCGATCGTCGGGGACCTGAAGTACGGCCGCACCGTGCACTCGCTGATCAAGCTGCTGTCGCTGGCCGAGGGCATCACATTCCGGACCTACAGTCCACCCAGCTTGGAACTGCCGCCCGACGTCGCCCACTACGCCCGGGCCAGGGGCCACCAAGTCTGCGACGCTGAATCAGTGACAGACGCCCTGGTCGGCGCCGACGTGGTCTACGCCACTCGCGTGCAGCGGGAGCGGATGACCGAGGAGGTGCTCGCCAACGCGAACATCTCGGGCAACCTGCTCAACCGCCGGATCCTCAAGAAGGCCGGTGCGGCCGAAATCATCATCATGCACCCGCTGCCGCGTGATTCCAGGATGGATTCGTTCGATCTGTCCAATGATGTGGACGACCTGCCCGGGCTGTCGATCTTCCGACAGACCGACAACGGGGTCCTGATTCGGATGGCGATCTTCCTCACGGCGCTCGGCTGCTCATCCGACATGGTGAAGGCGACCACCAAGCAGCGCCCTTGGGACGCGACCCTGCGCTGGCCGTGACGCTCCCCAGGCGCGCCTGGCTCAATCGGTGAGTACCTGCGACAAGTCGTAGGACGGCGCCCGTTCCACCTGCTCGAGCAGACAGCTGTCGGCCTGCCGGTCGGGGCGGAAACGCACCAGTTGCACCGCATGCCGGAATCGAGAGCCCTCCAACTGATCGAATGCCACCTCGACGACCAAGCTCGGTTCTAGCGCCAGTGCGGCTTGGTCTTTCGAGCTGGAGAACCGGGAACGCGGCTTTTCGATCCGCACGGGGTCGCCGTCGGCGTCTCGTTGCAGCAGCGGCTGCAGCTCTGTCTCCAGTTCGTCGCGCATCCGGTCCGAGAAGCTCCCGATGCCGCCGACCGGGATGAGTCTGCCGTCGGGGTCGTAGAGCCCCAGCAGCAGCGAGCCGACGCCGTGCCCGCGCTTGTGGACGCGGTATCCGATGGCGACCGCATCGGCGGTTCGCTTGTGCTTGGTCTTCAGCCAGCCCCGCTTGCCGGGCAGATAGGCAGAGTCAAGGCGCTTCGAGACCAGCCCATCAAGGCCGGCACCCTCGAACTCGACGAACCAGCGGCGCGCCTTCGACAGGTCGGTGGTGTAGCGACTCAGGTGGACGCGAGCATTGTCCGGCAAGGCGTCGAAGAGATCCGCCAGTCGCTTGCGTCGCCGCTGCCACGGCAGGCCGGTCAAGTCGTCCCCGCCCTCGGCGAGCAGGTCGAAGCAGACCGCTTCGGCGGGGATCTGCTCGCTCAGCATCCGGATCCGGGAGGCAGCGGGATGGATACGCGAGCTGAGCGCAGTCCAATCAAGTCGTTCTGCACCCGGCACGCCGGACCTCACGATCAGTTCTGCGTCCAGGACGACGCCGTCGGGTAGCCAGCCGGTCAGTGCGCCGACGACCTCCGGGAAGTAGACCGTCAGCGGCTTCTGGCCGCGGCTGCCGAGCTCGATCCGGTCGCCGTCGCGACTGATGATGCAGCGAAAGCCGTCCCACTTCGGTTCGTGCGCGAAGTTCGGGCCCTCAGGGATCGCATCGACCAAGGTGGCGAGCATCGGGTCGACGGGCAGGCTGATCGGCAGGCTCATGCGTCCCATCAGAGCACGCCGGCAAAACGTAACGTGGCCGAAACGTCGCACGGGCAGAAAGCCACTAAGCTGAAGGCCCGTGGGTAACGCCGATCAAACCAAGCACGTATTCGTCACCGGGGGCGTTGCGTCCTCACTGGGCAAGGGCTTGACCGCCGCCAGCCTCGGCAACTTGTTGGTCGCCCGGGGGCTTCAGGTCACCATGCAGAAGCTCGACCCCTATCTGAACGTCGACCCGGGCACCATGAACCCGTTCCAGCATGGCGAGGTTTTCGTCACTGAGGACGGCGCCGAGACCGACCTCGACATCGGACACTACGAACGATTCCTCGACCGCAACCTGACCGCAGCCGCCAACGTCACCACCGGGCAGGTCTACAGCCGGGTCATTCAGGCCGAGCGCCGTGGCGAGTACTTGGGCGAATGCGTCCAGGTCATCCCGCACATCACCAATGCCATCAAGGACGCCATGCTCGGCGTCGCCCAGCCCGACGACGACATCGTCATCCACGAGATCGGCGGCACCGTCGGTGACATCGAGTCACAGCCGTTCCTCGAAGCCGCCCGGCAAGTGCGCCACGACATCGGACGCAGCAACGTCTTCTTCCTGCACGTCTCGCTGGTGCCCTACCTCGGCCCGAGCGGTGAATTGAAGACCAAACCCACCCAGCACTCGGTGGCCGCGTTGCGGGCTGCGGGTATCCAGCCGGACGCCATCGTCTGCCGGTCCGCCGTCGCCGTCCCGGCCGGTATCAAGGCGAAGATCGCGATGTTCTGCGACGTCGACTCCGAGGCCGTGATCAGCTGCCCTGATGCGTCCAGCATCTACCAGATCCCGCGAGTGCTGCACGCCGAGGGTCTGGACGCCTACCTGGTGCGTCGCCTCGCGCTCCGCTTCCGTGATGTCGACTGGACGGATTGGAACGACCTGCTGGACCGGATCGAGAACCCGGAAGACCACCTGACGATCGCGTTGGTCGGTAAGTACCTCGACCTGCCGGACGCCTACCTGAGCGTGGTGGAGGCGATCCGCGCCGGCGGCTATGCGAATCGGGCCAGCGTGCAGATTCGCTGGGTGCCGAGCGACGAATGCGTGACTCCCCAAGGTGCTGCTGCCCAGTTGCGTGCGGTGGATGGGGTGGTGGTTCCCGGAGGTTTCGGAATCCGCGGGGTCGAGGGCAAGATCGGCGCTATTCGGCATGCTCGCGAGCACCAGATTCCCATTCTCGGTCTGTGCCTGGGATTGCAGTGCATGGTGATCGAGGTGGCCCGTGACCTCGCCGGTATCCCCGACGCGGCATCGAGCGAGTTCGACCCCGACACGCCCGCGCCGGTGGTCGCCACCATGGCCGAGCAGCGAGCCATCATCTCAGGCGCCGGCGACCTGGGTGGGTCGATGCGGCTGGGCAGCTACCCGGCCGAGCTGTTGCCGGGCAGCCTGGTGCACCAACTCTATGGACGCGACCAGGTGAGCGAACGCCATCGCCACCGTTACGAGGTGAACAACGCCTTCCGTGGCAAGTTGGAGACCGCCGGGCTGGTCTTCTCGGGCCTGTCGCCGGACCGGAACCTGGTCGAGTTCATCGAGTTGCCGAGCGAGGTGCACCCGTTCTTCGTGGCCACCCAGGCGCATCCGGAGTTCAAGTCACGCCCGATCACCTCACATCCGCTCTTCAGGGGGCTGGTCGCCGCGGCGATCGTCCACAGCCAGCAGAATGGAGCCGGGCAGCCGATCCGTCACCTGGCTGCGCCGCAGGAGGACAAGTGAGTACCGAGAAGCAGGTCGTTCACCCTGAAGTCGTCGACCAGCCGGAGAACTGGGAGACGCTGAACCGCGAGGTGCAGGCCAGCGGTCGCGTCCAGAACTTCATCGAGGACGCCATCGCCACCCCGGATGGCCAGACCATGGTCAGGCAGTGGGTCGGCCACCCCGGCGCGGTGGCGGTGATGGCCATGGACGACCAAGGACGCATCGCCGTGGTGCACCAATACCGGCATCCGGTCGGCTACCGGCTGGTCGAGCCGCCGGCCGGCATCCTGGACGTCGACGGCGAGCCGGCCGTCGAGGCCGCCAAGCGCGAACTTGCCGAGGAGGCCGAGTTGGCGGCGTCCGACTGGCGGACACTGGTGGACATCTTCACCTCGCCGGGCGGCCTGCAGGAATCCATCCGCATCTTCGTCGCCCGCGGTCTGTCGGCCGCACCGCTTCCGGATGGCTTCGAGGTGGAAGGCGAGGAGACCGACATGGGCCTGTACTGGTTGCCGCTCGACCAACTGGTCGAGCTGATCTACGCCGGTCAGGTGCAGAGCCCGACCATGGTCAGCGGCACTCTCGCCCTTGCGCTGGCAATCAAGCAGGGACGCCTGGACCAGCTGAGACCTGCGGACGCGGACTGGCCAGCCCGCATGGTCAAGGAGCAACGCGATCGCGCACTCGGCTGCGCCCCAGCGGGGATCGGGCCACCCGTACGCCGGCTCACCGCGCTTGCAGCGCCTGCTGCGCGGTTACCTGGACCATCTGGTGGTTGAGCGGGGCCTGTCAGCGAACACCATTGCCGCCTACCGGCGCGACTTGAACCGCTACCTGGAGTGGCTGGCCGCCCACGAGATCGACGACATCGACCAGGTGACTTCGGCCGACATCGGGAGCTATCAGGGCGACCTGGCGTCCGGCTACGATGACCACCCGCCGCTGGCGGTGGCGAGTGTGGCACGCATGGTGGTCGCGGTACGGACCCTGCATGCGTTCGCGGCTGCCGAGGCGCTGGCGTCCGGCAACGCCGCAGCCGACATCACGCCGCCGAAGCAGGGCAAGCGGCTACCAAAGGCGCTGTCCATCGACGAGGTGCAGCGTCTGCTGGATGGCATCGACCGCAGCACCCCACTGGGCCTGCGAGACGCCGCCCTGCTGGAGTTGCTCTACGGCACCGGGGCCCGCATCAGCGAGGTCGTCGTCCTCGACGTCGACGACGTGGCTCGCGTGCTGGCCGACCCCGAAATCGGCTTGCGGCTGGTCGGCAAGGGGAACAAACAACGGCTCGTACCGTTGGGTAGCTATGCCCGCGGTGCGCTGGAAGCCTGGCTGGTGCGCGGACGTCCCGCCGTGGTCGCCGCAGCCGGACACCACGAGCCGGCGCTGTTCCTCAATACTCGTGGACGGCGACTGTCGCGGCAGAGCGCCTGGACGGTCGTCCGCACCCGGGCGGTCGACGCCGGCATCGCGACCGAGGTCTCGCCGCACAGCCTGCGGCACAGCTTCGCCACGCACCTGCTGGATGGGGGCGCTGACGTGCGGGTCGTCCAGGAACTGCTCGGTCACGCGTCCGTGACCACCACCCAGATCTACACCGAGGTTACCGTGGAGCACCTGCGTGAGGTCTACCGCAGTGCCCATCCACGGGCCCTCGGCTGACGACGTCGCGATACAATAATGAATTCGATCCACCGATGGATCTGGAGTGTCGAGCCGCAATGTCAAGGACGGAAGACAGGGCGCTATGCACAAGGTTGCCGAGTTCATAGTCGAGCACAGCAAGCTGCTTCTGGTGCTCTTCGGCATCCTGACCGTGCTCGGGGGCCTGCTGACTCTGATCGTCCCGATCAACTACAACATGGCCGCCTACGTGCCCAAGGATGCACCGTCGTCGGTCGCCATCAACGTGATGGCCGAGGAGTTCGATGACGCGATACCGAACGCCCGGGTCTACGTCCCCGCCCTGACGCTGACCGAGGCGCTGGAGACCAAACAGCAAATCGAGGCGGCGTCCGGGGTGCTGTCGGTGATCTGGCTGGACGACTTCATCGACCTCAAAGTCCCGCTCGAACTGGCTGACCAGGAGGTGGTGGCCGGCTTCTTCACCGCCGACGGCGGTGCCCTCTATCAGGTCGCGGTCGACCTCACCGACACCACCACGACGCTGGCCCAGCTCCAGCAGATCGCCACGCCCGACGGCGCGGTCGAGGGCCAATTGGTCGACCTGGCACTGGCGCAGGTATCCACCACGACCGAGGTGAACACGATCATGCTGTTCATGTTGCCCCTCGGTCTGCTGCTGCTCACCTTGTCGACGCTGTCGTGGATAGAGCCGCTCATCTTGTTGGCCACCATCGGAGTCGCGATCGCCCTGAACATGGGCAGCAACATCATCCTGGGTGAGATTTCGTTCATCACCGCGGCGGTCGCGGGCGTGCTGCAATTCGCCGTGTCGATGGACTACGGGATTTTCCTGCTGCACTCCCGCAAGCGGCACCTGGCCGCGGGTGCAGATCGCCGGGAGTCGCTGAAACTGGCCATCGTGGAGAGCTCAATGGCGATCCTGGCGTCCTCGACCACCACCATCTTCGGCTTCCTCGCGCTGATGTTCATGAGCTTCCAGCTGGGACCAGACATGGGTCTGGTGCTGGCTAAGGGTGTGACGTTCAGCCTGATCTGCGTGATCTTCTTCATGCCTGCGCTCATGCTCGTCCTGGATCGTGCGGTGGTGGCGACCAGCCACCGCTCGCTGCTGCCCAACTTCGCGCGGCTGGGACGCGGCATCTCGCGGGCCGCCATCTGGCTGCTGTTGATCGGGTTGCTGCTGCCGGTCGCGTACCTCGCGCAAGGCATGAACGACTTCCGGTACGGCACCGGTGCCTACCCGGAGGGCTCTCGGGAGAATGCCGACCGGGCGTTCATCCAGCAGGAGTTCGGACGGGCGCTGCCGATGGCGCTGCTGGTACCTCGCGGCCAGTGGGGCGCGGAACACCAACTCGAAGCCGAACTGGCTGCCTTGGACGAGGTGGTGGCCATCACGTCCTACCAGACGCAGGTCGGCTGGTTGCTGCCCGCCGAGGTGCTACCCCAGGACCAGCTGTCGTCCCTGCTCAGCGAGAATTACTCCCGGATCGTGCTGGCGGTGGACACCGACAAGGAAGGCGAGGAGGCGTTCGCGCTGGTGGAACAGGTGCGCGCGATCGCCCAAGAGTACTACCCGGACAGCTTCCACTTGACCGGTGAGTCGGTGGTGCTGCTCGACATGAAGACCAGCATCACCGCAGACTCGATCGTGGTGAATGGGTTGGCGATCGCCGCGGTCTGGCTGGTTCTGCTGATCAGCTTCAGGTCGTTACTCATCCCGTTCCTGTTGGTGCTCACCATCGAGGGCGCCATCTGGCTGAACCTTGCCGTGCCGTACCTGAGCGGCAAGTACATGGTCTACATCGGCTACCTGATCATCAGCACCGTCCAACTGGGCGCCACCGTCGACTACGGCATCTTGTTCACCCAGCACTATGTCGGCAATCGCGGCACCAAGAGCAAACACGAGGCGGTCGCGGCGACGGTCAGCCAAACCTTCGGGACGCTGCTCACCCCGGCCCTGATCCTGGCATCTGCGGGCCTGGTGCTGAACCTGGTCTCGTCACTGGAGGTCGTCTCGCAACTCGGTGCCGTGCTGGGACGCGGGGCGCTGATCTCCTTCATCATGGTCAACCTGTTCCTGCCCGGGCTGCTGATCGTCTTCGACTCGGCAATCGAGAAGACCACCTGGAAAGCCCACTTTCTGAGGAGCGAACAATGAAGCGCATCATCGCACTCGTCCTGGGGCTCGCTATCCTGGCCGCCGCACCTGTGCTGGGTGATCCTGGAGCGCCCCCCAAGGAGGAGGTCGTCTACGCCCACCTGAGCGCAGACGGCGCGGTCAACCGCATCTTCGTGGTCAACGCTTTCCTCGACGCGTCCGGCCGCATCACCGACTACGGGGACTATCGACGGGTGGTGAACCTGACCAACACCGACCAGATCAAGCAGAGCGGTCAGCGTGTGCAGGTAAACACCGAACCCGGCAACTTCTTCTACCAAGGCGAGCTGGCCGGCACCGAGATGCCGTGGCTGATCGGCATCGACTACCTGCTGGACGGCCGACCGGTCAGCGCCAGCGAGTTGCGGGGCCAAAGCGGGGAACTGGCGATCGAGATGCAGGTTCGGCGTAATGCAGACGTCGAACCAGTCTTCTTCGACAACTACATGCTGCAGATCTCGGTCAACCTGGACGGCCAGTACTTCAGCCGGGTCGCCGCCGAGGGTGCCACCATCGCGGCCAGCGGGGCCACCACGGTGGTGAACTTCACCTCCCTGCCCGGCCGGGAATCCGACTTCCGGATCACCACTTCAGCCAACAACGCTCACGTGGGGCAGATCCAGATCGCCGGCTTGCCGTTCAAGATGATGATGGAGCTGCCGGATGCGTCGGAGTATCTGGGCGACCTGGTGGCGCTCCAGGACGCCATCGCCTTGCTGGCCGACGGGGTCGACCAGTTCACCTCGGGTGTCGATCAGCTGGACGCCGCAAGTGGGGAACTGAGCACCGGCGCGGCGACCTTGGCGGACAACGCCCGGCTCATCTCGCAGGGTTTCGACGAGTTGGCTGCCGGTCGCGGTGAGTTCGACGCCGGGTTGCGGCTGTACAACGACGGCATTCAGGAGTTCTCGGCGGGTATGTCGGCGCTGGCCGACGGCATCTCACAGTTCACCGCGGGCATCGACCAGCTCGCGGACGGCAGCTCGCAGCTGTCGTCCGGTCTGGGGACCTACAGCACCGGCGTGGCCCAGTTCAGCGACGGACTGAACCAGACCTCACAGGGCAGCCAGCAATTGACCAACGGCGTAGCGGAGCTCTCCGAGGGGCTGCGCCAACTCACCGAGCAGGGCAAGTACGCCGACCCGAGCCTGGTCAGCGGCTCGGCGCAGATCCTGGCGGCGCTCGAAGCGATGGACGCGGCCCTCAGCTTCCCGATGACCGCCGAAGAGCTCGAACTCCTGCTCGGCTTGCTGCAGACCGTCTCGGCCGCCTTCGAAGACTTCGCGAAGGCGGTCGACCAGACCGATTTCGACACCTTCCTGGCCCTGCTTCGTGAATCTCTGGCGCGGTTCGACGACTCGGTCGCCGAGATCGAGCGGATCGCCGCCGCCCTGCAGGACAGCTCGGCCATCACCGCCCAGCTCGGCATCGATGTCACCGACAACCCGGAGGCCCAAGCACTGCTGGCCTACATGGCCGAGCAGGGACGGCAGCTGGACGCGGCCAGCGCGGAACTCCGATCCATCCGGGCAGCGCTCGGTGGGCTGGAGCCGCTGCTGCAGGGCCTGCTGACCGCCCTGGAGCAACTGCGCGACCAGTACGACACCGTGCGCGACCTCATCGGACGACTGAACGCGGCGATTCAGGCCATCTCGGTTGAGGACATCCAGCAACTGGCCGAGGGCATCGCCTTGTTGAGCGCGAACTACCGCACCTTTCATGAAGGCCTGGTCGCCTACGTGGACGGTGTCGAGCAGGCGTACCTCGGCGTCAGCGGTGACCCGGGCCTGCTCAGCGGCGCCCGGGATCTCAGCGACGGACTCGGGATACTCGCGGCCTCCGGTGGCGAGCTGGCTGCCGGGGCGTCCGAACTCGCCGATGGCGCCGCCCAGCTCAATGACGGGATCGGTCAACTCCAAGACGGCGCCGCCCAGTTCGCTGACCAGGGTGGTTTGATCGTCGATGGCGCCAACCAGCTGGCTGCCGGTGGGAACGACCTGGTCACCGGGCATGCCCAGTTGCTGTCCGGTGACCGGCAGCTGGGTACTGGGCTGTGGCTGTACGCGTCTGGTGTTGACAGCTACGCCAGCGGCGTCCGGCAGTTCTCGGATGGCCTGGGTGTCCTCGGCGCCGGCGGCCAGGAGCTCAGCGTCGGGGCGGATACGCTGCGCGACGAGACCAGCGACATGGACCAGCAGATGACCGAGCGAATCGACGAGGCGATGGCAGATTTCTTGCCCAGCGACTTCACGCTGGTCTCGTTCGCAGATCCTCGCAACACCGGCATTGAGCGCGTCCAGTTCGTCTACCTGGTGGACGCGCAGACCGAGCCGGCGCCCGAGCCCGCCGAACCCGATGCTGTGGGTGACAAGTCGATCTGGGACCGCATCCTCGACATCTTCAGGTAATCCGCGGATCGGGTATGCCGGGGAATATGTCGACTATCGTTGGGTCGGTATCGGGCGAAGGAGCACGCGAATGAATCACGGTCCGCAACGGGCTGACGAGGGGCTGTTCGATGTGGACACCCAGGGCGAAGGGTCCGAAGACCTTGGGCCCACCGGACGTCCGCTGCCCGACCTGCCGGAACCGACACCGCCACCACCCGGCCCGAAGAGAGCCATCATTATCGCGCTGACCAACCAGAAGGGCGGCGTCGGCAAGACCTCCACCACCATCAACCTCGGTGCGGCGCTGGCCGAGACCGGACGCCGCGTCCTGTTGGTCGACTTCGATCCTCAGGGATCGCTGTCGGTGGGGTTGGGAGTTAACCCCCACACCCTCGACCAGTCCAGCTACAACCTACTGCTCAGCCGCGAGGTCGCCTTCGACGAGAGCG
>ERZ1645192.3267-NODE-3267-length-13294-cov-6.500038_pt1 | contig 13294 bp, 11 predicted proteins | sample MGYA00575354_ERZ1645192 | MGnify/ENA primary metagenome ERZ1645192 (study PRJEB40844, sample SAMN11349763) | freshwater sediment metagenome | isolation source: river sediment | host: Sediment | place: India: Faizupur Khadar , New Delhi | collected 2017-02-21 ... | reverse complement strand
GCCCGGTTCCCCACGAGCGGCGCCCCTGTCTCCCACCGGCAGGGGCGCCGCCATGACGAGTTTTATCCCCAAACCAGGGAGATCCAGCAAACCGGCATCGAGTGCAAGGTGCCGCCAGACTCCTTCAATACTGTGGGTAGCGGAAGATCCAATAATTGTCTTTGTCTTTCGGGTTTCCGGCGCTTTCATCCAAGGCCCCTGTGTCCGCCACAAAGCGAAACACCTTCTCTGCCCTGAGAATGTTCTGACCCGGCGCCGCAAACCTCAAAGACCCATGACTGGTTGGGCTGTCCCCCGGTTTTCCATGGAAACTCCCTTTGCCAAATCGAGGATGGCCGGTCGTCCTTCGCTATAAAGTGGCGTGAGCGGTTGATGGGCATGGTGGAGGCGGCGGGAGTTGAACCCGCGTCCCGGGCAATCTTGCCAGCCGCGACTACATGTTTAGTCAGGAGAATTTTTTCTACCGGGCAATTGCGGCCTGACACCGAGTCGCCCAGCCTAGCCTGCGGTAAAATTTTCGGCTGTTCGCGCCGCGGGCAGCGCGCCCCACCTAACCTGCTGTTGCGTTCATCCGGCGTAGCAGGTGTCCACCGGTGAACGTCACGGCACTTAGGCCGCGAGGGCTAATTCTTCGTTAGCAATTAACTTTTGGTCCGATTTTTTACGAGGCCAACGAACCATCCTCGACATGCCGCCTCTGACGCGTTTACCAGGTCGAAACCAGTACGCCCCCAGACTTGCAAGGTGACTATCGCACAAGGAAGCGGTGAAAGCAATGCGCGTGTCCTGCGCGGCGGCCGTTTGCGGGGTGGCAAGCCCGCAGTTCGGGCTTGATGAACGCGCCTATGCATGCGGTAATCATCGCGTGCCAGAAAGAGAACCTGAACACCTCGGGCATGCCAGGGGTTGGCCGGCGGCGCCGCTGTTTTGCATGGGGGCGGAAGCTTGCCGGGGCGTCCATTTCGCCCGGTGGATGTGGGTGCATGATGTCTGAGGCGGGGTCAAAATCGCATTTGGTGTTGATGCCCAGTTACGATGCCGGGTCCAGGCTGGTGCCGACGGTTCAGGAGGCGTTGAAGAGTTGGCAACCGGTTTGGGTGGTGATTGACGGCAGCAAGGACGGGAGCGCGGAAGCTGTTGTGGATGCCAGGCTGCCCGGGGTGAAGGTGATTGTTCTGCCGGAGAACCGGGGCAAGGGAGCCGCAGTGATGGCCGGGATGCTTGCGGCTCGCAATGCCGGTTTTAGGTATGCACTGGTGATGGATTCGGACGGGCAGCACCCTGCGGATTGCATCCCAAAGTTTATGGAGCTTTCGCTGCAGAATCCGGGAGCGATGATTTTAGGCGAGCCGGAGTTTGGGCCGGAGGCGCCGGCCGAGCGCAAGAGGGGGCGTCGGATCGGGAACTGGTGGACGAATCTGGAGACACTTTGGGGCGGGATCGGGGATTCGCTTTTTGGCTTCCGTGTGTACCCGATCCACGAGACGCTGGGGGTGATGGAGAGCACACGCGGCGGCCGCAGGATGGACTTTGACACCCAGGTGGCCGTGCGGCTGTACTGGCGCGGTGTGAAGCCGATCAATGTGAAAGTGCCGGTGCGCTACCTTACGCGGGAGCAGGGGGGTGTTTCGCATTTTCATTACGTGAGGGACAACCTGCTTCTTATCAAGGCGCACACGCTGCTGACGCTGGGTATGCTGGGGCGGATACCGAAACTGAGGCGTTTGCACAAGTCATGAACAGCAAGCCTCGAACCGCTTTGTTTGCCGGAGGGGTGGCGCTGTGGTTGGGCGCGTTTGTGCTGCTGCTGCTGAACCCGAGTGCATGGCTTGTTTGGGGATCGGTTCATCTGGCCGTCCTCGTGCTGATGCTCTACGCGAGTTTGCGCGGCAACTGCGGGTGGCTTGGTCCCGTGATCTGTTCATTCCAGACCCGGGGAAACGAGATTTGGCTGACCATTGATGACGGACCGCACCCGGTGGAAACGCCGCGAATTCTGGCACTATTGAAATACTTTGATGCCCGCGCGACTTTTTTCCTGGTCGGGGAGCGCGTGCGCGCCTTTCCCGAGCTGGCGAGAGCCATCGTTGAACACGGTCACAGTGTTGGCAATCATTCGGCGCATCATCGGGCAGGAGTATTCTGGGCGTTGCCGCCGGGACTGGCCGCCCGCGAAATCGAGGAAGGCGCTGCAGCGATCCGGGAAGTCACCGGTCAATGGCCGAAGCTGTTTCGGGCGCCGGTGGGCATGGCAAACATCTTTGTGCGCCGGGCGCTTTTCCAGAGGGGGATGCATCTTGTTGGATGGACGAGCCGTGGCTTTGACACGTTGTCGCGGTCGCCGGAGGAAATCGCACAGCGGGTTCTGAGGCAAACGCGTCCTGGCGCGATTGTGCTGTTGCACGAGGGTGATCATTCGGGAAGCCCATCGGAAGTGCGGCTGGCCGCGCTGGAGAGAGTGTTGGCGGAGGTGAAGGCGAGAGGGTGCAAATGTGTCCTGCCTTCCGCCGTCCCGCCCGGTGTGAAACAAACGATCGAGCCGTCAGATTCCATCGGGGTCTGGCCGGCGAGTGGAAGGATCCAGACAGAGCATGCGCGTAACATTGGTGCATCCCGCGGGGCATAACTTTGTTCCGGGCCGGCCGGACATCACGCTCCTGGTGAACCGCATGGCGCCGGTGGGCATTCTTCAACTGGCGGCATGGCTCGACCGGTTCGGGCACACGACGTTTGTGCACGATTGCCTTGGGCCGCGCGCGAGCGGCAATGTCGAGCAGACGGCGCAGTCGATCATAGCTCACAGGCCGGACCTGGTTGGTTTTTCGGTGACCACATCAGCGTTTCTGGACGCGTATGACCTGACAATGGCCATCAGGAAACTTGCGCCCGGTGTGAAGGTGGTGTTTGGCGGGCCGCATGTGTCCAGTGTGGGCGCGCCCCTGCTGCGGCATTTTGAGGAGATTGATTACCTGTGCGTGGGAGAGGGGGAGGGTGCGCTGGAGGATCTGGCCGCGGGAAAGCCATTGAAAGAAATCCGCAACCTGGCGTTTCGCGATGGCGACCGGGTGGTGACCAACGCGCGCCGGGGGCCAATACCCAGCCTGGATGACCTTCCCTTTCCCGCTTACGAGAAGCTCGAGGGATTTCCGAGGCAGTACCACCTCCCACTGTTCAGCTACATCAAGCGGCACGGGGCCACATTGATCACCAGCCGCGGGTGCCCCTACACGTGTTCCTATTGCGACCGGACGGTGTTTCAACGGCTGTATCGCTCGAATTCGGCGGGTTACGTATGGGAGCACATGCGGCATTTGCGCGATCGGTGGGGCGTGCATCATATCAACTTTTACGACGACCTTTTCACAGCGCAGCGCGAACGGATCGTGAACCTTTGCGAGATGCTGATCCGCAGGCCGCTCGGGATGGACTTCAATTGCGCGATTCGCGCCGGCCAATCGGATGACGAACTGCTCGGGTTGTTGAAACGGGCCGGATGCCTTCAGGTCAGCCTGGGTGTGGAATCCGCCGATCCGGGAATGATGGAACGCCACAAGCCCGGTGTGGACCTTGCGACCGTTAAAGAGACTGTGCGCAAGGTCCAGGCGCATGGGTTGCGCGCAAAGGGTTTGTTTATCTTTGGCTTGCCCGGCGAATCCCCGGAAACGATTCGCGCGACATCGGACTTTGTGGCGGAGACGGGTTTTGATGATTTAAACTATACGAAGTTCACGCCGTTCTACGGCGCGCCAATCTGGGAGGAATGTGCGCGTGAGCGGGAAGGACGCTTTCGCGAGGATTGGCGGCTCATGAACTGCCTGAACTTCACTTACATTCCGCGGGGCTTCAGGTCGAAAGCGGAGATGGACCGTTTCTATGACTTTTATGTGCAGCGGTTTTACCGGAGCAGGCTTTACGGACGGCGTTTCCTGCGGCGGTTCTGGCAGCACCGGTGGAGCCTGGCGCGTGTGCTGGGGAACCTGCCCTCGTTTTTGAGGGCTCCGATGCAGTTCTCGCCGAAAGCGGATCAGCTCGAAAAAGGCAGTGAGTGGCCGCCGCTGGACCCGCGCCAACCGCAAAGGCTCGGCGCGTTCAAGACGGCGGGTGAGAATGGACCCGATTCCAGCCAAATCCAGCCAAATCCTTGTTGACAGCGTGTCCGAAATGACTCAATTAGACCCTTGAGTATTGAAGCCAGACCAACAAATCTAATCCCGGGAGATTTATGAAGAACCTACTAACTGCAATGCTATTAGCCATCGTTTTGTCGGCACAGGTCGTTTCGGCCGCTTCCAAGTTGAAAAGCGGTTCCGCAAGTGTGACAAAGGGCCAGATTCTCTACACACAATTCGCGCTCTATTACGAGGACAAGGAACATCTGACCACAAACTACCGCAAAGGGATCCTGGTGCCGGTGAACACAGAAGTGACGTTCGTGAAATCCAGCAGTAAATCCATTGTGGTCAAGCTTCCCTCCGGTGAAAACCTTGTCGTGGCCAACGTGGAGGCATTCTCCGGCGAGAATATTGAGGGGATCTTTAAGCGAACCTTTTCGACCGAGAAAGTGGACCTGAGCAAGTTTACCGCGGAAGAACAAAAGGCGATTGCGTTGGGAGAGCCCAAGGCGGGCATGAGCAAGGCTGCCGTCATTGTGGCGACCGGATATCCTCCCAGGCACAGGACGCCCAGCCTGGAGAACTCCGACTGGCGCTATTGGAGAAACCGCTTTGCCACGTTTGTCGTGCACTTCGACGGCGACGTGGTGTCGGGGATAAAATGACACGACGACGTTTCTTAGGATTTTGACGAAGGCGAGCATTGCGGAAGGGGTTGAGCACCGGTTTGCTCGCCAGGAGAAAATGACATTGAAAGGGAGGGTGTTCAAGTAGAGCCGGGATCTTTCCGGTGTTGCCGCGCCGGGCGGACGAGAAGGTCGAGAGTGAGGTTGCATGCCGAGCAGAGTTCTACTCATTAACGCAAACCGCTGCCAGGTGCCGGATCCGGTTTTTCCGATTGGTCTGGCGTTTCTGAATGGAGCTTTAAGGCGAGCCGGGCACGAAACCCGGTGGGTGGATTTCTCGATTGACCGGTTGGAAACGCTGCGCGGGGCTATTCAAGATTTCAGTCCTGCTTACCTTGGCGTTTCCTTTCGTAATATTGATAACGTGCTGGATGGCCGGCACATAAGATATTCCGCGGAGTTGGCAGAGGTTTGTGGCCTTCTTCGAAAAATGACAGAATGCCCGATCATCGTGGGGGGGAGCGGTTTCTCGATCTTTCCGAAGCAACTGTTGGAGATGTCCGGCGCGGACTTCGGCATTAGCGGCGAAGGGGAGCGCCCGATGGTTCAACTCCTGGGCTGCCTCGAAACCGGGGATGATCCCGCTGAGGAGCGAATTCCCGGCCTGGTGTTTCGGCGCGGCAGTGAGGTTGTGGTTAACCCGCAAGAGGCTGACGGTTTTGGGGCCTGCCTGGAGATGGCGGATTTTCCGCCGCGGAGTGTGGAGTATTACTTGCGGGCCGGGGGAATGATGAACCTGCAGACACAAAGAGGGTGTCCTTTCAATTGCTGCTACTGCACCTATCCGCTGCTTGAGGGCCGCAGATCGAGACGGCGCGCCGGCGCCGAGGTGGCCGCGGAAATGGAGACGATGAGCCGGTTGGGCGCGCGGTATGTGTTCATCGTTGATTCGGTTTTTAATTCATCGCATGCGCACGTCGTCGAGACGTGCGAAGCGATCCTGAGCCGTGGCGTGAAGATCAAATGGGGATGTTTTCTTCGGCCGCAAGGGTTGACGGAGGACCTGATGGGACTGATGGCGCGCGCGGGTCTGCAGCACGTGGAGTTCGGGAGTGACAGTTTTTGCGATGAGGTTCTTGCCGCCTATGGCAAGAACCTGAGATTCGACGAGATCCTGCAGTCGAGCGAGTTGGCGTGCCGGGCGCAGTTGGCCTACTGCCATTTTCTGATCTGCGGCGGGCCGGGCGAGACGCGTGATACCCTGAGACGGACATTTGAAAACTCGAAGCGGACCGGCGGGGTTATCATGGCTGTGGCCGGGATGCGTGTGTATCCCGGCACTCCTTTGGCCGGGCGTGTGCGAGATGAATCACACGGAGGAAACGCGGATCTGCTTGCGCCGATGTATTACGTCGCACCTCCCTTCACAGCGGAGACGTTGAGTGCGGAGATCGATGGGTTTGCGGCCCGGTCGTCGAACTGGATTCCCGCCAAAACCCCGCCGGCCTACACTGCGATGGTGGCGCGGTTGCGCAAGCGCGGAGTGACGGGGCCGCTCTGGAGTTACTTTGCCGTGACGCAGGGCCTTTGGCCACACCCGTGATACGGACAATCATATTGCGGTCAGGACGCAGAATAAGGACGTAGAATAAGATTGCTGCGCGTTGGAGAAGTCCTTTAACCTCAGGCTAATGATAAACTCGTTGCCGCCAGAAAAGCATGTTTGCGCATGGTCACGGCGGATCATGGGAGCCGTGTGGTCCTCGGGGGTTGGCCTGCCATAAGGAGGTAAATTGTGGCGCCGCGACCAGTGGAGCTTTCGGAATCAAAAGAGTTTGGCGGCGGAGCTTCCGGGTTCCAAGGTCAGACTTCAGCGGCCAAGTCTGGTGTACGGCGGGGCGCGGCATCCATCAAACAACGGGTTTGTTTCTGGTTCGCGTATTGCATGTTCGGTTCTGTGGGGTTTGTGACCAGCGTGGGTTGCTTTTTGCTTTCTTTGCTGCCCGGTTCGGTTTGGATGCGGCGTTTTGGCCAGCGGACGATACATTACCTGTTCGCCTTCTTCATATGGTACTGTCGCCGGTGCGGGCTGATGGATCTGAGGGCGGAGGGGTTGAACACTTTGCGGGGCCGCTGCAACCTGATATTGGCGGCGAACCATCCTTCATTGCTGGACGCCGTAATCGTCTCGGCGCATTTGGAGAATATATTTTGCCTGATGAAAGCCAGCCTGGTGCACAACGTGGCATTGTGCGGGCAATCAAAGCTGGCGGGTTACGTGAACAACAAATCCGGAGCCGGGCTTATCAAGGCCTGCGAAAGCCGGATGCAGGAGGGGAGCATGCTCCTGGTTTTTCCCGAGGGCACACGCACGAGAGAGGAACTTGGCCGCTTCAAAATGGGGTTTGCCCTGTTGTCCGCGACGTGCGGGGCGCCCATTCAGACTCTCGTGATCCGGTACAGCCAGCCCTTCCTGGGCAAGGGGTGGCCTTTCTTTCAGGCGCCACGACTTCCGATCGTCTGCACGGTCGAGTTGGGAGAGGTATTCAAGCCGCACGAGGAGCGAGACGGCCGGGAACTTGGCCTGAGAGTGGAAGATTACTTCCGGCGGATGCTCGCGAGGCCAGGGACGGAGGAGGGATTGACATGGCGCGGGATGCCGGGTGACTGAAGAACCGCGAGTGAGGAACCAGATGCCGCAACCGGACACGATAGGCTTGTATGGAGATTTTTGGACGCGCTTTCTGCTGATGTTGCTGCGCCTTTTTCCGGCGTGGTTCTGTGTGGCTGCTACCTGGCCGCTGGCAATTATCTTCTACTGCCTGGCTGCGCCTCAAAGAAGAGTGGTTATGGCAAACCTTCGCGGGTTGCGGCCGAAATCGAGCGGATTTGCCTTGTGGTGGGGAGGTTGCCGCGTCTTTGCACAGTTCGCGCTGACCTACATGGATCGCCTATGGAGTCAGCACCTGCGAAAGCCCATTTGCCCCCAATTTCGGGACCGGGACGAATTGATCGAGCAGTTGGCGAAGCCCGGCGGAGTGCTTCTATTCACGACCCACTCGGGCAATTACGACATCGGCGCGGAGCTTTTTGCGCAGGCGTTTACGCGGCCGATTCACGTGGTGCGGATCCCGGAACGGACGAAGGGCCTGCAGCAGTTTCGTGCGGCCGAGTTGAGCGCATCGGAATCGCGGAACAGCAACCTGCGCATCCACTACGTGCGTGACGAGTGGAGCCTGGGATTGGAGCTTTGCCGGCTGCTCGAGAGCGGGGAGGTGGTGGCAGTTCAAGGCGATCGGGGCGTGCCCGGCTCCGCGCAGACGGTCATCGAGCATGAAGGCATGCTGTTTCGGCTGCCCCGCGGGCCGTTGATTCTGGCTGCGATTTCAAAAGTGCCGTGTTACGCGGTGTTTATCACAAGAGCGGCACGATGCGCCTACGAGTTCCGCAGTGCTCCGGCCTTTTACAAAGGCGGCGCAGCATGTACTGATGAAGACATCGGGCGGGCGTGGCTGACGCAAATGGCACCCTTTGTGCGTGAGCACTGGGACCAGTGGTATATCTTTGACGAGCCGGTGGTTGGCGCATTTGAAGCAGAACTGCCGGCTTGTGATTCCCGTCTGCAAACGGGCGCGACAGACAGCTTTGCCCGCGCCCGAAATGTATTTGAGGCTTCGTCCCGATAGTCTGCGCGCATCGATTCGCACGGAGGACCTTCGGGCAGCGGGGAGGCGGCCTGGCGGCTGAACATCGAGTGTTTGAGCATGATTGCCTTCCCCGGATTTTGAGGGATACTGGTGCTGTGCAGGCCATTATCACTGAGCTTAGCGAAAGACTTCTCGGATCGTACGCCGATTTCGGTGGCATCAACCACTTGGACGGCGCCAATCTGCCCTCCAAGAGGACGGTTGCCTTGCTTACGCAAGATCTTCTCCAGCTCCTCTTTCCCGGGTTCTTCGATGAGAAGCTGCTCCATTCCTCGGAGTTGCGGAGCGAGACAGAAAAACTGGTGAAAGTGGCGCTGCAAAAGCTCGAGATGGAGATTGCCAAGAGCATGGAGAGCCGCGAACCGGCAAAATCGAAACGCGACTTCCGGTCCGCAGCGCGCAATCATGCTGTCGAGCTTATTGGCAGCCTGCCGCGCATCCGCGAATTGCTGCAGACGGACGCGGAGGCCGCCTACAACGGCGACCCGGCCGCGCTGAGCCCTGAGGAAGTCATCCTGGCATATCCATTTATGGAGGCGATTGCCGTGCAACGAGTAGCACACGAGCTATATAAGCGGGAGATCCCATTTCTGCCGCGCATGATGACCGAGTGGGCACACGCGAGGACAGGGATGGACATGCATCCTGGCGCGCGAATTGGGACGCATTTTTTCGTAGATCACTGCACAGGAACGGTAATCGGCGAGACCTGCGAGCTGGGTAACCACGTTAAAATGTACCAGGGGGTGGGGCTTGTGGCCCGATCGCTGTCCGCCGGGCAGCAATTGCGCGGGACGAAACGGCACCCAACGATCCAGGACCGGGTGACCATATACGCCGGGGCGACGATTATGGGTGGCGACACCGTGGTGGGAGAGGGGAGCACCATTGGCGCAAACGTGTTTCTTACCGGCAGCGTGCCTCCATACTCGCTGGTTGTGCAGGAGACGGCCAAGGTCCGGATCCTCAACAAGAAAGACCGGCGGGGAGCGGCGCTGTGATTGGGGATTGAAGGCGGGGTTTGGCCGAATGGTAATCATCAAGATTTGCAGGGGAGTTTTGTTTCGTGTGGAACGAATTTTTCCCCGAAATGGAGGCATCGAAGGCGAGGCCGCAGCCGTGTGGCGCCCCGGGACCGGCAAAGAAGCTTTCGGCCTTGGCACCTGCAGTGTTATCTTCAGCCGATGACGAGTTCGAAACCCGAGCGTAAGGGTCAGGAGGCGGCGGGACCGTGCCTTGCGCGATCGGTTGTCAAAGCTCTTAGCGAGAATCCGTCCCTATCTGCTGTAAGCATCAACCGAGTTAATCACACGGTTTCGATAGCCACACTGGACCAGAGCAAATTTGAGGAACTTGAGGGCCGCATTTCACGAACGTTTCAAAAGGAGCATCAAAACAGGCAGATGCGGCGGTGCGGTCTTATGGAGGGCAGGGGAGAGTGCATGACGTGTCTTTCGCCGCTGACGGACGAAGAGCACCGGCGAATCACGATCAGTCACGAGGACGACAAGACGACCATTGCGAAAGTGACTTGCCCTACGGCTCCGCGTTTCTGGAGGTGGAGGGATCTTCCGCTGCTGAAGGTTGTCCCCAGGGAAATTGACCTCCCCGAGGACAAGGAAGAGGCGGACGAGTGGAAGATGCAGTTGCTTGCGGCCCTGTTGTGCGGGGCATTCGGGTTGGCGGGGTATTTTCTGGGCTCACAATCGCTGGGGCACGCTGCATACGCGGCTGCCTATGTTGCCGGCGCATGGTTCACGCTGCGGGAAGTATGGGAGAAGCTTCAGCAGGCCGAGATTGACGTGCATTTCCTGATGGTGGCGGTGGCGCTCGGAAGCGCGGCGATTGGCGCGTGGGGGGAAGGGGCCATGCTGTTATTCCTTTTCTCGCTGTCCGGCGCATTGGAGCATTATGCGTTGGGGCGCACACAACGGGAAATTCGCGCCCTTTTCCGGGATGCGCCGAAATCCGCGATCATCCTGGACAAAGCTGGTCACGAGCATGAAATCGAGGTGGAACGGCTGGATCGGGGGATGCGGATGCTGATCAAGCCGGGCGGCCAGTTCCCGGCGGATGCCGAGATTGTGAAGGGCCAGACGGCGGCGGACGAGTCCAACCTTACGGGTGAGGCTGTGCCTGTGGAGAAGAAAGTGGGGGATAGAGTTCTATCGGGCACGATCAACCTTTGGGGGGCGGTGGAGGCCGTTGTGCTGCGTCCTGCGCGTGAGAGCTCCCTGCAAAAGATTATCCAGCTCATCCGGCAGGCGCAGCATCGGAAAGCGCCGGCGCAACGATTTACTGACAAGTTCGGGACCTATTATACATATGCGGTGCTCGGGGGAACCCTGGCCATGTTCTTCGTCTGGTGGCTCGGCTTGGATTATGCGCCTTTCCGGTCAGGACCCAACAATCCAAGCGCTTTCTATCGGTCTATGACGCTACTGGTGGTGGCGTCGCCGTGCGCGCTGGTTTTGTCGATTCCTTCCGCCATTCTGGCGGCGATTGCATGGGGAGCCAGACACGGGATTTTGTTTCGGGGCGGCGCAGCGGTGGAAAAGCTGGCTGGCATTTCTGTTGTGGCCATGGACAAGACCGGCACCCTTACGACGGGTGATCTGAAGGTTGAGAAAGTGGAAAGTTTTCCCCCCGGCAGCGAGGGCGAGGTTGAGCAGATGGCCTATTCTCTTGAGAAGCTATCCACGCATCCGCTGGCGCGCGCCATCACCCGGCACGGCAAACAGAAGAACCTGCCTGTGCTTGAGCTCGAGAACTTTGAATCCATTACAGGGCAGGGCCTGCGCGCCAGCTTCAACCAGCAGCCGTGTTTCCTGGGCAGGGCCGATTGGGTTCGGGAGCAGAGCGGTCTGGAATTGCCTCGAGATCAGCGTGACGCGGTTCAGCCGGGGCTGGCCCAGATCTGGGTGGCGAGCGGCGGGTTGCTGGGGCGGATTGTGCTGCGCGATGATATTCGGCCACAGGCGGGGGAAGTCATTGGAGACCTGCACCGGGCCGGACTGCGGTTGGTCGTTTTGACTGGCGATCATGAGCGGGCCGCCCGTGAGTTGGGCGCGCGATTGGGTATTGGGGACGTTCGGGCGGAGCTCAAGCCCGAGGATAAGCTGACTGTGATCCATTCGCTTACAAGCGCCGGCGGGAAAGTGGCAATGATTGGCGACGGTGTGAACGACGCTCCAAGTCTCGCTGCCGCGGAGATCGGCGTAGCGATGGGTGCGCGGGGTTCTGATGCGGCCCTGGAGCAGGCAGACGTGGTCCTGATGCACGACAGGCTGGAAAACTTTCTGGCGGCGTTTCGTTTGAGCATCCAGGCGCGTTCCATCATCCGTCAGAACATTGTGGTTTCCCTTGGAACGGTGCTTGTGCTGGTTACCTTTGCGATCCTGGGAAAGATCCCGCTGACCGTTGGCGTTCTGGGTCACGAGGGCAGCACCGTCCTGGTGGTGATGAACAGCCTGAGATTGTTATTTCGCAACCGAGGCTAAGCCTAGTGGATTGTGAGGACGGGACAGGAAGCGTGATGAACAACCCAATCCGTGTTGCTGCCCGGAACGGAGGCGTTTCGGGCGGCTTTTCGAGTGCCCATGACGATGAGGTCGCACGCCAGCGCGTTGGCCGTATCTGCGATTTCTGAATAAGCTCTTCCAACCCGGACCAGCGTTTCCACAGCTATTCCCGGGGCGCGGCACTTATCACAGAGCTGTGCCAGTGCATCGTGCGCGGCATCGATCGCGGCGCGGTTAGACTCCTCCATGGCGGGAGAGGTGAACCGGGCTCCCTGGACGGCATTGGTGGGTTCGACGACGTGCAGCAGGATGATCGTCGCGCCAAACTGGCGGGCCATTTTAACGCCGTAATCAAGGGCCCTGTCTGAGCGGGGAGTAAGGTCCGTGGGAAGCAGGATTCTGGCAATTCGCAGGCTGTCCGGATGCATTTCCGGTTTGTCGAAATCGTTTCTGGTCGTGATGTTGCTGGGGTCCGGCATCATGAAAAATTCTATTGGAAAGCGTAAGCGGGTGTGGTGTGTATTACTTGCCAGCATTTGTCCAATGCTTATCTTTTCTTGTCTGAGGCAGGGCTGGAAGTAATTTTATTAATGATCCTTCTGTTTTTTTTGGAAAGAAGAGGGGTGTAGCTTGACACCGGATATCAAATTACTTTCGCGGTTTTCTTGACCGGAAGTGGTTATTGCGGATACTTTCCGGCTCCAATCTTGGGCGTACGGCCCGTTGATTCACCAATTTATGACAACAACAAAAGACACGTTTGGCACACGGAAGACGAACAACAAAGTGCTGATCGGCTGGGTTGATGAAACAGCCAAGCTCTGCAAACCGGACAGGATTTTCTGGTGCGACGGTTCAAAGAGCGAGCGCAAGATGCTGCTCGCGCAGGCGGTTGACGAGGGCATCCTCATCAAGCTGAACCAGAAGAAGCTCCCCGGGTGCTACTACCACCGTTCGAATCCGAACGACGTGGCACGTGTTGAGCAGTCCACTTTCATTTGCACGCGGGAAAAGGAGGAGGCAGGCCCCACCAATAACTGGATGGCGCCCAAGGAGATGTATCAGAAGTTGAGAACTCTCTGCGAAGGGTCCATGAAGGGGCGGACGATGTACGTCATTCCCTACCTGATGGGGCCTCCGGGGTCTCCGCTGGCGAAGGTTGGATTTGAAATCACGGATTCCATTTACGTAGTGCTGAGCATGGGGACCATGACTCGGATGGGGGAAGTGGCTCTCAAGCACCTTGGAGATTCGGACGATTTTAACCGTGGGCTGCACTGCATGCTGGATGTGCATCCTGATCGGCGCTACATCGCGCACTTCCCGGA
>ERZ1645192.3263-NODE-3263-length-13309-cov-11.111061_pt1 | contig 13309 bp, 11 predicted proteins | sample MGYA00575354_ERZ1645192 | MGnify/ENA primary metagenome ERZ1645192 (study PRJEB40844, sample SAMN11349763) | freshwater sediment metagenome | isolation source: river sediment | host: Sediment | place: India: Faizupur Khadar , New Delhi | collected 2017-02-21 ... | reverse complement strand
GTTGCAAGGCCCGGGTGGGTCAGGGTTTCCTGGCCAGGCGGGTGAGCCGGGCCTGGGCGAGGGTCATCACCAGTACCCCGGCTACGGTGAGGAGTCCGCCCCATACCTGGTGCGGAAGGGGGAGGGTACCGAAATAAAGCCACGCCCCGAAAAGAACCACGATTCCCTTCAGGCTCTGGATGATCGATGAGCGGCTGGCCTCGATGTATTTGAAGGAGTAGTAGATCATCAGCACACCCAGGAAGGGGCCCAGGAACGAACCTACCACGATGTTGAACATAGCCGATGGCGGGATGGAAAGTGGTTTGCGGTAGATCACCATGAGCAGGGCGCTGAACAGAAAGAGCCATACGGTATGATTAAGGGTGATCAGTTCCGGGGAGAGTTTTCTGATGTTGACTTTTCCGACGAGGGAGGCAGAGGAGGCCATGATGGCGTTGAAGAGGACCACCAGGGTGCCGGGGATGAACATGCTTTTAAGCGTGGATCCACCGGTAAAGCTGATGATGAAGGCCCCTGCCAGGGCAAGCAAAACACCCACCGATTCGAGCCAGGTGAATCTTTCCCTGAGGAGAAAGACTCCCCCGAGGGTGAGAATCACGGGATAGAGGTTCCCCAGAAAGGAGGTCACCGCCGGGTCGGGAATGATATGAATAGAGAGGTAGAATGAGCTGTTGGTAAGGATTTCCAGGATGCCCAGGATGCCCAGGACCTTCAGCTGGCCCGGGTGGAGGTGCCGCAGGAGTTTCAGCTGGCCGTTGCGGGCCGCCCAGGTTCCATTGAGGAGCATGGCAATGAGGAACCAGTAAAACCCAAACTGGATGAGGTGCACCTCGTTGAGGGCCGCTTTACTGAAAATGTAAACATTGGAAAAAAAGACCGTTGCCAGGATGGCAAACAGGTAGCCCTTGAACTGGTCAGATTTCATCATTTAATTATATTCGTTAACCGTCAGGGGAAAAGCAAAGGTCTTGTCCCCATGGTGATCCATCCCATAATGTAGCTGGTGTGTTTTCGCCAGCCACGCAGGCCTGTTATTTTCCGAGCCGGGTGCGGATGGCCTGGGTCTCTTTCTCAAATCCGGGTTTGCCCAGGAGAGCGAACATGTTTTTCTTGTAAGCTTCCACGCCCGGTTGGTCAAATGGGTTGACCTTCAAGGTGTAACCGCTGATGCCACAGGCGAGTTCAAAGAAATAGATGAGCTGGCCAAGGTAGTATTCGCTGAGGCAGGGCATTTCAATGCGCAGGTTGGGAACTCCTCCATCGACATGAGCCAGAGCCGTTCCCAGTTCCGCCATTTTGTTGACTTCATCGACTCTTTTACCCGCCAGAAAGTTGAGTCCGTCGAGGTTGTCGTCATCGGAGGGAATGACCACCCGGTTGTCGGGTGATTGCACCGAGAGGACGGTTTCAAAGAGTGTGCGTTCTCCTTCCTGGATGTATTGCCCCATGGAGTGGAGGTCAGAGGTGAAGTCGACGCTGGCAGGGAAGATACCTTTACCTTCTTTGCCTTCGCTTTCACCGTAGAGTTGTTTCCACCATTCGCTGAAGTAGTGGAGTTTGGGGTTGAAGTTGACCAGGATTTCCACTTTAAAGCCCCGGCGGTAAAGGAGGTTTCTGACGGCAGCATATTGAGCCGGGAGGTTTTGTCTGAAGGGCACTTCAGGGCCGGAGAGGCCGGCCATGGTAGCAGCTCCTTTGACCAGTGCCCTGATGTCGAAGCCTGCCACGGCGATGGCGACCAGTCCCACCGGCGTCAGCACCGAATAGCGGCCTCCCACATCATCGGGAATGACAAAGGTGGCATAACCTTCGGAGGTGGCCAGTTTGCGCAGGGCCCCTTTGGAGGCATCGGTAACGGCGATGATCCTGGTACGGGCTTCTTCTCTGCCATATTTCTCCTCGATGTCCTGTTTGAGCAACCTGAAGGCAATGGCCGGTTCGGTGGTCGTTCCCGATTTGGAGACGACCATCAGGGCATACTCCCTTTCTTTGAGCAGTTCACGCAGTTCAAAGAGGTAATCTTCACTTATATTCTGACCGGCAAAAAGAACCAGGGGGGCTTTTTGCGGTTTCATCGCGGCGAAGCTTCCCGAAAGGGCGTCAATCACGGCTTTGGCGCCCAGGTAAGATCCTCCGATGCCGATCACGACCAGGAGGTCGATTTTTTTGTCATGGAGCAGCCTGGCGGCCTGTTCCATTTCTGTCAGTTCCGCGTCGGTGATGGTGAGGGGGAGGTGTACCCATCCCAGGAAATCATTTCCCGGGCCTGTTTTTCCCCATAGCGCCTTATTGTTTACTTCTGTTTCCCCGGCAAGGGCATCGATACAGGCCTGGTCGATAAAGCCTAATGCCCTGGCGTAATTCAACTTGATATTTTCCATGGTATTTTTACGTTAGTTTTTCTGTCAGTTTCAGGATTTCCTTACGGGGTGCCCGGCCGTTGTAGAGAATCTGATAGACCGCCTCACAGATGGGCATCTCCACCTTGTATTTCTCATTGATCTCCCTGATGATTTTTACCGAATAATAGCCTTCGGCCACCATATGCATCTCGAGTTGGGCGGTTCTGACCGAATAGCCCTTGCCGATCATGGTGCCGAAGGTACGGTTCCGGCTGAACTGGCTGTAGGCCGTCACCAGCAGGTCGCCCAGGTAAACCGAACTTTTAATGTCACGGCTGATGGGATGGACCTTATCCACAAACCTTTTGATCTCCTGGATGGCATTAGCGATGAGCACCGCCTGGAAGTTGTCGCCGTACATCAGTCCATGTACAATCCCTGCAGCAATGGCGATGATGTTCTTGATCACCGAACTGTATTCGGTTCCCCAGATGTCATCGATGGTTCCCGCTTTAATGTAACTGCATTGCAAAAGGGAGGCGAACTCCCTGCCGTTGTTTTCATCGCTGCAGGCCACCGTCAGGTAAGAGAGTTTTTCCAGGGCCACCTCCTCGGCATGGCAGGGACCCGCCAGCACTCCAATCGACTCATAGGGTATCTGGAAAGCCTGGTGCAGGAATTCTCCCACTACGACATTCTCCCCCGGAACCAGCCCCTTGACGCCCGACACCACGAATTTCCCGGAAAGGTCCACCGTGAGCTGTGCCAGGGTTTCCTGCAGAAAGGCGGCAGGGATGGCAATCACCAGAATGTCACAGGCTGAAGCTACTTCGTTGAGATCAGAAGAAAAAACGATTCTATCCGTGTCAAATTCCACCCCGCGGAGATAACCCGGGTTGTTCTTATATTGCCGGAAAAGCTCAATATTCTCATCGCTCCGGATAAACCAGTGGATGGAGGGTAGGTTTTCCAGCAATATCTTGGCAATGGCGGTAGCCCAGCTCCCGCTTCCGATGACACCTGCTTTTTTGCTTTTCAAAATCTCTGTTTTAGGTACGTACCCCGGTCATACAAATCTAGCCTCTTTTTCTGTCCGATATGTTTTGGATGGCGATATTATGGGTCGTCACTCCGTGGGATATCCTTCAGGAAAGGGGGTCATTCGCCTTTTTCGAGCCACTCCCTGACCTGGACGGGGGTGGGATTTTGAAGCCCAAGTTTATTTTTTTTGTTATAACCGCAGATTTCCTGGTGCAGCTTGGTGAACTTTCCGGCTTCCCTGAGTTTAGTCGTGGAGGTATATCCCAGTTTCTTAAGCACATCAATCCATTCGGGGGGAATGCCCAGGGCGAGGAAATCATCGGTGGCCAGGGCCGCTTCCGGCGCATGGATTTCAGGTTTCATCTGGGGAAAGAAGAGCACATCCTGGATGGAGAGGTTATTGGTCATAAACATGGTCAGGCGGTCGATGCCGATACCCATGCCTGAAGTAGGAGGCATGCCATATTCCAGGGCACGCAGGAAATCATTGTCGATGAACATGGCTTCGTCATCCCCTTTTTCAGAGAGCCGGAGCTGTTCCTCGAACCTCTCGCGCTGATCGATGGGGTCGTTCAGTTCGGAATAAGCATTGGCCAATTCCTTGCCGAAGACCATCAGCTCGAACCGTTCGGTGACCCCGGGCTCGGAACGGTGCATCTTTGTCAGGGGTGACATTTCCACCGGATAGTCGATGATGAAGGTCGGTTGAATATAATGATGTTCACACTTCTCACCGAAAATGGCGTCGATCAGTTTCCCTTTGCCCATGTCGGGGGTGGTCTCGATGCCCAGCTTGTCACAGATTTGCCTCAGCGCCTCCTCGTTTTTATCTCTGATATCGTAACCGGTATGGGTTTTGATGGCTTCGACCATCGTCACCCGGGGATAAGGGGCCTTGAAGTCGATCAGCTGCCCGCCCAGTTCTACCTGGGTAGTGCCATGGAGGGCCAGGGCTACTCTTTCGATCATCTTTTCGGTAAAGTCCATCATCCAGAAGTAATCCTTGTAGGCCACATAGATCTCGAGCACTGTAAATTCCGGATTGTGGGTGCGGTCCATTCCTTCGTTGCGGAAGTCCCTGGCAAATTCATAGACTCCGTCAAACCCGCCAACTATCAGCCGTTTCAGGTAAAGTTCGTTGGCGATACGCAGGTACAGCGGGATGTCAAGGGTGTTGTGATGGGTGATGAAGGGGCGGGCGGCTGCTCCCCCCGGGATGGGCTGCAGAATGGGGGTTTCCACTTCGAGGTAACCGCATTCGTTGAACATCTCCCGCATGGTGTTGATGATTTTCGTCCTTTTGACAAAAACATCCCTGACCTGTGGGTTGACGATCAGGTCGACATAGCGCATCCGGTACCGTTGTTCCACGTCGGTGAAGGCGTCAAAGAGAACCCCCTCTTTTTCCTTGACCACAGGCAGGGGCCGGAGGGCTTTGCTTAACAGGGTGAGTTCCTTGACGTGGACCGAAATCTCCCCCATCTGGGTGACAAAAACATACCCTTTCACCCCAATGGTGTCGCCTATATCGAGCAGTTTGCGGAACACTTCATTGTAGAGGGTTTTATCCTCTCCGGGGCAGAGTTCGTCGCGGTTGACATAAAGCTGTATGCGGCCTGAGGAATCCTGGAGTTCGGCAAAGGAAGCTTTTCCCATGATCCGTTGGTTCATCAGCCTGCCGGCCAGACACACATCGCTGAAGTGGCCGGCATTAGGGTCGAAACCTGCCTTAATCTCCGCCGCCATGGCATTCACCGGGTACCTGGCCGCCGGATATGGATCAATACCCAGTTCCCGTAATCTGCGGAGGGAGTTTCTGCGAATCTCCTCCTGTTCGCTTAACATCATATTTGCCATCTGATTGCCTGAAAAAACGCTCAAAGATAAGAAAAAAGAATCTGACGGGATGGTTAAGCCACAACCAGTTAGGCTTCGATCAGAAAAATACAGTAGCACGAAATGATTGTAAGTGATTGAAAATCAATGGCAGGAAATTGTAATGCCGGGAATGGTTTTAATTCGGTTATCATTTTTCAATTCTTATCTTTGCATTAAATATGCACGGATGGCCACGGCAGAAAGGTGAAGAATGAATAGAATCTGGAGTATTAAGCCGCAGGGTGATATCAATGATATAAAACACCTGTCCGCAGCATTGAATGTTAACATGGTGATTGCTAATTTATTGGCTCAGCGTGGCGTAAAGACATTCAATGAGGCGAGGAGTTTTTTTCGTCCCAGGCTGACTGATCTTCATGATCCCTTTCTGATGAAGGATATGGACAAGGCCGTTGAGCGGTTGGAGCGGGCCATCACGAATCAGGAGAAGGTATTGATTTATGGGGATTATGATGTAGATGGGACCACTTCGGTGGCAATGATATATCTTTTTCTGAAGGATTACCTCTCACAGATCGATTTTTACATTCCCGACCGGTATACCGAGGGGTATGGGATATCGCCGCAGAGCATTGATTTTGCGGCTGATGAAAATTTCTCATTGGTTATTGTTCTGGATTGTGGCATCAAGGCGGTGGAGAAGGTGAAAGCGGCGCAGGAGCGCGGGGTGGATTTCATCATTTGTGACCATCACAATCCGGGGGAGACCATACCGGAAGCCGTAGCGGTTCTGGATCCGAAGCGGCCCGACTGCCCCTATCCTTACAAGGAGTTGTCGGGATGCGGTGTGGGGTTCAAGTTGCTGCAGGCCTATACGATGCGGAATCAGATCAATCAGGATAAGCTTTTTGATCTCCTTGACCTGGTCGTCGTCAGCATAGCCTCCGACATCGTTCCCATCACTGGAGAGAACCGGGTGTTGGCCTGGTACGGGTTGAAGAAACTCAACAACAACCCCGGAATGGGTTTACAGACCATCATCAATTTTGCGGGGCTGAATGGGGAGGAGATTTCGATCAGTGATATTGTTTTCAAGATAGGGCCGCGGCTGAATGCCTCTGGGCGCATTGAGCATGGTAAGAAGTCGGTGCAGATCCTGGTCTCTGTCGATACGGTCAGTTCAGATGCCCTCGGTGAAGAAATTGACTCATTCAATGAAATCAGGAAGACGCTGGACCGTGATATCACGCAGGATGCGCTGGACATGATCGAAAGGGATGAGGTGATGAAGAACCGCCACAGCACGGTGATCTATAACCGGGACTGGCACAAGGGGGTGGTAGGCATTGTGGCCTCGCGGCTCACGGAATTCTATTACCGGCCGACGGTTGTGCTCACCGAATCGAACGGGTTTGCCACGGGTTCGGCCCGGTCGGTTAAGGATTTTGACCTGTATGAGGCGATAGGAGCCTGCAGTGATTTGCTGGAGTCCTATGGCGGTCACATGTTTGCAGCAGGTCTGACCTTGAAAATTGAAAATGTCAGGGCTTTCTCAGAGCGGTTTGAGGAGATCGTGGCCAAGTCAGCGGCCACCCGGCAGCAGTCGCAGACCATCGAGGTCGACGCCAAACTGGCCCTGCACGAGATCACACCCCGTTTTTTCAGGGTATTGAAGCAGTTTGCCCCCTTTGGCCCGCACAACAACAGTCCAGTTTTTGTCACGGAGGATGTCATTGATGCCGGCAGCAGCCGGCTGGTGGGCAAAAACCTGGAACATATCAAACTGGACCTGATGGAACCCGATGCTTCTTCGGGGATATTTGCAGGGATCGCCTTTAACATGGCTTCCAAGTTCCCGGTCATCCAATCGGGGACGCCCTTTGATATTTGTTATTCCGTCGAGTTGAACGAATTCCGGGGAAAAACCAATCTACAGCTTAACATCAAGGATATCCGGACCAAGACCTCGTGATTACGATCTGAAGACTTCTTCAGCGATGAGGGCATTTTCCACGGGCCGGGCATACATTCTGGTAAAGCGGCGGGCGACCTCTTCCGGCTTATAGGGTATAGAGGCCTGGGCTTTAGCGATCATATTCTTGAATTCCATGATATCGGCAGAAGTATAGTAATCGGTGAATTCACCGGTGCCGTTTTCCAGTTCGTAAGCGACGTAATTATAAGGCCATAATTTATAGTACTGGTGGATACGATGGTCGATACGTTCGGCCAGGAGTTGCAGGAACTCATTGACGGGCAGCTCGTTGTTTTTCTCCAGGAAGCTGGTCAGGATGGGGCGGCCGAAGGAGAAGTGAACTCTGCCCTTAGGATTGATAAGCCCCATCGACATACTCCGGAGGTCATCCTCCGGGGTTTTCTGATAACCATCGGTTTCCTTCATGATCAGTTCGGTGACCTTGGAGATTCCGCAAGGTTCCAGTTCGTAGGAGATGGAAAGGGGGACCACGGTCAGTTCCCCGAAACCGTCGGCCAGGTTTTTGGTGTTGCTGAGGTTGAGCATCTTCAGAATGGCCAGGTGCGTCTGGTCATTCCCGTCTTTGGTCCTCCCTTCCCGCTGGGCGATCCATACCGAGAGATTGTCGGTGGTAATGGATTTACGGATATAGGAAGAGAGTTTTTTGGAGGCCTCCAGCAACTCACGGGCGGCGATATTCCTTTTAACGACGAAGGCCCTGTTGAGTTTGACCACATGGGTAATCCAGTCGTAGATCAGCAGGTTATCGCCGATGGCGATCTGGGTGGTGTTCAGCCCTGACTGGAACATGACATAGTTCAGAAAGGCTGCATCGAGAACAATATCCCTGTGGTTCGAAATAAAAAGATAAGGCTTCTTCTTGTCGAGGTACTCCAGTCCGCTCGTCGTAAGACCGCTGGTGGTGGTTTTGAGGATTCTTTCCACCAGCCGTGAAACGAAGTGGTGTTGCAACTGCTCTATGGTTTTCACTTCGGAAAGCTGTTTCCGCAGGTGCATCTCTTTATGTTCATCGGGGAAGAGTAATCTGAATACTTCCGTAAAGGCCGGATCTTCCAGAAGTAATCCTATTTTTTGAGGAACTTCGGCGTCGGTATACGGACGAATATCCTCATATTCACTCAATTCCATGATAAGTATGGTTTAATTCAGGACAAAGTAACTAAAATAGTCGTTAGAAGTGGTATCTCACCTGCATTTTTAACTCTCTTTTACAATTGCCCTCTCTCAGGTCGTTGCCTGACCCGGTAGAGGATCGGTCGAACCAGGTGGTAAGGCCCATTTTGACCCAGGCGTCGAGGTGGTTGGCCAGGTGGATTTTAAGATTCAGGTAGTTGCGGAGGCCATGGCCATAGCAGGTCAGGGAGGAGAAAGAATAGAGGAGGTCGTTTTCGAAGGTATATATAGCAGAAGAGGTGGAGCTGGTATGGAACCAGGCTGTTCTGAAGGAGGAGGTCAGGGGAATGTGCTGTGGTTTCCATGCGATATCATGACAGAGGAGGATGCCCTTTTCGGGAGAGGAGGTGTCGAGGTAGATCCCCTCGATGCGCCATCGTAGGGCAAGGGCAGGGTGGGGGGAGTAGTCGGTCTGGAGCCTGAGGTTGTGCTGGTGGATGGTTTCCTGACGGTAGAGGGCATCGGGGGTGGTTTTTTTCTGGTAGGTTTTGGAGCGGTAGCGGAGGTATCCTGAGATCCGGGAGGATGGGTGCAGGTCGGCTCTCAGGGTAGTCAGGCTGCCGGTGGAGGGGCCTGCGGTGGTATAGAGGATCCAGGGTGAGCGGTGCCAGTCGGCGGAGGCGGTGAGGGAGAGGCCGGGAGCCGGGAGCAGGCGGAGGGCAGCATAGAGGCCGGTTTCGTTGGCACAGCGGCTATGGGCGGCAAAAGCCCCTCCCCAGAGGGCATGGTAGTCGCGATCGAAATGGCGGAAGGAGAGGACCACCGCCAGTTGGTCGTGGAGCCGGGCCTCCAGGCCCTGGATGAACGCCTGACCCCCGGGGCAGGAGATGGCGGCCTCCCCGAAGAACTGAAAGTCGCCCCTGATCCATCGGTAGTCGCACCCTGCATTGACCACCCTTTCCCCCCTGAAATAATATCGTTCATAGAGTTGATGGCCTGGTTCCATGGGCAGGGAAAAGAGAGAGGCCATGGCGGTAACGCCGGCTTTCAGTCCGGGCCTGGCCCATCGGTAAAAGAGGGCTCCTGTCGATTCCCTGACTGCATTTTTTGTTTCCCTCTCGGAGGGGGTGCGGTGGTAACCCGAGGCTGGCAGGGAGGAGACTACCAGGGAGGAGTCACTGCGCTCTTCCAGGTTGGCGTCTCTCTTCCGGGAGGAGAGAAAGAGGTGGAGGCGGTGGTTGTGGTGGTGGAAGGCCACGGCGACTCCCCTGAAAAAGCGGTTTTCATCAGAGGAGGTATGGGGTTTGACATAGGTGAGGTTTTTGGAGCCTTGCAGGATATCGGTGCTTCCTGACATGGTAAAGCCCTGCCAGATCACTCCCCCCTGGCCGGTGCCGGCGGTGAAATCGCCCAGGATGACCCGTGGTATCAGATCGTTGATTTTAAAGGAGACAAAGCCGGAGGTGTGGTCGAAGCCTCTCTCTCCCGATCCTCCAAGGAGCGGTTCTCCCGGATCCTTGTCGGCGGTGATGCCTGCCTGGAGGCTGCCCCTCTTTTCAAAGCGGTATCTGACATAAAGCCCCATGGGGTTCCCGGGGTAGGCAGGAGGTTTCTCTTCAAGGGAGGTAAAGCCCCTGGCCAGAGGGAAGGTGCGGTTCCCCCGGAGCAGCAGGTCATGGTAGCCTCTTCCCCAGCGAAGGGTATCGGCACCGGTAGGGGTTTCCGCAGCCCCTGTTGTTATGAAAAAGGAGATTTTCATGACCATTTCCCTGTTCATGCCAGGAAGAGAGGCCAGCTCATAGATGGAATAGAAGGGGCCGTATCTCTCCCGGAAAGAGAGGAGGGTTGCGGCTGCTTCTTCGGTGATAAAGGGGATGTCAAGCAGTTCCTCCCGGTCTGCGGTGTTGATATTGACAGGGTGGTCTGCTTTGTCCCGGAGTTCTTCCATCCAGGTGGGGGTCTCCTCCTCATCGGGAGTTTCGCCCGCCAGGGCTTCCAGGAAGTCGTTGAAATCCCCGGGCCGGGGGTCAGGAAGTTGGCTCTGAAGTGGGCCGGCGGAGAGCAGGGCCACCAGGGAGAGCAGAAGGTGGGGTTTCATAGGTGCCAGGTAAAGCCTGCGGCAGGGGTGAATCCCAGGATGCCATGGTAGCCGAAAGCGATGTCGAAGAGGGTTTTTCCGAGGCGGAATCCTGCACCGAGGGAAAAGGTGAGAGGAGGGGTGGCCATTCCGCATCGGAAGGAGAAGGTGGGGTGAGGGGAGATTTCAATACCTGTTTTGAGGCGGAGGGGGGTGCCGGACCATTTTTCGGTTTCAGTGCAGAGGAGGAGTTCCGGGGAGAGGGACCAGCAGGTGCCGCAGCGCATGCCGGTGGGTGTTTTTTCGCTGCCCCAGGGGGTGTGCATGCGCAGGCCTGCCGGGTTGGAGAGGTGGACCCCGGCGCGCAACCGGGGTGAGAGGGAGGCCATGAGGCCTCCTTCGAAGGTGGCCATCAGGCAGGGGGCCCTGTTTTCGGGGTAACGCATGGTGTAGAGGTCAAACTGAACCCCCGCGGTTATCTCCCTGCCCAGAAACATGGCATACCCCAGCGTCGCTTTTCTCTCACAATAGAGCGTGCCCCCCTCTTGGCTCAGGGTTAGGCCGAAAGCACTGCGATGAAGGGGAATCACCCCTCCTGCCCCCATCCGGGAGAGTTCCCTGAGCAGATAGGGGGAGTCATAGTGGAGATAGAAGGCATAATCCTGTTCAAAGGCGATCGCTGCCGGGTTACCAAAGAGCCATTCTGCTCCCGGCAGGGCCACCGTTGCCTGGGATAAGGCCCTGGAACGGGCCCCCGTCATCACAGGGGTCATGGCCTGATTAACAGCGGGAACAAAACAGACCAGTACGGAAATCAAAAAATGTAACGCCCATTTTTTCATTTCGCAGGGAAGTGGTTTCGTGAAAAGGGTCATCCCAATTTACGAAAAAAACCACTTATCGCTGTCTGCAGAGCTCCGGATAATCGGGGTCAGAGTGGCCGGAAAGCTGCTTCAGCCGGTATTAAGTGTTTACAAGGGGGAGGGGGTCAGACCCTGAATTTGTAGTTGACGTTTTCGAGTTCTTTATTGGCTTTCACGATTTTTCCTTTGAGGCCCTCCTTGTAGAGAATGAATTGCTCCATGATCTGTGGGTCGCCGGCGGCGAGGATCTGAATGGCCAGGAGGCCGGCATTGAGGGCTCCGTTAATGGCCACGGTGGCTACGGGGATGCCGGGAGGCATCTGAACGATGGCCAGCAGGGCGTCGAGGCCTTCCAGGGTGGCTTTAATGGGCACCCCGATGACGGGCAGGGGGGTCATGGCGGCGATGACCCCCGGAAGATGAGCTGCCATCCCTGCACCGGCAATTATGACCTTAATGCCCCGTCCATGGGCCGACCGGGCAAACTGTTCCACCTCGGCAGGCGTCCGGTGCGCCGATAAGGCATTGATCTCAAAGGGGATCTCAAACTCATCCAATAACCTGGCTGCAGCCTCCATCACTCCCAGGTCGGAAGTGCTGCCCATGATAATACTTACTTTTGGCGTCATATCCGTTCAATTATATTTTTACTCTTCTGAATAGTTTTGTTATTTTGTACCCTTGCAAACGCTAAAATAGTGTATTTTCACCATTCACATCAGAATAAAATATAAAAGGAACAAATATGGATCAGGTGACGCTTCGCGATAAAACGTTCAGGTTGTATCTTTCCAATGAGAAGATACTGGAGGCTGTTGACGGGATAGCCGCCCGTATGAACCGGGATCTGGTGGGCAAGGATCCTCTTTTTGTATGTGTGCTGAACGGAGCTTTCATGTTCGCCGCAGAACTGCTGCAGCGCATCACTTTGGCGGAGACGGAGATCACCTTTGTCAAGATGGCCTCTTACAAGGGGACCCATTCCACGGGAATCATCCGGCAGTTGATCGGTCTCAATGAGAACCTTCAAGGGCGGACGGTGGTCGTTCTGGAGGATATTGTTGATTCGGGTAAGACCATCGAGAACATCATCAGCCAGTTGAGGGACCTGAATCCCGGGGAGATCAGGCTGGCTACCCTTCTCTTTAAGCCGGCGGCGGTGGTCACCCAGGTGAGCCTCGACTATGTGGGTATGGAGATTCCCAATGATTTCATTGTGGGCTTTGGTCTCGATTATGACGGTTATGGTCGTAACCTGAAGGACATCTACTCAGTTGTCAAAGAATAATATTCAATATCTATGCTGAATTTGGTTTTATTTGGTCCTCCCGGTGCAGGCAAAGGCACTCAGGCAGAGTATCTTATTGCCGCCTACCGGTTGATTCATCTGTCGACGGGTGATCTGCTGCGCAGCGAGATAGCCGGGGGGACACCCCTGGGGCTGGAAGCCAGGGCCTTCATGGACAAAGGGGAGCTGGTGCCCGACGAAGTGGTGATCGGGATGATCCAGTCAAAGCTGAAGAGCCATGCTGATGCGCCCGGTTTTATCTTCGATGGATTTCCGCGGACAGTAAAGCAGGCCGAAGCCCTGGACAGGCTGCTGGAGGAGAACAAAACACCCATATCGGGGATGCTCTCCCTGGAGGTGGAACACCAGGAGCTGGTGAACCGGCTGATGAGCCGGGGACTGGTGTCGGGCAGGGCCGATGACCAGGATTTGTCGGTGATCGAGAACCGGATCGAGGTCTATTCCCGGAAGACTGCCCCATTGGTAGCGTATTATCAGGCCAGGGGCCGCCATTTCGGGATCAATGGCATGGGGAGCATTCCGGAGATCGCCCAGCGCCTTAAAGAGACCGTTGACCGTTTACCCCGTTGAAAGAAGTGAAGGAGGCCAGATGTCAGATTCCAATTTTGTAGATTACGTCAAGATTTTCTGTCAGTCGGGGAACGGCGGGGCAGGATCGGCTCACCTGCGGACGGAGAAGTTTGTAGCCAAGGGGGGGCCTGACGGGGGCGACGGGGGCCGTGGGGG
>ERZ1645192.3262-NODE-3262-length-13310-cov-9.039985_pt1 | contig 13310 bp, 13 predicted proteins | sample MGYA00575354_ERZ1645192 | MGnify/ENA primary metagenome ERZ1645192 (study PRJEB40844, sample SAMN11349763) | freshwater sediment metagenome | isolation source: river sediment | host: Sediment | place: India: Faizupur Khadar , New Delhi | collected 2017-02-21 ... | reverse complement strand
ATCACCGGCGTCGGCGGCACCGGCGTGGTGACCATCGGCGCGCTGCTGGGCATGGCCGGCCACCTGGAAGGCAAGGGCTCCAGCGTGCTCGACCAGACCGGCCTGGCGCAGAAGGGCGGCGCGGTGACCACGCACATCCGCATCGCGAAGACGCCGGCCGACATCCACGCGGTGCGCATCGCCGCCGGCGAGGCCGACCTGGTGCTGGGCTGCGACATGGTGGTGGTCAACGACTACTGGGTGCTCTCGAAGATCCGCCCCGAGCGCAGCACGGTGGTGATGAACACCTACGAGGCGATGCCGGGCACCTTCACCACCCGCCCGGACATGCAGTTCCCCGCGGCCGACATCGTCAAGGCGGTGAGCACCGCGCTCAACGGCGAGGCGCCGCTGCAGATCGACGCCACCCACATCGCCACCGCGCTGATGGGCGATGCGATCGCGGCCAACCTGTTCATGCTCGGCTATGCCTGGCAGCAGGGCCTGGTGCCGATCAGCTTCGATGCACTGATGCGCGCGATCGAGCTCAACGGCGCGGCGGTCGAGATGAACAAGACCGCGTTCGCCTGGGGACGGCTGGCGGTGGTGGACCTCGATGCGGTGGTCGAAGCCGCGGGCATCGTGCGCAATGCGCCGACCGCCGCCGAACGCACCGCGTTGCCGCTGCCGATGCTCGGCGCGACCAACAACGACGCCGGCGAATCCGGGCTGACCCCGTTCGCCGCCGACCTGCGCAGCGAGGACGAGCTGCGCCACGTGCCGGCATCGAACGCCGGCGAGGTCGCGTACCTGCCGCTGGACGACGCGCGCCTGTCGCGTTCGCTGGACGAGGTGATCGCGCGGCGCGTCGCCTTCCTCACCGAGTACCAGAACGCCAGGTACGCCAGGCGCTACAGCGATTTCGTGGCCAAGGTGCGCGCGGCGGAAACCGCGAAGGCACCGGGCAGCACCGACCTGTCCGAGGCCGTGGCCCGCTACTTCTTCAAGCTGATGGCCTACAAGGACGAATACGAAGTGGCGCGGCTGTACACCAGCGGCGAATTCAAGCGCCGCGTCGAGCAGCAGTTCGAGGGCGACTACACGCTCAAGTTCCACCTCGCCCCGCCGCTGCTGGCGAAAAAGAATGCGCAGGGCCAGCTGATGAAGCGGGAATACGGCAGCTGGGTGTTCACCGCGTTCAAGGTGATGGCCAGGCTGCGCGGCCTGCGCGGCACGCTGCTGGACGTGTTCGGCTACACCGCCGAGCGCCGCGGCGAGCGCGCCCTGATCGGCGCGTACGAGCAGACCATCGCCCGCCTGCTGGAGCGCCTCGATGCAGGCAACGTGGACCTGGCCGCCGACATCGCCAGCATCCCCGAGCACATCCGCGGCTACGGCCACGTCAAGGACGCGCACCTGCACAAGGCCAAGGCGCGCGAGGCCGAACTCCTGAAGGAATGGGACAACCCGCTGCGGGTGGTGCAGGCGGCTTGAGCTTGGCGTCACGCCACATGAAGAAGCCCGCGCAAGCGGGCTTCTTCATGTGCGACCAGGTGGCTGCGGGCTAGGGCGCGGCCACCGCGTCCTGCGGCAGGCCGCCGCGGCGCGCGGCCTCGCGCGCCTGGGCGAGGATCTGGCCGGCGCTGCGGCCATCGCAGGCGAAGCTGCGGCCACGGCGCAGGAAGTCGGCATCGTCCGCATACGCGAACAGCAACTGGCGTTGCTTGAGGTCGTCGATCAGCACCCGCGCGACCGACCGGCGCACGGCCGGGCAGCCGTGGCTGCGTCCAAGGCGGCCCAACGCGGGGATCCGCGACGGCTCGGCGTAGTCCGCGCCGTGCACGACGATGGCGCGCCGGCGGGCGTTGTCGTTGAAACCGGGATCCAGGCCGTCCATGCGCAGCGAGTACCCGTTGCCGCCCATGTAGGTCTCGGCGGTGCGGAACAGGCCGAGGCTGGTGGCATGGCTGCCGTCGGCGTTGGAGAAGCGGCGGGCGAGGTTGTCGCCGGTGCCCTGCCCGTGCGCCACGTGCTCGTGGTGCAGCAGGCGCGGCTGCGCAAGGTCGAACACCCACAGTCGCTTGGCGGTGGAGGGCCGCGAGTAGTCGATCACCGCCAGCCGCGACGCCGGATCGACGGTGCCGTTGCGCACGGCGCAGGCGCGGGCTTCCAGCGCCAACGCGAGCACCCCCGGATCAGCATCCGGGGCGAGGCGCTCCAGCTGCGCGAGTTCGGCGCCCATCGGCGGCGAGGTGGGTGGCGCGGGCAGCGGCGCTGGCGGCTGTGCGACAGGCGGCGCGACGATGGCCACGGCCGGGGCATCCGCACGGGTGGCGGGGCCGGCGCAGCCCGCGAGCAACGCGGCGGCGAACACGGACGGAAGGAGGCGGGACTGTTGCATCCCGCGACCATACCCGTCACGGCCACGTCATGTCGCTGAACAGCACCCGAAAAAGCTGAACAATAACAATTGGTTAACGCGAGTTTGCGACACCGTGCGGATTTTCCCGCGGGCGAGGCGACCTCACTCGAGCTGCGCGATGCGGTCGGCGTCGCCCTGCAGCGGCAGGCCGGTGTAGGTGTCGACCGGCGCGGTCGCGCCCGGGTGGACCACGTCGGCGGCATGCGAGGCATCGTCGGCTATCACCACGATGCCGCCCTTTTCGGTTTCCGCGTACAGCGCCTCGGCGAAGGCGCGCGGCAGCCGCACGCAGCCATGCGACGCCGGCCGGCCGGTGACCTTGCCGGCATGCAGGGCGATGCCGTCCCAGGTGAGCCGCTGCATGTAGGGCATCGGCGCGTCGTTGTAGAGGTTGGATCGGTGGTCGACCTTCTTCTGCAGGATCTCGAACACGCCGGTCGGGGTCGGATGGGTGGCGGTGCCGGTGCTCACGCTGCTCACGCCGATGCGCACGCCGGCGCGATACACATAGGCGCGCTGTTCCGGCAGGCTGACCACCACCAGCACCTGTCCGGCGGGGGCGGTCTCCGGCGCCCATAGGTAGCCACCCGCTTCGAGCGCAGCGATGCTGGCATCGTCGAGCGCGACGGGCGATGCCGGCAGCGACTGCGCCTGCAGCGGCGCGGCCAACGCCAGGGCGAGCAACAGGGCGAGGGGACGACGGAAAAAGGCGCGCGGAAGGTCCATGCATTCACGCTAGCGCAGGGCGCGTGAGGCCAGTCTTGAGGTTCCCGTGCGCTGGCTGAATGCGCGCAAGGCGCCGCGCGTCCGCGACGCCCGCGTGGCCCGTTACTTGCGTGGGGCGAAGATCGCGGAGAGGGTGTCGGGCTTGCCGGGAATGCGCTCCAGGTGCGGGTAGCGCAGGCCGCCACGGTAGTCGAGCTTGACCGTGCGGAAGCGGTCGAATTCCTTCACCAGCAATTCGATCGGCGCCTTGCCGTCCTTCGCCGCCTTCACCGCGTCGTCGAGCACGTCCTTGCTGTAGGCCTGGCCGTTGACCGCGACCACGGTGGTGCCGCTGCCCAGGCCCGCGTTGAATGCCGGGCCGTCCCAGCGCACGTCGCCGATCACCCCATCGCCGCCAAGCGAGAGGCCCAGCGAGTAGGTGTAATCCGCGCCGCCGCGCATGTTGGCCTTGGCGTAGGCATTCGGCGTGTCCTTGTAGACCAGCTTCCAGCCGCTGGCCTCGATGCCGCCGACCAGGCCGGTCTTGCCGTCCATGCGGTCGCGCAGGAAGGTTGCCCAGTCGTGGGCCACCACCCCGTCGAGCGTCGCCACCACGTCGTCGAAGGTATAGGTCGCCTGCTGCTTCCATTCGCCATCGTTGATGCCGAAGAACGCGCGCGCGAAGTCGTCCAGCGATTTCTTGCCGCCGGTGCGGGCGCGGATCAGGGCATCGGCCTCCAGCCACATCATCTGCCCGCCGGAGTAGTAGTCCTCGCTCATCTGGTAGTTGCGGTAGGCGCGCGGCGCGCGCGCGGCGATGATCGGGTCGTTGGTGGTGTCCTGCACGTTGCGCCAGGCCAGGCCGGGGCGGTTGTCCGCGTAGGTCGCCGCGACCAGCGCCAGCGCATCGATCGAGGTCGGTAGCGGGCGCATCCCGCTGCGTGCGGCCAGCACGTTGCCCCAGTACTGGGTCTGCCCCTCGTACACCCACAGCAGGCTGTCCTGCATCGGCACGTTGTAGTTCGGCGTCCACAGGTCGGCCGGGCGGCGGTACTTGCCGTTCCAGCTGTGCGTGAACTCGTGCGGCAGCAGGTCGTCGAAACCGGTCTTGTCGTTCCAGCCGGTGAAGTAATCGGTGCCCATGCCGTTTTCGCTGGAGCGCTGGTGCTCCAGCCCGTTGCCGCCCATCTGCCCGGACAGCGAGAACAGGAACTGGTAGTGGTCGTAGTGCTGCGCACCGAACAGCTTGAGCGCCTGCACCACCATCGCCTGGTGCACCTTCACCTGCTCCGGCTTGGTCTCCAGATACTTCGCCTCGTCGGCGACCACGCCCAGCTTCACCGGCACCCTGCTGCCGGCCGGGGTGAGGTCGATGTTCCTGGCATGGCGTCCGGCGTAGACCGGCGAATCGACCAGGATGTCCAGCGGGACGTCCTCGTAGTCGACCGTGTCGCCGCTGCGCCCGTCCTCGTGCAGGGCGGTGAACGCGGTCCAGCCGCTGGGGTAGGTCACCCGCATGTCGACCGGGATGCGGCGCGCGTAGTAGCCGGCCGGGTACAGCACGGTCGAGATGGTCTGCAGGTTGAGCATGCTGGGGGTCATCACGATCCGCCCCTGGTTGCCGGCGGTCGGGGTGAGGAAGTCGAATTTGGCGACGACTTCCGACGCCCCCTCGGGCACGATGAGGTGGAACGCGGCGACGTCGAGCGGGTCGCGCTTCCAGTCCAGGCGCTTGCCGTTGGCCCAGAACTCGATGCCGGCGACCTTGTCGATCGCGCCACGCGGGGTGTGCCCGCCCGGGATCCACATCGGGTACAGCAGGGTCAGCGCGCCCGGCTGCGCGGGGATGGTCTGCTTCACCCGGAAGATGCGTTGCGACAGGTTGGTGGCATCGATCTCCAGGCGCATGGTGCCGGCATAGGGCACGTCGCGCGGCGGCGGGATGGACGATTCCGCCTGTTGCGCATGCGCGCCACCGGCGAGCAGCAGGGACAGGACGAGGGGCAGCAGGCGGCGACGCGACATCGAGGGCTCCGGCACACGGACAAGACCGCCATCGTATGCCGCCGTGGGTATGCGCCCCCCTGCCGGAAGCCATGGACGCGGCATTCAGGCAGGATCGCGGACGCTGGCACCCCGCCACCAACCAGAGGCCCCGTCCATGCCACGGATCCGCACCCTCGCCGTCCTGCCCGCCGTCCTGTGGCTTGCCGCCTGCGCCGGCCACCCGACAGATCCCGCGGCGCCGCCCGTTCCCGGCGCGTGCAACGCCGAGGCCGCACAGGCCTGGATCGGCAAGCCGGCCACCGACGCCAACCTCGACGCCGTGCGCGCCGCCACCGGCGCACGCTCGCTGCGCGCGTTGAAGCCGGGCGACGCGATGACCATGGATTACCGCGCCGACCGCGTGAACGTGGTGCAGGACGCCAACGGCGCGATCGAGAAGATCAGCTGCGGCTGAGCAACCGGCTCAGTCGTCCTTCGACTTGCGGGTGAAATCGACAGGCGGCGGTTTCTTGTCGCCGATGGTCGTGGAGCCCTTCGGGTCGCACCAAGGCGCCGGCGCCTGCCCGGGCACGCTGGGTTGGTCGAGGCAGCGCGGGTCGCGCTTCGCCTGTTCGGCGTTGTCGCGGTACTCGGCGCTGGCGCAGGACGCCAGGCCCAGGCAGCAGATCACGGGAAGCAGGCGTCGCATGGCAGGCTCCGGCACCGGTGGGGACGAGCATCGCGCGCCGGCATGCGCGATGCCAGTGCCCCGGGTCAGGACTCCGTCGCCGGCGCCGCGCGCAGGTGCGCGGCGTCGGTGTAGCGCCACGCCACCAGCGCGGCGATCCCGAGCAGCAGGGCCGCGAGCAGGAACGAGACGCCGGGCAGGCGCACCGGCGCGCCCGGCCCGATGAAAAAGCCGAAGGCGCCCGCGAACAGCGCCGGCGCGAATATCCCGGCCAGCGACACCAGGCTGCTCAACGAGCCCTGGATACGGCCCTGCACGTCGGCCGGCACCTGCTGGGTGACCAGCGCCATCGTTGCCGGCGCGGCAACCGCCCACAGCGCGCTGATCGGCAGGCCGAGCAGGAACAGCCAGCCCGACCCGGCCAGCCCGTACACCACGAACCCCGCCGTGCCGCAGGCCAGGCCCAGCATCATCGCGCGGCGCTCGCCGAGCGCCTTGACCATCCGCCCGACCACCATCACGTTCACGATCACGCTGAGCACGCCGACCACCGCCAGCACGTAGCCGGCCTGCTTCTCCTTCCAGCCGTAGGCCGCGTCGGCGAACAGCACGAAGGTGCTCGGGTAGACGTAATGGGCGAAGTTGGCGAGGAACACCACCGCCACCAGGCCCCAGATGTGCGGGTACTCGCGCAGCATCTTGACCCCGCCCATCGGCTTGGCGTGCTTCCAGTCGAACGCCTTCGAACGGCGCTCCACCGGGTGCGATTCCGGCAGCACGAACAGGCCGTACAGGAAGTTCAGCAGGGCCAGCGACGCCGCGCACCAGAACGGCAAGCGATGGTCGATGCCGCCCAGCACGCCGCCGACCAGCGGGCCGACGATGAAGCCCAGTCCGAACGCCGCGCCGATCATTCCGTAGCTCTTGGCGCGCCGCTCCGCCGGCACCACGTCGGCGATGTACGCGTTCGCGGTGGTGAAGCTGGCGGAGGTGACCGCGGAGATGATGCGGCCGACGAACAGCCAGGCCAGGCTCGGCGCCAGCGCCATCAGCACGAAGTCCAGGCCCAACCCGAGGCAGGACAGCAGGATCACCGGGCGCCGCCCGTAGCGGTCGGACAGGGCGCCCTGGATCGGCGCGCTGAAGAACTGCACCAGCGAGAACGCGAACGCGAACACGCCGGTCCAGTACGCCGCCACCGAGGTATCGCCGCCGACGAACTGCTGCACCAGGTGCGGCAACACCGGGATGATCACGCCGAACGCGATCACGTCGATCAGCACGGTGATGAAGATGAAGGCGAGCGCGGCCTTGCGGGCGGCGGGCGCGGTACTTGCGTTCAATCGAACCTCGCGGGGTGCGGACGGGGCCTGGGCCGCGCCTCAGTGGGAATGGAAGGCGTCGGCGGCGAGCAGCGCGGCATGGTCGCGCACATCGTCCGGCCAGTGCAGGGTGGTTTCCTCGAAGCGCCCGATGTCGCCCGCGAACAGCGCGCGGCAGGCCTCCTCGTACAGCGGCAGGTCGCCGGCCAGCGCCTGCAGGAAGCGGTAGGCGGCCTCCTGCGAGGCGCGCCGGCGGTCGCCGCCGGCCGCGGCCTTGCGCGCGTCGTCGACCAGTTTGCGCAACGCGACGGAAGCGCCGCCGGGCTGCGCCGCCAGCCAGTCCCAATGCCGCGGCAACAGGGTCACCTCGCGCGCGACCACGCCCAGCCGCGGCCGGCCCGGACCGCGTGGCGCGGCGGCGGCGGGCGGCATCGGCAGCGGCTCGACCAGGTGCCTGAGCAGTTCGGCGGGCGGCAGTTCCAGCGGCAGGTCGACCTGCCGGCCGCTCGCGTCCTCGAACACCAGCACCGGCCGGCCGAGGTCGCGCGCCTGCTTGGCCTTGAGCGCGACATGCCGCAACTCGCCACTGGCGATGCGGCGGTGGCCGGCGAAGGCGGTGCAACGAAGGGTGGGGGACGCCATCTGCGCAACCTGCGGGCGGGCGCGCATTATTATCCGGGTTTAATTGACCGTCAAACGCGGTTCAGCGCTTGCCGCCGGCCTCGATGAAGCGCAGGAACTCGGCGCGGGTGCGGGCGTCGTCGCGGAAGCAGCCCAGCATCTTGCTGGTGACCATGCTGACCCCGCGCTTGTGCACGCCGCGGGTGGTCATGCACTCGTGCGCGCCCTCGACCACCACGCCCACGCCGCGCGGCTGCAGCGCGTCCTGGATGCAGCGCGCGATCTGCGCGGTCATCTTCTCCTGCACCTGGAAGCGGCGCGCGAACGCATCGACCACGCGCGCCAGCTTGCTGATCCCGACCACCTTGCCGTCCGGCAGGTAGCCGACGTGCACCCGCCCGATGATGGGCGCCATGTGGTGCTCGCAATGGCTTTCATACTCGATGTCGCGCAGCACGATCATCTCGTCGTAGCCGCCGACTTCCTCGAAGGTCCGCAGCAGGTAGGCGTCGGGATCGGTCTCGTAGCCGCTGAACCAGTCGCGGTAGGCCTTGACCACCCGCTTGGGGGTGTCGAGCAGGCCCTCGCGCGACGGATCCTCGCCTGCCCAGCGCAGCAGCGTGCGCACCGCGTCCTCCGCCTGTTCGCGGCTGACGTCGTTCCGGCGGTCGCCGGCGGGGTCGTGTTCGGTCATCGGGAGGGCCGTCGCGTGGGGGTGGCATCGTACCGCGCCCGGCACTCCGGGCGGCGTCGATGCAGGTCCTACGCGACGCGGCGCGCGGCCGATGCAGCCCGCGCGATCAGGCGGCCGTCGGCTTCATCCCGCCGCCGAGCACGCGCGCCGGCAGCATCAGCAGCGCCCGCAGGAACGCGAACAGCGCGCCGAAGGTGATGCCGACCAGCCGGAACGGCAGCGACAGCAGCCAGGCGATCGGCCACAGCACCAGCGCCAGCACGGCGAGCGGCCAGCACACGACCAGCAACAGGCACCACAGCAGGACGGCAGCGAGGGTGTTCATCGGATCCCTGGGGCAGGCACGCCAACGGCGCGGACCCACGTTGCGATGGCGCGGCTGCATGGGCAAGCGCGATGCGACGAAGGCCGGGAGGACGCGACGAACGCCCTTCCCGGCGCGTGGCTTCAGAAGCTGTTGTCGCCGTCGAGGATGCGGCCGATGCCGCCGAGCACCGAGCCCTCGCCGCGCGCGCCGCCATTCTGCGGGGCGGCGGCCAGCATGCGCCCGGCCAGCCGCGAGAACGGCAGCGACTGCAGCCAGACCTTGCCGGGGCCGGTGAGCGTGGCCAGGAACACGCCCTCGCCGCCGAAGAACATGCTCTTCAGGCCGGCCACGCGCTGCACGTCCATGCTCACGCTGGCGTGGTAGCCGACCACGCAGCCGGTATCGACGTCGATGCGCTCGCCCGCCGCCAGCTCGCGCTCGACCACGCAGCCGCCGGCATGGATGAACACCCAGCCATCGCCTTCAAGCTTCTGCATGATGAAACCCTCGCCGCCGAACAGGCCGGTGAGCACCTTCTTCTGGAAATGGATGCCGACCTGCACGCCGCGCGCGCCGGCGAGGAAGCTGTCCTTCTGGCAGATGATGCGGCCGCCGTGTTCGTCCAGCTTCATCGCCATCACCGTGCCCGGGTAGGGCGCGGCGAACGCGACCTTGGCCTTGCCGCTGCCGGCATGCGTGTACAGCGTGGTGAACAGGCTCTCGCCGGTGACCACGCGCTTGCCCGCGGCCAGCAGCTTGTCCATGAAACCGCCGCCCTGGCCCGCGTGCGAACCATCGCCGAACACGGTGTCCATCTGCACCGCGCTGTCCTTGAACATCAGCGCGCCGGCTTCGGCGATCGCGGACTCGCCCGGATCCAGTTCGATCTCGACGAACTGCATCTCCTGGCCGTGGATGCGGAAGTCGATCTCGTCGGCGCGGCCCTTGCCGCCATTGCGCGGCGGCGGCGGCGGTGCGGACGCCGGATCGCCCGGCACCCCGTCCACGAGCTCGGCGATGTTGCGCACCGGCAGCCAGTCGCCCATGCCCTCCTTCCACGCGAGCAGGGCAGGATTGCGCGCGGCCTGTACCCGCGCGGCATCGGTGTCGAGCGGGCCCAGGCGCTGCTGGCTGGCGGGATCGTGCAGGTACCACTGGCTCATCGCGTCGTCCTCGGGGGCAGGGGGAATGCGCGCAGTCTAAAGCGGGATGCAGGACCGGCAAGCTGCGGGGAGCGCACGGCTTTACGCCGAATTGACGCGGTGGCCGGCAGCGGGAATGGAGGCTTTACGCGCTGGGTCCCGAGAATGCCGCCGCGGCCAGTCCCGGCCGCGCCACGGCACCCCGCGATGCAACACCTTTCCCGCTTCCTCGTCCGCGCCCAGCTCGCGTTCGCCTGCACGAGCCTGGCCGCGATCACCCTTGCCTGCGCCGCACAGGCGCGGGCCAGCGACCTCAGCGGCAATGCCGCCGTCACCACCGACTACGTGTGGCGTGGCAGCAGCCAGAGCTCGGGCGACCCTGCCGTGCAAGCCGGCTTCAAGGTCGCCGGCGAATCCGGCCTGTACGCCTCGATCTGGGGCTCGAACGTCAAGTTCGCCCCGGGCAGCGACGCCAGCAGCGAATTCGACTACACCGTCGGCTGGGGCAAGTCGCTCAACGATGACTGGGCGCTGGACGTCAACGTCCTGCGCTACCAGTACCCATCGACCGCCGTCGACCTGAACTGGACCGAGTTGAACGGCACCGTCACGTACAAGGGCAACACCTGGGCGTCCGTCGGCCATTCCAACGAGGCGCTCGGTTACGACGCCAGCGGCACCTATGCGCAGCTCGGTGCGAAGTTCCCGGTCAACGATGCGTTCCGCTTCGAGGCCGCGCTTGCCCACTACTTTCTCGATGACGCGGTGGTGGCCGAAAACGGCTACACGCACGGCCAGGTCAGCGCGATCTGGGCATTCAACGCGCAGGTTCCCGGCAAGCATGTCGAGTTGCGCGTCACCGCGCACGCCACCGATTCCGACGCCAAGGCGATCTTCGGCGACGACTACGCCGGCTCGCGCGTCGAGGCGGCGCTGCAAGCGTCCTTCTGAGGAGAACGACCATGCCCGGCTGGCTTTCCCTGGTGTGCGCGATCGCGGTGGCCGTCGCCGCGATCTACCTGCTGTACGTGATCCTGCGCCCCGATCGGTTCTGAGGAGACGCGACCATGACCGAAGCAATCCTCGTTTTCGCGCTGGCGATCGGCCTCGGCTGGCCGCTCGGGCGCTACCTGGCCGCGGTGATGCGCAGCGAACCGATGAGGCTCGACCGTGCGTTCGCGCCGGTCGAACGCCCCTTGTATCGCCTGCTCGGCACCGATCCGTCGCGCGGCATGAGTTGGCGCGGTTACGCCAAGGCCTTCCTGCTCAGCAACCTGGTGGTGGGTGGGCTGGTGTGGGCGCTGTTCATGACCCAGGCCTGGCTGCCGCTGAATCCCGATGCGATTCCGAACATGCGCTGGGACACCGCGTTGCACACGATGGTCTCGTTCCTCACCAACACCAACCAGCAGCATTATTCCGGCCAGGCGCAGCTGTCCTACCTGTCGCAGATGGTGGGCATCGTCGGCCTGCAGGTGATCACGCCGATGATGGGCCTGGCACTGGTCGTCGCCACGCTGCGCGCGTTGATGGGTGGCCGCCAGGCGATGGCACCGGGCAGCGATCCGGCGAAGACGGCAGGCAGCGAACCCGACGTCGGCAACTACTGGACCGACCTGGTCCGCCCCACCCTGCGTTTCATGCTGCCGCTGTGCTTGCTGTGGAGCGTGCTGCTGACCTCGCAGGGCGTGCCTGCGACCCTGCAGGCCGGCTCGGTGGCGACGCCGGTCGACGCCAGCGTCGAGATGAAGGAACAGAAGATCCCGCTGGGCCCGGTCGCGCCGATGGTCGCGGTCAAGCAGCTCGGCACCAACGGCGGCGGCTGGTACGGCCCGAACAGCGCGGTGCCGCTGGAGAACCCGACGCCGCTCTCCAACCTGCTGGAAACCCTCGCCCTCGTCCTGGTCCCGGTCGCGGTGGCCTTCATGGTCGGCCCGTTCACCGGGCGCCGGAAGTTCACCGCGTTGGTGTTCGGCAGCATGCTGTTGATGTCGCTGCTGTCGACCGGTGCCGGCATCCTGCTGGAAGGCCACGCCGCCGCCAGCACCGCCACGCCGGCGCTGATGGAAGGCAAGGAAGTGCGTTTCGGCGCGGATGCCTCCGCCCTGTGGGCGACGCTGACCACCCAGACCAGCAACGGCTCGGTCAACGCGATGCACGCCTCGCTGGCCCCGCTCACCGGGCTGGTGACGCTGGGCAACATGCTGGTCAACGCGATCTGGGGTGGCATCGGCTGCGGCCTGCAGCAGTTCCTCGTCTACCTCATGCTGGCGGTCTTCCTCGCCGGGCTGATGACCGGGCGCACGCCGGAATTGTTCGGCCGCAAGATCGAAGCGCGCGAAGTGCGCCTGCTGTCGCTGCTGGTCCTGCTGCAGCCGCTGGTGGTACTGGGCTTCACCGCGGCCGCGCTGGCCATCCCCTCGCTCACCGGCAACTCGAATCCCGGCTTCCACGGCATCAGCCAGGTGTTCTACGAGTACACCTCGGCCTTCGCGAACAACGGCTCCGGTTTCGAGGGGCTGGGCGATGCGACGACCTGGTGGAACCTGAGTTGCGTCGTCGTGCTTGCGCTCGGCCGCTATCCGGCGCTGGTCGTGCCGCTCGCCATCGCCGCGAGCCTCGCCCGCAAGCGCCACGCGCCCGAAGGGCCCGGCAGCCTGCACATCGAAACCCCGACGTTCGCACTCACCACCATCGCGGTGATCGTGATCCTGACCCTGCTGCAATTCATGCCCGCGCTGGTGCTCGGCCCCGTCGCCGACCACCTGAGCCTGGCGGTGCGTTAAGGAGACGCCATGATCCAACAATCCCACCAATCCGCGACACGGCAGGGCCGTCCCGCGCTGGTCGACGCCGCCGCCTTGCGCGCGTCGATCCGCGATGCCTTCCTCAAGCTCGCGCCGAAGCACATCGCCAAGAGCCCGGTCATGGCGATCGTGCTCGGCGGCACCCTGCTCGCCGCGTTGATCACGCTTGCCGGCGCCGCGCCCGCGGGTTTCGGTTGGACGGTGAGCGCGATCCTGCTGGTCACCGTGCTGTTCGGCAATTTCGCCGAGGCGGTGGCGGAGGCGCGCGGTCGCGGCCAGGCCGCCTCGCTGCGGCGCGCGCGCAAGGACCTGGTCGCGCGCAAGCTGCTCGACCCGAAAGGCCATGCGCCGGCGATGCGCGGCAGCGAGACGCAACTTCCCGCCGCCGAACTGCGCCCCGGCGATCTCGTCGTGGTCTCGGAAGGCGAGCTGATCCCGGCCGATGGCGAGATCGTCCACGGTCTCGCCACCATCAACGAAGCCGCGGTCACCGGCGAATCCGCGCCGGTGCTGCGCGAGGCCGGGACCGACCGCAGCGGCGTGATCGGCGGGACCAAGGTCCTGTCGGACGAGATCGTGGTGCGCGTCGCCGCCGCGCGCGGCGCCAGCTTCCTCGATCGCATGCTCGCGCTGGTGG